>Ga0163217_1025694_pt1 | contig 11547 bp, 17 predicted proteins | sample SynspAceP_FD_185933 | JGI IMG/M metagenome (GOLD analysis project Ga0163217, IMG submission 185933) | Saline lake microbial communities from Ace Lake in Antarctica - Synechococcus sp. Ace-P (PacBio error correction) | ecosystem: Environmental > Aquatic > Non-marine Saline and Alkaline > Saline ... | reverse complement strand
AGGTGTGCGCCTTGCGGTCGGGCCATGTTCGCCCCCTCAAGTTCAGTGGCTTTCGGGCCCAAGGTGCCGGGCCCTGCCGCCTGGCATGATGCAGTCCAAGGCGATTCGCACCAACCCGCTGGGCCTTGTCGCCTTCTGAGACAGCGTCGCTCTCTGGAGACAACAGGACACAAAAGCTCACAGGCGTTGGAAGCCACGACACCCCTGATCTGCATCAGAAAACGTGCACCGCCGCTCGGCCTTCGCACCGGGCCGCCCCCTTGCTGCGGGCCAGTGCCTCGGCCGATGCGCACGGTGCGCGGCTCTGGATGGCGCCCCCGCGCCCGGGCGCGGCGCGCCGCCCGCTCGGCGCGGCGCCGCGCCGGCGGCGCGCCGCGCCGCCCGCCGCCGCGCGGGCCGCGCCCGGCCGCCGGCGGCCGGGCGCCGCCCGCGGCGCGGGCCCGCGCCCGCGGCGCCGCGCGCCGCCCGGCGCGGCGCGGCGCGCCGCCGGGCGGCGCCTGCCGCGCGCCGCGCGCGCGCCCGGCCCGCGCCGGCCCGCCGCCGCGGCCGCGCGGCCGGCCGGGCGGCCCGGCGCCGCGCGCGGGCCCCGCGGCGCGCCCGCGCGCGACGCGCCGCGCCCCGCCGCCCGCGGGCGGCCCTGCGCCCAGCCCCTGGAGGCCCGAGGGGCCAGCGGGTCCAATTGCCCTCTTGGCCTGGCCCGCCCGACGGCGGCACTTGGACCGCCGGGCGGCGGGCATTCAGCGCCCGCTGTTTGGCTTTGGGCCGATGACCACCCCCATAACGCGCCTGGCCGGCACGGGTTCCAAGCGGCTGCATCCACCGGATTGGACCTGGGCGCCCCATGCAGCCCAGCTCGGAAAATTGCCAGCGCCGAAGGAGAGCTGATCCCTGGTGGACTTTCAGGCCGGCCGTTGGATTGGCCCTTCGCGACGCCCAACGATGCCGGAATCGGGGCTTTAGCCATGGGATCTCCAGCTGTGCATGGTGGCGGTGCCGGGAGGCGGGGTTGTTCGCTTGGGCCTGGATGTGATCTGCCCCGATGTCGGTGCTCCGGATTGGGGGGCTGGGATCGATCACTGGCCTGCGCGGGGTGCGGCTGCGGCAGTGGCGGCGGGCGCAGAGGGATCTGGATCTCGGGGACACCGCGACGATCAGGCCTGGCTGCGCGCTGCGCGAGTCCAGGCTCTGCCGTCTGGGCCTGAGTGGATTCCTTGGGTGATGCTGGCTGCGGGCCGGCAGGGGGTGTGTATCTGGGCCTGCCGCTGGCCTCAGCGCAAGTTGCAGAGCCCTACAGTGGAACGGGCTACGGCGGTGTTGCAAATGGGTGGGCGTCGTCACCTGGCTAGGGGGCTTGTGACGTTGCGCGTGGTGCTTTGGCGGGATCATGCCGACCTGCTCGCGTCGGGAGCTACTGGGAATTCAGCTTGTTTGGGCGCGGTTACCAGCGGGCGCAGGGACTATGTCGTGCGGCGGAGGCGCGTCCTTGTTCGGCCGAGACGCCTCGGCCTGAAACGCGTGCTGGCTCCCTGGCTCAGGATCGGATCACGGCACTGGCTTTTGGCACAGCTCGTGCGATCGTGATCGGCTTCGCGCGATGGCACAGCAGGCGCGGTGGACGGAAGCCGGATCGCTGCTCCAAGTGTCGACCTGGTGGCGGACTTAGCGTGTTGGGCTGTGCGCTCTGACGGTCAGGCCCTCGCCGTGCGGGACGAGGGAAGCTTGGGTGATGTGGGCCGCCTCACTTCCAGTGAGTGCTGACGCCTGAATAGGGAACCCGCTCATGCGGGAAGTTGGACTGTTACTATGGACGATTTCTCATTCTGGTTTTGGTTTCTGGTTGTTTTGCGGGCGTTTGTTGCCGATGCCTCGTTGCTGGGTTTTTCCATATTTTCTCCCCTGAACTTGATGAAGCGTTCTTTTCCTCTCTGCGACGTCGGGGTGTTGGACTGGCTCTTTCCGGGTGTATCCTCGGAGCCCGCAACAGGCCAATGACGCCAGGTTCCGTGGTGGCAAGGGCTTTCACAAGTATGACACCCTTCCTGCCGGATCACCCTGTTCACGAAGGGTGTCTGGTTGAGTGCGCTGAAGTTTCACTCGCCTGATTATACACGACTTCCAGCAAGCCGGGTGATTCTGGCAGCGCTACGCGAGGCTCGCGTGCTGGTGAAAGACGGTCTGGTATGGAGGCTTACTCGACAAGCTTGTGAGCTCGTCAGTAACCGCCAGCTGGTGGTGATCGACTCCAGCCGCGAGGTGGCCAATGATTCGCGCGCGAGCAGCGGCCCAGCGCAGGGAGAACGATCAAGCCACGGCCATGCCACGGCGAGGTGAATCCCCACATTGTTGTCGGCTGCGGGCGGTGAGGCAAGGGTGGAAGAACATTCGGGACGGGCTGACGAGGGCCGACCGAGCTTGTTCTGAGGGCTATGCCGCAATGCGGAGCCTACAACACCAGCTCAGAGTCCTCAACACTGAGTTAGCAGGCAAGCTCAGCCATTCCAGGCAAGACCTTCGTGGCCTTCACGATCTTCGGCCCCTACTTCGCCGAGCGTTCGCCTTAAGGCGCGAGTATTGGTGGAGTGCCCCGAGATGAATTCCCACCCGCCGTCTTCAGCGGGTTAGCGAGACGTGTAGGCGCACGTTGCGGCCACTGATCACGACCCCAGGAGGGCAACCGCTCCTTCAACGCGACTGGCCAGGGGTCTTGGAGTGAAACGCATCAGCGTGTCTTGCCCCCTGGAAACCGCAGTGGAAGCATCGCGGACCGGGTACCTATTCACCGTGATGCGCCGCAATGGGGCCGATTTGCTCTCGGCTTTCGGTGGCTGACTTGAAGGCTGAGCCACGGTGTGCTTACGTGCTTGAGCTCACCGTGAGGCGCGACGGCGATGCTTGCACGTTTGAATGGGGTTGTTCCTTTGAGTTGCCCAGCGAAAGCGATTACCGCACTGGTGGGGACCATACGGGCGGCTGTAAGGGCACTTTTACGGTTGCAGCTGCTTCGGCGTCTGCTGCCCCACCAAGGGAGGCCGGGTGCAGATCCTCGGCCAAGCGCTTGCGCTGGGGCCAGCTGTCCCGTTCCGTTGCGCGCTCAGATCGCCGACGTTGCCAGAGCCCTAGCTTGCAAGGGCCAGTTTCCGCTCTTCTGTGGCGTTAGGAGTTCGTTGGTTTTGGGGTTTGATCCGCCGGGTCCACGCTCTGCCTGGCGTTGGTGGCGAACGTCGGCCGCCAGGCGGTGCGACCCGCGCCCCTTGGTCTGACGTACTGGCCTGCCGCGATCTGAGATCGGTCTTGCTTCAGCGGAGCTGTTCACGGAGAGGCAAATCCAAGCGGTGTGCATGTCCTTCTGTGTGCGTGCGGCCTCGTCGGTTGCTTGGCTGCTCGATTGAAGCTGAGGCCGGCTTGGATGCACCCTCCGCGCAACAGTTTCCGAGCATGCTGTTGCTTGGAGCTTCGGTCGTTCAGGAGGGCATGGACTGTCTTGCATGGTCCCACGATTGGAATTGTGCGACGCAGCTGCAATTCAGGTTCTGTGTTCTGAACGCACGGCTGTTTGTTGCAGTGGTCGCCCCAAGACCATGCCGCTCCAGTCCGTCGCGGTCTGAGGCAGCTTTACGGACCCAACATGCGTTGCCACCTACCGGATCATCACGAGCGCAGCGGCAGCCTTTCATGATTGAGGGGGAAGCCCTGCGGGTACTGTTCTTGGCGCAGCCGTTCATGCAAGCGGCCCTGATCGGCGGTAGATGCTCAACAGGCGCACTCGGAGCTTATTAGGCAGCTTGGCCGTGTTGCGTCAGCGTCTTTTTTCAGTGAATTGCCGCTTGGGCCATCGCGCCCTCCGGGCATCAGTTTGGGTCCTCCTGGGCCTCAACCCCAACCTTGCGTGCTGATTCCCCCTTTGCCGGTGGAGTCTGCCTGCTGGTGAACCTGCTGGTGGAGCGCAGGGCCGCCTGCAACCTGATTGCCTGCTCAACATCGTCTATTCACTTCCTTGGGCCTTGCGGTGGTGGCGCTGCAGCCTGGTGAAGTCCTACGGGGATGAATCCAGCAGCTTCTTTTCGGTGACATCCTCGGCATCAGTGGTTGGATCTCGGCAGTGATTCGGCGGGTTGATTACTTGGTGCTCTGTGTATTTTGGCCCTGAGCTGCTTCCGAGCTCACGGTGTTTGCTGACCCTCAATGGGCGATCTGGCGGAGCCTTGGCGTGTCAGGCCTTAGTCCACCGCCTCTTCCCTTCATTTTCGTGCTGTTGGCGTCGTGGTGGCCTCCGTGTCAAATTAGGCGGTGGGCTTGCATAGCTTTGAATCAGCTGCCTTTCAGGGGTGATTCCGCCGTGTGCTCCGGCCGGTTGTTTGAGCCGTTTAATTTTCGATCTATGTGACCAAATCGGGCCTGTGCTGGGTGGAGGCTGCGCCGTCAAGGCGGCACGCTAACGCCTCGGGGAATCAACAACCTGCCTCTGGCCCCTGTGTTAGGTGTCGTGCCGTTTTCGCGGCTTTCTGCTGCGCGCTTTTTTGATCAGCCAGTTCCAGCCCGTGGGTCTCAGCAGTTGTATGGGCCCGAGACCGCCGAACTCCTGATGACAAGCCCAAGCGCCCGCGATGACCGTGACTTGATCTGCGTTTATGTGCCAGGCCTGCATCTGGAGGTCTGTGAGCGAGGGAGGTGCTTTCGTGCAGCCAGCATGAGGAGTGGTTGGCTTTTATTGGACAAGATCTGCCCCTGACATCGTTAAATCCTCGGGCGGAGGGACAGGGTTCAATTTTGATTGTGACCTCATTTGAGAGTTTTGCTAATCAAATGAGCTATGGGGTCCTTTACATGGCAGTACGCTCCAACAGTGAAATCGGGGACAACGAGCTGATTTCAGCTTCCCAGCCATCGCCTGTAGGCGCGCGCAGGTTTACACCTCCTCATCATTTGACTGATCCTCCATAGTCTCTCCCCAGGATGTGTCGTACAGCGTCCTCTACCAGACCAGGCTCGATCTTTATGATCCTTCCTTCTGTCTTGAGCCGGTGCCACGAAGTCACCGGAGAGTTGAACTAGCACACCCCTTCGAGAGTGGAACATTCTGTGCGTTCGCCCACGAGGTAAGAGCAATCTCCGAATGCCTCCGGCAGAGGAAAGTCACCTGGGCAAGAGGCTGCTTGGAAGCTTCCAACTGACACAGTCCTAGAAGAGACACAGATCACACAACAGCCACGAGTAGAGAAAGCCTCCGCAAGCGGGATATAGTGTGATACTCCGTCGCCCAAACTGATCCACTTCTTGAACCCTCCTTGAGGTCCACCAGGCATGGCAAAGCGCCTGCGAGGCCTCAACCTGGCACTGTGCACGTGCGTGGGCTTCTGGTAAGAATTGTCCCGATAAACCCTTTTGCGCGCATGAGGTTTCGGACACGGTCACGGCACTGATTCGGGATCCCTTCTCTGGCCAGGTTAAGTCAACCATCCGGCCGGCCTTGCCGCTGCAGGAATCCTCCAAATACAGCGCATCGATCCTTGGCTGATCCGCAGCGTACCGATTTCACGCACGCGTGTGGGCCGGTTAAGTGAGCGTGGAATCGTGGCAGCACCAGCAGCTCACCAACTAGCGTTTGATAGCTGAATACTCAGGTGTGATTCGTGCGGCGACCAGCTTGCGCCGTCACGGGCATCACAGCAGCTGTGAACTTTTTTTTAAGCCACTCCAGTTCCAATCTGGAAGCGGGACCGATCTGTGGAACAGCTTCCGCCTCCTGGCCTGTACTTCTCGTTGGCGGTATGCTTTTTCTTGCCTCGGAGTGAACAGATCGCTGGCCCGCCCTACCCGCATCTGCTCTTCCAACTGGGCTCACCCATGGATCGGGTGGGACGCGTGATCAGCGGGCAATTCCTGGGAGCGGTTCTTGCGGCCAACTGATCGCATCCATTACGCGCTTTCTGGCCCTTGAACTCTGGGCTTGTGGATACGGCGGTCTGTGCTCATGGCTGGGGCCCACTTTGTCAAGGGCAGTGCCCCGCCTCAGAGCAGTTAAACGATGGGGCCTGTCCAGAAAAGCCAGGCCACCGTTCAGCACGACATGACAGAGGGCACGATTTCAAGCAACGTCGCCTGTTGCCGGCCACAACCCTGCATAGCTGTGGCAAGGACATCCGTCCACCGGCTGACAACGCAGCACTCGGCGCTTTAGCGGCGACAACCCGGAGATGTGCACCGGCGTCTGCTCTGCTGCTCAAAAATATTTCAGCGCCTGCGTCAGCAGCGCAGGATTCTCCACAGCGTGGCGTCGCAGCATCACCTGCAGCCGGGTCGGCTGGGATTGTAGCCAAGCTAGAGCGCGTGGTCCGATCAAGCGGCGCTGCCAAGCAGCTGTCGCAACCAGCCAAAGCTCTGGGTGACCAGCGTTCCATGGTGGGCAGGGAGGCCGCCGCAGGATTCGTGCAATCCTGCTATGAGTCCTTTGCACTGATTCGAAGCACTACCGCCGCCAGGGAGAGGCCAGGCTGGCACTGTGTCCGGGCGAGCAAACCACCGTGACCGTTGGAGTGGTGGCTAGCGAGATGGTTCAAACCACGCCTTGGAGCACGGAAGGCACCTGCAGCGCATGCGTCGTAGTCCATCGGCGGCCGATCACTCTCACCGAAAACGAGCCAAGTCAAAGCCTCACCAGCTGCGTGATCCCCGACCGCCTCTACAAAAACGCCAAGCATTCGCCTTCGGCTCGAAACCGTGACTCAGGGCAGTTAGGGCAGCAGCAAACAGGGGTTAGCGGCTGCTGGTCCCGGCGCTCCAGCACGACGGTGAGCTTGGTGCCCCGCCAGTTGAGACTAGCGTTCAACCATCTCAGCAAAGGCCGGTGTGTTCTATGCTCATGCAAAACCTCGGCTGAAGCGCACGACCCTTCTGGAAAAAGACCTGATCGGATCCGGGATTGTAGAGGCAGCTGTAAGCTGCTGGGCCCTGCCGTGGGGGCCGTAGTTCACGCAAAGCCCACGGGCCGATCACCTTGCGGGCCGGATACGAATTGGTGAATTGGCTCCTCACGCCAGCGAGGTGCTGGAGGTTGGAATCGAGGCCGCCGGCTGAGCTCCACACAGATTGTCCCCCCGTGTACGGCCGGTGACAGTCTATTGACATCCATCCATGTGAGGGCGATCGAGCAGTAAACGTGGTTGAGCTGTCGCTGGAAGCGCTTGTCGCTCACATCGGCGGGAGCTTCCGTGCAGGAGGCGCAGTCAAGCTCCCTAAAGCCGAATGGGCAGGTTGGCCACCAGGGCCAATTAATCGGCTTGATCACCGCGTTCAAGCAGTTGCAAGTGTTTCCAAGGCACGCCCTACCCTTACGCCGCCGCAACCCATCGGCGCGGCTTGCGCCCGCCTGGTTATGCCCAGCTCCGCCAGGAGCTTGCTTCAGCCACCAGCCGACGGACACACTGGGGTCTGACAACTCCCCCCGCGTGGGTTGCCGGGGAGTCGTTCCGACAGGGCCGCATATGAAGCATGTTCAGGGTCCCACCCAGGATCGCCAGAATGAACAGAATGTGCTCACTCGGCCTCACGCCGAGATCCTTGGAGCACCGGCCTATAGGCCTTCAGCCGTTTACCTGCGACAGTCTCACCTACCAAAAAGCTGCCCGATTCGCCCATTCAAACGCCAACACCAACGTAGAGCAGCGTCGTCGGCAACGGCTCGGAGCGTACTCGAAAACATGGCGAAGCCGCCCAGAGAAGATGGGCGGCAGGTCCGCAAATTCAGGAGGGCTGGCAAGCGGGCGCTCCACGTTCGTAGATCCTTCACGGGAATCTCTACCGCCGTCAATGGTCTTCGTCGACAGGACTGTCGTGGCTTGGTTGACTGCCGTGCCGTTGGTCGCCTTTACGAACCCCGCAAAATTTGATTCGGGGCGGCGGGCGCAACGCGCTCAGATCGAAAAGCTTGCTTGCTCGCTGCTCGCCGCAGAATTGGCACACTTGCGGTTGCCATAGGCGCCAAGCCGTTTTGCCAACCGCAAACACCGGATGGAAAGCCATGGTTCCAACTGCGCACATTAAGGAGGCCGCATGGTGTGCGCACCACAGGCCCGGTGTCGGCCCTCCGCCGCTCGAACTCGCTCCGGCCGTGGAACAGCAATTCATGTCCAGGCCGGAATCTTCGTGTGGGAACTGTTGGGTTGCGCCTGCCCCACCCACCGGCCCCCCGGCCGTCTGCGCAACCGGCACAAGGACCTGCCGGCAGTCTCGGGTTTTCAACGCGCTTGAACGCTGGGGGCCGACTGTCCAAAATGGAATTGTGCCCGCTTGCCCCCGGTTCGTTCGCGCCAGTGGCAGCGGCTAAGCTGACACTCGGCAGGCATCGAGCCCCTCGAAATGAACAATGTCCTCACTCCCAGAGCCTGGCCGCTCGGGCCCTGCCGTCACGTACCCCGCTCCACCAACCCTCCTTGAGAGTTGGGGGCCACGGCCACCCAAAGAATTGCCCAAGGCGTGCTGTCTTCAGACCCCACCTGATCCAAAATGTCGGGCCCCCCGCCTCCCACGGCCGGCCCGGTTGGCGTTGCAGAGCAGCGCGCAACGCGAGTCGCAAAATGGGTGTCACGGCGCTGGGGTCGGCAATGTTGTTTGCTGTTGGCGCAAAGGGGCCCCTGCTGCCAGTCCGAGCGCGTCGCTGCAGCGGCAGTGAATTGCCATCAGTGCTTTGTATCTGGTTTCCGCTGCCGTTGCTTCCCCTTGCCCGCCCCATTTCCGCACCCGGGTGGCGTCCAATGTGGTTGATTCAAGCTCCCGGCAAAGGTTAGCAAACTTGGGACCCTCCTGGCTACACGCTCCATTGACACCCGGCCAGGGCAGCGGCCGTCGCCGGTTCAACATGGGCCTTTGGCGCGGACCATACTCGGCCGGAGCGCTCCACTTCCAAATGGCCAACCCCGCGCGCTCTAACTGTTCTGCCCCACCCGCACACAAACTTGTAAGCCGGCAAAGGCTGCTGGTGCTCCGCGCGTGATTCGCGGGCTGTCTGCTGGGCCATTCCTTCTTCCGGCCCCAAGGCGATTGACCACTGAAGGCCTCAGCTTGCAGGCCGCCCGGCTGGGGGCTTCCGCGTCGCATCGCATCCGGCCAAATCCGTCTCCGCTGGGTGGTGCAAAACTGTGGTAACTTCACAAGGGCAAGGCACGCAGCTTTGGTGGCGTGTTTGAAGCAGGAGACTCGGCTTGGTCAAGCGAAGCATACATCAATTCGCAAATTGAACTCGCCCCGCCACCGGCCTGGTCGAAGGCCGCCACGTCGCTTCGCGGTTGCCAGGGCTTAATCCGCACAACATCCGCGGCAGGCCGCAAACGACGGTCGCCGGCAAAGGCCCAAAGGGGGCCTGCCATGTTTCAGGCTCCGGCCGTCTTGCCCAGCTGGCGGTCCGGACGCAACTACAGCAGGATCTGGCTCCTCGTTCTGCCAACGGCCTCGCGACTGAGCGCCTTTAAGGCCGCTGATCCCTGTCTTTGCCGCCGCTACCACCTTGGCATGTTCGAAAGGGCTGCCTTGCGGCCAGTCGGCATCATCAACGGCGTGGCCGCGTTTCTCGCGGGTGCACCGTGGCGGCGTTGCTCTCAGGCGCCCCCCGAAGCCCCCCCTTGGCTCGCACCCACGTTGGCCGGCCGCTGCTTGTCGAGACCGTGTGCAAGACGGCGTACGATCCAGGCCGCCAATCTGCCGCTCCGGACCAACTTGACCGGCCAATCCCTCAGCTACAGCGCAACGATAGTTGTGGGCGTCATGCCAAGTGGGTTGTGCACAATGTCGTTGACGCATTGCAAGGTTGGTTGTGTTGGTGGATCTTGCGGCCTGAGTGCGACGTTGGGGTCGTTGATCCTTTCAGCGCGCTTCCTGGTCTTGGCGCCAAACCCACTCGCTCCGGTTTCCCAACGGCCCACCTCGGCGCATTGCCACGCGGCCCTCGCCCATTGGCTGGCCTGCCGGGCTGCGGGGCTCCGGCTTTGCGTCTCCCTTCGTGCGCGCCTCCACGGACCCTAAAGCCGTTCCGGGCACCGAACAGTCAACCTTAATGTTGAAGTCACAGGACTCGTCGCCCGTAAACCCATCCATTGCGCCTGGCAATCGGGGCTCTTTCTACCACAAAAAGCGCCACACCATGCTCAGAGCCATCGCTCCACGGTGTATGCTTCGACTCCCAACGGCGCGCACCTCGCCACCTCCCGCCCTGCCGGTCGAGGCCCCAGGTCAAGCGGACTCGCAAATCCCGTGGTCTTCGCACCCGCTGCCCTCGCGTCTCAACGGGGCGCATCAAGCCCGCGCTGCACCCTCTTGCCGCTTCCCTTGCGTTGAAACAACCGCAAATGCGCCGTTCCTGCGCTCCAACCCTGTTATGTTCGCATGGTGGTCAACCCAGTTCGTTTGTCGGCTGCCCCCAACCTCGACCGCATCAATTGACACTCGTTACAGCCCTTGCGACCACCCTTCTTGTTTGCTGCGATGTGGCGCTTTGCGGAGCGTGGTCTTGCCGGCCCCGACGCAGCGCTTGAGCAACACGGTGCCGGCACAGGGAACCTAATGAGATCGCGTCAATCGGCCATGAGACCCCGCTTCTCATCCTAAACCTCTAATCGGGCTAACTTTTGTCTGGCGGATATTCCGAATGCGAACCAAACGGACGCCAACCGCGGCCCCCCCTTCCCCAAGGCTTTGGTTGCAAATGCCGGGGCCGCTTCGCGGCGCCGCCGCATGTTCGGTCACGCCTGCCTGTCTTGCTCTCCTTCGCTCTTGGGCAAGGTCTTAAGGCGCGCGCCAGCACTCCGACCGTGTGGCCAGTCCCTCCGCTTCGCTCCCGTCCAGAGAGCCTGGCCCTCAACGCCCGTTCCCCTATCCGTCGGACGCGTGGAGCTGAAGCGCTGGGCTGTCCCTGGTCGGCGGTTTCGCCCGAATGCGCTGGGCCGGCACAAGCCATCGCGGGCTGGGATCAGCACCCGCCCCGGCCCAGGCATGGCTATCCCCTCCGCATTCTGCCCGACCCCCCTTCTCCAGGCGCCTGCCCGCACGGGGCGTTTAGCCCACGTTGCTGGATCCACAAGGGCTCAAGCCCGCGTTGCTTTCTGCACGTTGCTACCTCGGCATGCTTTCCTCTCCCTTGCTTCACACCCCCGCCGTGAGCCGCTTTCGGCTGCCCTCCAGCGCTGGCGGCGGTCTCTGCGGTTTCCGGGGCCTTTGTGCACCCGGCGAGCCCGCGGCAAAGCCGCGCAATTCCCCCACGTTGGTCGGGGCGAAGTGCTCCGCCCTTGGCCTCGCTGCTTGTGCGGCCTGGAGGCTGGGCCGGGCGCCATCGCGCGCTCTGGCGCGGGGACCCTCACCGGTTCAGCCCAGGCCTCCGCTTCTGCGCCCGTTGCGGCAACTGACGGCCGGCTGCAGGTGGTGCGCGGGCGCCCGGTTCCGGGTGGGCGGCCAGGGCGCTCGCCGGGCTGCCGGCTGCACGCAAAGCGCTCCTCGCCGTTCCGAGGCGACATCACGTTGCCAGCTTGCTCTGCGTAAGCACGCCCAACCGTTCGTATGGCT
>Ga0163217_1119836_pt1 | contig 11550 bp, 5 predicted proteins | sample SynspAceP_FD_185933 | JGI IMG/M metagenome (GOLD analysis project Ga0163217, IMG submission 185933) | Saline lake microbial communities from Ace Lake in Antarctica - Synechococcus sp. Ace-P (PacBio error correction) | ecosystem: Environmental > Aquatic > Non-marine Saline and Alkaline > Saline ... | reverse complement strand
CCAGCAGCCGGATGGCGGGCGAAGCCGATCCAGATCTGGGGCCCGGGGGCAGGGCAGCGGCGGCGGCCTCAAGCCCCTTGCCCCGAGAGATCGCTGAGATCGCAGTTGGTGCCAGCCACAGCCCGGCCAACCTGGTGGGCGGTGTCGCCAGCCACCCAGGAGGTGCCGCCTCAGCGCTTGATCAATGCTCAGCGCAGAGGCTGTTGCACCGAAGATCACCAGGGTTGGCGCAACCTTCTCACCACAACTGCGCAGGGAGCTGCCAGGGCAGGATCGTACCGTGCCAGGGTGAGACCATCGAGTTCCCGCCTGAGCGGCAAGCATGCGATACGAAGGGATGCACAGGTTGAAGCCAGGCGTAGCTGCCGGCCCGCAGGCCATGCGCACAGGTTCACGGCAGAGCCACGAAGCCCTGACGCTTCCAGCAGCGTCCATCCCTTCTGCAGCAGTATGTCGGCGGAGGGCACGGCCCAGACGTGCTTGGTGGCGATCTCCCAAGGCCATGCCAGCACTGCACGAAGACCTGCATGAAGTATGGATTCGACGAGACAGGCAAGCACCTGTGCGAAAAGTCGTTCCGGCTCGGCCAACACCAGAGAGGGCGTGCGTATCGAGCAATAGGCTGCATCAGGGAAGCAAGAGCTCTCGAAGGTGTTGCAAGTCTTCCCTCAGGGAAGCGGAAGCCGCCAACACCGTCCAGCCCGGGTAGGTGTTAGGCGGACTTCAACACACCGGCTGCCGCCTGGGCTGGGACTCCTCCAGGGAACAAGCCTGGCCCAGTGGACGCCCACCTTGGCGATCAACAATCGTCTCGCCGGCAATGGGCCGCATCGATCAGACGCGAGAAGTGGGTCTTCGACTTCATGCACGTTCACCATGCGCCTCGCTTCAGCCGGTGACTCTTCAAAGTTGCTGGATTCGAAGAGACCTCTGAAATCAGGTTAGTCCACCCTGGATCCAGATTCGTTCACCCAAAGGCCAGGCGATCGGCTCCACGCCATGATGTCGCATGCGAAGCCTGGCCATCCCAAGCGGTGGCGGCCGGCCAGAAACTGCGAGCGGAGTTGGTCGCGCAGGCGCCGCAGCGGGTTTTCCGGCCGGTCGTCGATGGCACCCACAGACCCTCCACGCGGATTCCTTTGGCGCCGAGCCACGATTTCAGCGGATGGTCTGGGCCCTGGGGAGATGGGGCTGATCGGTCACCAGGGTGACCTGAGCCCCAGGCGGCAGGCTCCGCTTTGGCTGCGGATCCAGTCGGCCGCAGGTGAGCTGCCCACCCGTGATCGACGCCGCAGGTGAGACGTGGTGACCACGGCCAGCCGCCGACCGGTTCCCGTTGGTCGAGCGGCATCTGCCTGCGGGCGATTCCCTGCAAGGTGAGGAAAGCCCTGGATTCACCAGCTGCGCGTGGATCCTGCTGCCAGAAGATCAAGGCTGCTGTTGGTGCGCGCGGATCCTCGGAGAAGCACCACGATCGCTTGCGCCGACCCGCCGCGAGGCCAGAGCGTTGGCGCCAAGGCCAGGGCAGGCCAGCCAGCCGGCTGGCCGCCACTGCAGCCAGGCGCCACGCAGGGCAGGTGGTTTACGCCAGCGGCACTGAGAACCTTCGGCGTAACGCAAACAAGATTAGGGAAGGGCCAGCAGCAACAAGCGCGCTGTTTAGGCGCGACGCCACCTCTTTGGAGCGCCTGCGGTGCTGGACGCCTGACGCCTCCAGCGCTGATGGACGGTTCAAGATCAAGCGTCTGCACCCGCAGTTGCGGATCGCGGGCAGAGCTGCAAGAAGTAGGTCGAGAGTTGCGGAGAGGCGAAAGCCTGGGGGCGTAACGGGACAGGCGGGAACGGGGCGCCTGCCCGATTCAGCGGGTGGACCTTGGTGGGGGGCGTTCGACCCCAGGAAACAGGGAACGCCGTAGTTCCGCGCCGCGAAAAGCAGGTTGGCACGGGCCTGGGCGAGGCCCTTCACATAGCGGCCCCTGCAACGAAAGCAGATTCAGGCGGTGCAGGCCTGTTGCAGTCAGATCTTCTATTTGCTTGCCATGGCTCGCTCCAACCACATCCAGTGCTGGTTGCCCAGTTCATCGGCAGCCCAGAAACAGCAGCCAGTTCATGCGGGGCGGCGGCGGCGTAAGCCCTGGTTCATGGCGCCGAAGATCCAGGCTCGGCTGGATCCTGGCGGCTGCCGCGGAAGCGGGCAATCCTGATGCAAAGCTGATCGAGAACAGCGCGATGCTCTGGCCCGCTCAGGCCCGTCGATGAACAGCACGCCCAGCCAGTAGAACGTCTGGCGGCGCCAGCGCAGCGAGCAGCCGCAAAGGGCAACAACCGCGTAGGAATCCAGCGTGGGAACAATTATAGCAGGGTGGCTCAACCCATCTTGCTTTCCAGCCTGCTCTGTCGTTCAGCATGCAGGCTTGCGCGCAGACCGGCTCACGCATGAGGAAACCAAGCGTTCAGCTCGTCGTGATGCCCTTGCTCATGACATGCGGAGGCCACGATTGAGAGGCGATCACCTCGGTTGCTCGGCCAGCAGGACGCGCCACACGAACTGAAATCGTGATCGATGGCGGTTCGGTCCGACAACACCCTGCAGCTCTGATCGCCGCTTTGAGGATGCGCGACCTGCGGATCAGCAGGCCAGAGCGATCAAGGGGTCGCCGACGCCTTTGAACAAAGGCTATTGCGATTGGCGAGGGAACCATCCTTGCTGGCTCAATGCCGACGATGTTTATGTCAACCGCCAGGGCCATCAACCTCGGCAGCGCTGCGCTATGGCAGCATCAGGCCGACGCCGTGATCGGGGCACAGCGCCCTGCTCGATCGGTTCATGGCCGGGTCAGCCGCACCACTACACCTGGACGACGATCTGGATCCATTCTCAGCGCGGCAGCCACATCTTACCGGCAGCCTGTTGTTCTCCAAGGCGATCTGCGCGTTTTGAGTGGCTTCAAACGTGGCATCTGAAGGTGGCTTTCGAATATGAACTGAGCGATTTTCTGTTTCAGTACACAAACCCGCAGCTTGTTGATCAACATGCTGGCGGTCTGGTTGTCATTCCGGCAGCTTGACGTTGAGCGATTCCCGCAGACTGATGCGCGAGGAATTGCCCGGATCCGGCCATCGGTGCAATAGAAACAGCCAGACTGGCCCAGCGTTGCTGCCATGCAGCGACGGAAACCTGCCGCGGGTGCTGCGCAATTGCCCTGCACGGACTTATGCCGCACTCCCTGGCACAGTCTACACGATCGATCCAGCAGGGCCCTCCGCTAGTGCTTCAGGGGTCAACTTGGCGGCTCCACGAACCCAGGGCAATGCGACCTCTCCGAGCAACCAGCCATAAGCTGGCAGCCATGCCGCGACCCCCGAGGGCCAGCTGAACTGCCTGCCACCAACGCCTGGCGCGTGCCCCCATCGCCGAGCTGCCGCGGTCGGGAGATTCAAGCAGTTTTCGCGGCAGACCCCCGCTCGAGATCGTCGGCTGTGGGATCCACCTCAGCGCCGCTCCGGCGCGTAGGCTCAGTCAGATTGCAGGCCGGGCTGAAGCAGAGAGGCAACTGCAAGCTCATTTCGCCTCAAGCGCGCTAACTTGCAGTCCCTTCGCTCAAGCGGACGGCAGCACGAAGGCTGAAAGCTGCCGCCAGACAACCCTCCTTCTCGGCAGGCAAAAACGGGCCCTAGTGAGGCAGGATCGAGATCCGCCGATCCATTACCGGCTGAGGCGATGCAGCGCTCTTCGGTCCTACCACCGCCAGCCCCAACCTTTCCGGCGCGCTTTCCGGCCAAGACGGCTCCAGGCTTCCGAGCAACGGGGCCACACCTTTCTTCGCGTGCAGGCGGCCCAGAAAACAGCAGCACCGCCACGACAGGCACCGCTCGCTCCAGGGCGGCGGGTGGACGCGGCTGGGAGCGATCAATGCTTGGTGCTCATTTGGGAAGGAGGGGCGATTCGGCCCGGCGAAAAGCGAGGCCCGAGATCCAGCGGGCCTCCGAGTGGCTTTGAGCGCATGAGGCAACGGCCTGCTCCAGGGTCTTGCTGTTCCAGAGATTGCCACCGGCGATTCTTCCAGCATGCGGGCCAAGGCCCAGGCATCGAGCATGGCCGTGGGGAGCGAATCAGCACGGGGCAGGCTCCTGCTCCAGCAGCGCGCTACGCGGGTGCGGAATTGCCAGAGGCCCATGAACATGCAGCAGATCCGGCCGGCAGGTGCCGCAACTGAGCGGGCAGGCGACGATCGCCCAGTACGGGCAATTGGCCGCAACTGGATTACCACTCCCGCGCGGACCTTTCGCTGCTGCAGAGCCTCCACCAGCTGGCCACGAGCTATCGACACCCCCTGGAGCATCCGTCGGTGCGGGGCAGATGCAGAGATCAAACCGGCTCGGAAGGCAGTGCAAGGATCCATCGCTGCCGAGCATAAGCAAGTCCTCAGCGACGTCCCACCACCAGGCCGGGTGCCCTGCCACGATCACGCCGGCGATCAGCCGGAGGCACCCGCGCCAACGCCACCACCGCTGCGCCCCACCCGGGTGCAGGTGCCAGACGGCCTGGCTGCGATCCAGCGTCGCTGTCGATCTAGGGATCGACGCCACCTTCAGATCGAACCGAGCGAACGAACATCGTTGGTTGCCGGTGCAGAGATAGGCACCCCTGTGGGAACGCAGACCCGATCGCCAGGGTTACCAGCCGCCAGGTTTGTCGATTCCACCAACCGCCTCCCCCAGCCAGCAGTGGTCGCCCACACCAGGCGCCAGGGACATTTCACCCGCAGCCTGAGGTTTGATCGGCCACCCAACGACCGATTCTTGCGCCCGACAGCCCGCAGCAGCCATTGGCGCAGGGCGTGCCGGCAGATCCGGAAGGCCAGCAGCGGTTGCCCGACAGGAGCCAGAGGGCCTGGCGCCAGCGCGGGGCTCCAGAGGTCCACCAGGCTGGGGAGGCGGTAGTGGCCGAGGGTCTTGCACGGCCGGGGGCAAAAGGGTGACACTGCTAGCTTCAAGTTCATTATCACGGAATGAAGTGATGGCGACCATCAGTGACAACACAAGGCACGAGTCGAGCGGATTGCCCATTCCGGCCTCTCACCACGATCTCGATGCCCTGATCGGCGTCTGGAGGCAGGAGAAGCGGCAGAATTTGAAGCCGCCGTTGCCCCATTCCAGACCATTCGATTCAGATTGGCAGGCAGCGCCGCGCCAGAAAGGCAGCCCCGCGCGGAACTGGATTAAGCCAGGCCTGACAACGGCTTGTTTCCAGCCACCAGCAAAGAATCCAGGGCTGAACGCTCCAATGGCGCCGTGCGCGGCAGCCAACCATCGCTAGGCGTGAGCGGGCTGCGGGGTTCGGCGCGGTGCAGGGCGGCGGTGAGCTGGTCGGATCGGGGCTGGATCAAACAAGCAGGCTGTTTACGCTGGGGCGATCAGATCAGCCGCGCAGCCGCAGCCGTGCTGACGATACGGGCAGCCCTGCCGCCATCGCCTTTCAATTCACCCAGACCCCAGGTGTCCTTGCGGCTGGCCAGAACCAGGGCTTGAGGCCTAGGCCGTAGGCGCGGGCAGATCGCATCCTGGTTTGAGGAAGGCTTCCACGCCCAACGTGCTCCGGCTGGGGCAGCCGAGCGATCGCCCTCGCCCAGGGCTATGGCCTGCGGGCCCTCTCCACCGCGCCGATTTCAGGCGCAGGCCCCAGCGCCGGCCCTGGCGCTTGATAGGTGGCATAGCCGGCCAGAACCCATCAAGATTCTTCTCGGGGATTGGTGCGCCCTACCCAGAAGAAAGTGGGGCAGCTTGTTCAAGCGCGACGGCCTCGCTGGCGGGCGCAAGTTGCAGCAGCGAGAGAAGGCGTTATCCACCACATCCCACGGCTGAACAATGGCTGCTGCGGGAATCGAGCTCTTATGAGATAGGCGCGAACCTTTCCTGGCGGCCACGAGCGCGGCGCTGTAATGGCGCAGCAGCGCGCTTGCTCCCACTCCTGAGATGCTTGCCGCGGCGCATTCTCGCGCCAGCGGCTGGTCGGCAATCAAAACCGCAGGAATGTTGGCGGCGCGCGCCTGCCAGAGCAGCTGTCGTAGGCCCGATCGGCCCAGCCCAGGGTGGGCACCACATCGGGGCGCACGCCATCGAGCAGGGCGGTGAGTTGCGCTCAAGCAAAACGTGCAGCTGGATCCTGCTCTGCGCCGTCGGCACCTGAAGCGCATGGCGGCGAAGGTGCCGGCAGGCTCGAAGTCCAGGGATATTCCTGCGAGTGGGGGCCGGGTTTCGGAGCACTCCAGATCGAGATGCGCGAGCGCGGCCTTGGAAGCGGGCATTGTGTACGGGCCGATGCGGTGCAAAGCGAAGGGCCTTTCATGCGCCGATCGCCCCCAGCACCGCCAGCAGCCGCTCGCCATAAGCGTCCCAGCTGTACTCCTGGGCCGCGCGAGCCGCCGCCGCCATGGAATGGGCGTAAGCCCTGTCCGCCAAAGCTGCTTTTCAAATTCTTTGTTGCTCCCTTGGATACGATCGGCCAGGGCTTCGGCGTCGCGGGATGGGCACGGAGGAAAGCCCTCGGATGCGTCGCGGTCACGTCAGGCCGCACTGGGGCGTGGTGTCACCGGGCGCCAGAGGCCATGGCTTCGAGGGCGAGAGCGCCCCATGCCCTTCGCGAGGGTGGGCAGCCGGAACAGATCAGCTGGCGAAACTCCTGCTGCACTGTTTGCGCGGCACGCTCCGAATAGGTGGGGCCCAAGAAAGGGGATCGCTCCGTTCACAGCTGCGGACCCACCACCCGGCACTCGAAGCGCAGGCCCTTCGCCTGCAACAGGGCGGCAGGCGCCGCCAGGCACTGGCTGCTTGCGCAGGCCCACCTGCCCCACCATCAGCACCGGCAGGTTGGAGGATCAGGCTCCAGCGCCAACCACTGCTTCCGCCACGCAAGGCACGATCCGCAGCGGGCCCCGATCACCAGCCCAGCGCACGGCGCTCTCCAAGCAGCGGCTGACGCACAGCACCCGATCACACAAGCTCATTTCTCAAGGTGCGGCTCGATCCTCGCCACGAATTCTTTGCCGGGGACCGCGGCGCTTCGATTGCCGGGATAGCGGCGTTGCTCATCGAGCAGCAGCAGGCCGGCGTGGATCCAGGAACTGCTCATTGCCACCACCTTTCAGCCCCACGCCTTGAGGCCCAAGTGTTCCACTCCTCCGTCAATGCCGTGCCCAACGTACTACAGCGGGCTCCGTTCACTCTAGTGACATAACGAACACTATTTCGCTCTTGCAATGCTGGTTCTGTCCCTCCCTGGAGGACACGTTACTACCACCGCTGATTAGTCTATGACAGTACCATTTTTGATAATCCATTTGAGCTCTCGCTACCGATTCGCATGGTAATCACGTCGTTGCAGCCTGATTAAATGAGTGCGTAGGATTCGGAAATAAATGATCCGACCTCGCTCTTCAATCGCTGTCCTAGTCTGCCAATGCGTTCCTCTACTAGAATGTGTTGCTCTTTGCTAATTCTCGGCACGTTCGCTACTTCGCCTTGAAATGGTGGTGCATGAGCAGTTCCTGGATCCAGCCGCCGGACCTGGGCTCGCTGCTCGAATGAGCAACGCCGGCTATTTATCCCGTGGCATCGAACGCCGCGGTCCCGGCAAAGATTCCGGTGCGGAGATCTGTGAGCCGCCACCTGAAAAATGCCACCGTCGGCCTACTACAGCATCAATCGGCATCATCCAAATGTGTGTCACCGTGTCATTACATTTGCGTGCTACTTTATTTCGAGTGCCTCTTTGACGCTCGCCTTTGACCAAACTCTCTTTTTGCCATGTCCATTTTTTCTTGATTGATCGGTTGTCCCAATCCCAGGCTGGGGATAACCAAAAACAAATTGGAGTTGATTTTCACCATTTTGGCCTGTGGCTTGATTCCCGTCCAGTTCCATTCCCCTGACATAAAGGCGTCTGGCGTCACCTGCATGGGGTAAAATGTTTCAAGTTGGGTAAAAACGATCTGGAATGTTCCTGGACCAAATGGAGGCGGCAGATATGTCAATTTCCAGACTTTGCTTCTTCACCCGTTGCAGCAAGAACGTCCAGCGCCACGGTCCCCACTTGTGAATGCCCTTTAATGGTAAAGGACGGTCTTTATCTATTGAACTTGGCGCCTTCCATGTCGGCAGCTTTCAAGGGTTCTATTAGGATGGCATCCGCCCGATAAGATTGATTCAACATCAATCGCGTAGAAGCTCGGCATAGCAAGCTGCCCATTTGTCCATTTTTGCATATCCCAAATACCGTCTGCGGAGACGCCCTTAACTTACCATGCCGCGATAGGCCGGTGATAGAACAACGGGAAACCGGCTCGGGTGTATGCATCAATCGCATCGCGTAAAATCTGATGTCTCGCCTACAACCAAAATGGTAGTCGGCGCATTTCATCTATGCCCCAACCCACCGTGGGCAAGACGGACACTGGAAACCCAATCTCGGGTTGAAGAAACCATCCGGGATGTCCATACGCGTAAAAAGGTCCAGGCCGATCGGGAAGTATAGCGCCATATAGGGAGCGGTAACTTTGGGATCTGTTCTTTAGTACACTTCTGTGACGGGCGTGCGCATTTATCGCCAAGTTCTTCTATCAACCTCAAGGTAGACCGTATTCACGGAGGCCCGTAAGGCCTCAATGGACATATCAGATAGAAGGATTACTCCAGCGTCGGACTTGGTGTCATAAAACCAAACTGGCCGAACAGGCCATTAAAGGATCCGAACAATGTGAGGCAGCCAAAAAAACGCCGAACCCCATTAGGCAATCCAGTTTAGTAACTGCTTATAGGCATCGGCGTTCATTGCCGGTTATATAACGGCCTTAGAAGTTACGGGACACCCTAACTTACCATATGTTCTTGGCGAATTATAATCTACGATGCGGCGAGGGATCGACTAAAGACAGTCGCTTCGGTTAGCACCAGTTTCATTCAGGTACATTATTGATTAAATGGCCGAATTTTGTTACAATTCCGTTTTTCAGATGTCCAAGTGGCTGCCAGATCAAAGCGTTTGCGTAACTGCTTTGATTTGACAGAAATATTGGTGCATGGTCTCGCTTATACTCGGTGAAATAATAAAAGCTTGTAGCGCTGGTAAAAGTGTTGCCCATCTCGCTAGGTCAATGAGAATAAGGCTCGCGGCCAGTGTGATGTCAGATTCAGGAGAGAATCGGGTGTCTTACCATCCTCACAAAACACTGTCACCCGACAACCATCACCTTCCTTCAGAAACCCCCCAGTAACGTCAAAATTTTGGAGAAATCCATAACACGCCCAGATCAATCTGAAGTTGGTCGTTAGCGCGTTAGACACATCAAAATTCAAGGGAACCTTGAGAATTTATAGACCTCCGGTACAGTTGCGCCATATGTTCCCACCTCTTGCTGAATAAAGACTGTTGTCGTTAGCCGCGCATTTTTTGATTAAGTACCCTAAACGCATCTGACCATCTAAGGAGCGTTGCCTTTAATTCCCAATATCGAAACAGATTTTATTCGGTATTCGGCTCTAGCTATACGCCAACCCTGCTGAAACGTCCCGCCAATACCCGTCGCATAGTAACCATACGCATTACATCATCCGAGGAATCATATTGAAGAACCAGTTGGTTATCGACGCTGAATCGGCCCGGTGATCGTAGGGTTAATCCGTGTTATAACTCGTAAGGTCTGGCCGTGAGGACTTGATCAACTCCGGAATATGAATCGGCTCGTCTTGAGAGCAGGCCCGCGACGTGAATTTGTCCGTCAGCGAATATTTCGGCTTGCCGTAGGCTTGCCTAGCCATCCCCTGCGGCTAGTTTGGTAAAGCCAAGTGCCAGGTTGAACCTCCGGCAGATCATTGACTACCCCAAAGCGAAGCCCCATTCGTATTCACCACAAACCATAATAAACGCACCACAGTGTATTGGAGCGCCTGTAGCACAAGTTGAATCAATCTGCTTCAGCCTGTGTTGGAATTTGTGGACTTGACCCGAACCAGCGCCCAAGGTGATGACAAGTCCGTATCGGTTAAGCGGGACTTCTGTTTAGGTATAATTCCAAAATATTAGCATTTTCACCCTTCAATTGGTGATCGGCTACATCCCACTAAGTAATTAAATGTGCCTCGCGAATATCCCGGCGATATACGAATGAACTTGGTAGGATCTCCGTGTCACCAGCAACCCCATTACTCAATTACCAGCTTGAGAACGCCCCCTGGCCAGCCGTCGCGTGTCCTTGCGAGGATCGAGAAAAGAAAAACTTCAACCGTTGGCCGTAAAGGTTCACTGGAATGCAAGCATTTATATGCGTAGTCCGCATTCCCATTCGGCGGTATCTGACTAATATGTATTTATCCCCATAATTCATGCTGAGATTCTTTCAGTAGGTTCGAACTGCAATTGGCCGCGCATATGTTCATCTGCATCCCAACGCTCGATTAAATACCACAGGATCCCGTTTGTATCGCTTCCGTTTACCGAAGCGCAAATTGATCGCCTATTGGGAACATTTACAAACCCTCAAATCGACGTGATGCGTTTAATTTTGCCCGCGCGTAACGCCGCCGCCCAACAGTCCGATGTGTCTGGTTTTTAGTAATAAGTTATAAGCCCGCAATAGTTTTCGTCCAAAAAATGGTCCCGCACCGAGAAACCTCCCATCGCTCCAGAATTCGAAGATCGGCTAAAGCTTGCCCTGAACGCGGGCGAACATGCTATCCACATATACAAGGGCACGGCAGGCATCTTGCGTTCCAGCAACTTCGCCGCGAGGTATGGTTGGGATCATTTACCGGATCATTTAAAACTCCCCCGATACAAGCTTTCGCCCTGCACCACGACGACCCCTTCTCGACCAGTGTTTCCTCACCGCAAAAGATAACGTCTTGAAGATTCGCTCCTGTTTTCGTCGCACCCAATAATCCAATCTGGGCCCAAGGTGTCACCATGAGAGGCAAGTGCGATTCGTACTGGCGTCCAACCCCTAGAGTAGTTTGATAGAAGCCATAATGATCCTCCTTCGAGCTCTTCAGAATGCCAGATTCGACGGTATTTGATGTCTAGTTAACGTCGTATGTGGAGGGGTTGCAAGCATTTTTTGACGGAAGCAAGAAACTCTGTAGTGTTGCAAACAATGCACCTTCTACCCCCTACACAGCCGAAAGAGATGTTTAGAATCATTATTGGGTATGGCTATTCCTCACACCGACTAGAAGCACCCGGACGAGAGCAACCTGAAAAGCCTACCTATTACTAGGAGTTTGTGAAGGGTGTTAGCCACCATTCGGTTCATAATGTGTCGGCGATATGGGCCACTGAGACAAGGCTGCTAACTGCCCATACCCTAAACTGAAAACGAAACCCGAACTTCCTTTCCGACTAATATGATATTGATTACAGGTTAATGTTGAGAAGGTGAAGTCATGTTTGCATTCGTAGATGGCAACATGCTACTCAGATGGCGGATAATCCGTTTGGCAGGAGTTCAAAATGGCCAACTTATTTAAGCGCGGGCATGGGATGCGCGGATCACGACT
>Ga0163217_1115371_pt1 | contig 11550 bp, 8 predicted proteins | sample SynspAceP_FD_185933 | JGI IMG/M metagenome (GOLD analysis project Ga0163217, IMG submission 185933) | Saline lake microbial communities from Ace Lake in Antarctica - Synechococcus sp. Ace-P (PacBio error correction) | ecosystem: Environmental > Aquatic > Non-marine Saline and Alkaline > Saline ... | reverse complement strand
TATTTGTTCTTTTCTGGCGGTTCGGGCTGTTCTGACGGACCTCCACTGGTTGTTGGCGTCAACAGATTGTTCGACTTGGAATGATTTAATTTCTGTCAGCGGTGCATGGGTGAGACTGACTCAGTGAACATGCGAGAGGATTCAAGATTAAATGTTTGACGTTATAAAAGTGTTGAATTGAGGTAAAGCTTGGCCGGGATAAGATGCCTTCTACTGGTTGAGTAAAAATCATCATTAATTCGATGCCAAGAACGGGATACACGTGGCGGTACTGGTCAACTGAATCTGGCCTTCTACTGTTCAAAAGTGAATATGCCGGATCGGGGTCGACGAATGGCGTCATGATGATATTTGGTGGCGTGTTTTTAGCTGTGTATTCCAGGACAAAAATAAAAGCTGTTATCTGGTGAATTCTGCGGACCAGTATGGTGTGAATGACCAGTCAATGATACCGACAGGCAAAATCAGAAATTAAGAATCAGGCCGTGTGATGCTTGACTCGTGTTCGGTTAGCAGATGTATTATTTTCCATCGTCGGCTCCAGTATGATTTTGGGACTAGTGGAAAATTGGAAAGCTAAACCATCAATGCTTTAATAGCTTCTTATTGCTCAAACGTCCGTTCGTCTTTCAGTTGCGACAGTAGAAAATGGATATCGTGAGATAGTTTTTATTGGTTGTCGGTTTGTTGTGGGGTCATTGGAGGATTTTCCCGAAGAGTTTTGTATTTCACATAGGTCCAAAATGAGGTGCTTCGAACGGTGCGGCGATGCATAAACGACCAGGCTTCGGTGGTAGGCCATTGGTTGGCAAGATTTACCAGGATAACGTTTCACTCATCGAGCATGGCGCTCTTGAACCTGAGTAGCTTCTTAGCGGTCGAGTGGCATCACCGCCCGTGCTTAGGCGAAATCATGGCGTTTACAATGCAGAGAAGAACCATCCGAAGAAAAGCGTTTTAGCCAAAACCGGCGCCCACTTGGGAGCCACAGCCATTGCCATAGGCTTTTTGTGCTCTTTCGTAGCTCTTCCATCTTTTTTGCACAGGCATTTATCAGATGAAGTCACGACAATGGCATCAAATCTGACTTGAGCAACATCAGGCTGTTCTGCTCTTCATGCTGTTCAAGTTAATGCATAAGAGGTCTTTTCAAAAATGCTGTTTTTTGCCATAGCAGGACCAGCAATTCGTGCTAAATACTGCGTTTGCGAGATGCGAGTTCCAGTGTTAGTTTACGATACTGGGGCGATTAGCAGCATATAAATCAAGCAGCTCGTGTTTCAGCCTTATTATCAGCATTCCAAGCTTTGCTCCGATTCTTGCGTGGAAGCTGAGGCAATAGCTTCTGTCGTATAATTCGCTTTATGGCATCATAGCTGTCTGATATAAGCCTGCAACTACCTCACTTCAAACTTAATCCTCAAATGCGTTGGTAAAAATAAATGCTGGCGTAACACTCAAGCCACCTCACTCGATGAGCGCCTTTATTGCGAATTATTAAGAAGATCAACAGCAACGTTGTCCGGCACTTTCAACAGCAGATTTCCAGATGGGCGTTTGAATGGCATAAATGCTCAATGGACCGTTCTCGTTTATGTAATTTTCGCTGAATTTCCTTTATTTACAACTGCCAGAAAGAACGCCGCTGCCACCGCTTATATTATTCGCACGAAGCCTGAAGAGTAAACTATTACCATCACTTGCGTGATATGCAGACGTTGGCCGTGCCGATGAACCTTGGTTCCTGACAAAAACCCCATGCAAGCAGTTGATGAAAGCCATTAGGAAAATAATATGGAGAGTTCGGTTGTAGTAACACTGTCATAGAAAAATCCCCACTTGATAAGGAACCGCCCAACCAGATGGAAAATGAAACATATCCGTTAGTTTGAGAATAAAGATGAAAAAGCCAAATCGAAGTTTTTTTGCGGGTCATGTCGACAATTTGTATCAATTGTTCCACGTCTACTTCTGCTTGAGAGCTTTAGGGAGCGACCATGTATTGAATGGCCTGCGAAAACTGGTCAGTTTCCCATAATTCTTGGTCAGTTCCAGCCTGAACAATGACATTACGCATGTCTCAGTTATAGCGTACATATTGTAATGCACCGTGGAACTGTTGGAGGCTTAATCCTAGACGCGATTACGGGTGAAGGATACCTCAGGAGACTTTCTAGGGGTTTCTGGAGGTGGTGTTTCTACGCACCTGATTTGTATTTACTGGATCCACGTTTATTAGACTCCATAAGTGAATAAGGTAGACCTGGTTTAGTACGCTGGAAGTGCATTCAAAAAGGTTTCATTACCCAGCTGGCAATGCATTTCACGTCGCTTTCAAACCGTTATAGGTAAACCGTTTCTTCTGGCGCGTTAACCTGCAGACGTAGCGCCACTAAATCAGTGAACGGTCGCATTTTCAACGTGGATTCAAAGGTATACAACATCGAATTCAGTGATGGTGACGTCAAAGCCAATGGATTGCCGCCAGTTTATGAAAAATGGGATGGCTTTAAGTATGCCTTCAAATTGACTTTGGCACCAGTTGATTTCAAATGCGTTCTTCCAGATTTTGTGTTCGAAGAGCTTTTCTGGCGAGGCCGTAAGTGGCGTTCCAAAGTTCTGGCAAACAGCTCGAATGTGGTGCGGGTCGGTTCATTGAGATTGGCATCCTACGCACAGTCGATGCGGGCCATTTCAGCAGCCATAGCGTTAATAAACTTGCCAGCTTAGTGTCCGCGTTTCCGCCCAGAAGCAAGCGCGTGGTAGCCAATTTGGTATAATAAGCTTGGGGCATAAGATTGCTGGTTTCATTTGCCATGGATATTTCCCCAGTAATGGCATTTGACCAGTGGTTGGGTGAATTCTGCCAGCAGGAGAGAACGAAACGTTATTATATTGAACTCACCGGCCGCCGATGCTTGACCCGCCTACGATACGCTGATTCAGCATGGTGCCGCTTGGGTTTGGCCTCGCGTCGGTACTAGGTCGGTGAGTTCAGCCAAGACGGCGGCTTGGACCACTGATGTATTAGCACTATTGGCATAGGAAATCGTTTGGTGTGGCAAGAGTGCCACCCACAGTGAGCACTGATGTGACACACGTCGCATTGATATAAGCCTCAACGGTTTCGACATTCCTGTTCGGTAGGAATGACGATATCGTTCATCACGGACCAAACCGCACCGGTAATGGGCCTTCGCCCGGTCGAGCGGATAACGACCATGCTTCGTGTCACACCGCACTTCTAATGCCCTCTGACGTAATCATTTGCATTGCACCTAGGCGGTTTTTGAATACGATCCAGATAGCGAGCACGCCAGCTTTCGAGTGATTCGAGATCGCACACCGTAATGCGTCACCCGTTTACCGTTAGCAGTTGCTATCCAATGCCACTGACGGTTCAATTCGAATTAGTGTGGTGCCCGCTGCCGCATTAGTATGGCACCGGCTTGTGGTTGGCGATGAAACAGTGACTAATGCCTGACAGCTGCGATGTGGTTCCTACTGTCACCTCGTAAATTGATGCCGTCACTGCGTTGCCATTTTTTTTCCGGCGCTCCATCACTGCAGCCATTATTTGCCGGACAATTCAGAATAGACCCGTGCCTGATTTCAGGTCGCTTTCGCGAATGACTTTTTTCAGTTATGCATGACGGAGGAAATTGTCTTAATCTGCTGTTGTTCGGGCAGGAATTTGACGTGCCTGGTTATTGCAGATAGCCATTATAGACCATGACAGCACCTAATGGACTTGCCGAGCACACCGAATAGCGACCGTCTCAGCCTGCGCTGACCGTCCGGCACGTTCGGTGGCGATATCACCGGTGATAACGTTATTATAGTTGTTGATAGTTTGGACGAATTAAACGGGATTTAAAGCCTCCAAAAGAAAAATATATTGAGTGGGTTCTTCACCAGAGTCGATCAATGCTGAATATTGAGATTAACCCAGCCTCACGTGATAGTGGCACACACGAATAGCCGATTGAAAACGCATCTTCATCAGCCCATTCCAGCGATTTCATAGGCGTATTCTCGGCTTTCGCAGGACATTAGTGGTTTGTTTTTTCACGACTTCAGCGGCTATAACCGTGCAGCCGAATTTTCCACAACAGCCGTGACTAACTATCTGCCACAGCCACGGACGGTCATCAGTATCGTCTGGAAGCACGTCATCGAGTTGTTGGCAGACGGCCGTAAATACGACATTGATCACGGCGGTCTGAAGACTGTTTTCATCGGGTCATGGCGGGCGCGGACGTGGGCCAGTCAAAGCGTGCAAGCTTTGTTTGGCTCGACGATTTCAATTTCTGAATACAAAGTCGGCTCATGGACATATCCTGATTTGGTTGTGACCGTGACTGCCACGCTATCGCCTTGAATGATATGGCCGTTATAGGTTGTGCGGCATGCCCTGCATGTTGAGGCCGCAGTATTAATGCGAGTCGTAATCTCACCTGTGGCCTTAATTTCACCTTCAAACACGTCAGCGGTCGCGCTCGCGGTCCGTGTGTATTGGCTTTTTGCATGAATGTGCCATCACGGCTTTAGGTGGATGAATTGCCCCTGGTCGTTTACAGTATAACGCCACTTCACCTGTTCCAGATTGACAAGTCGATATCGGTGCTCCATTCTTGATCACGACGTAACCTTGGGTTTGGCCAACGATAGCCGCGACCACGCCTTTAGCCTCCTGAGCGGCACAAGAGGATAGACCATAATCTTGAATGCGAGCACTTCGATGACTTACCGAGGATTAGCGTTTACGAGCTGGACCATTGAATGGATTTTTGGCATCATTGACACGAATCAGACGCCTTACACGCAGCAGGTGCAATGGCCCCGGGCGTAAATTGGCGCCAGTGTTTTCAGTACGCTCTCAAAATTAGGCCCTTCATTCACAAAGGGCTCGGGTATTCTTTGAGGTCAAAGCAGCCGGGTCGGCTACCGGTCAATTTCACAGCGGCAGACTTTTCTCATCGATGACATAACTGACATCACTGATTAGTGGATCAGCATTAATTTTTCAGCCACGTATCACGCACGGGCAATCAGCTTGTATTGGCTCTAATCAATGCCATTCAAAATTACAGCCATGACGGTGTATTTGGCGAACGTGGAAATGGCAATGCGTGATTGCCGAGCCAGATAGCCGGTCACAGGGCAGCCACCTTAATATCGAGGCATCTTCAGCCGGTGATTGTTTTTGTCTGAAACGACGCACCAGCTTATTCTTCAGGCACTGGCCGTAACGGCGGTATTTCGGTAAATGGATTGTCCTTTGGCCTGTGGACCGTATAGTTTGACTTGTGACGATCGCGCATTGAACGCGGCAAGTTTCCGGCTTTTTGATGTTTTTCACCCAAATACCAGGGGCCAGACATTCTTTCTGTATCCGCCCGGCCGAATCACCAGCCACCCAGCCGTCAGGGGACATCAGCAACACGCACGATGCGGGCTGCCGGTTTCGATACATCAAAGCAGGCTTTTCACTGTCTTCTGATTTTAAGGCTGTCGAAGTGGTCGTGAGACGTCGGCACTGTGGCGCGAAACAGGTTTCCGAAAGGTTTGCATCAATTCTGGTGCAACCTTTGAGCACATGAACGACCACCGCCATTAATGAGGGGTTGCGCTGCAGGCTCGACCAGGTCACCGGTTGATCACGCTATGCACTTCTACCCCAGATGGGTATTGGCATCGTAAAATGAGCGTTAATATTCGTCGATAAAACCGGTTTCACGTTGAGCGATCATCAATCTTGATGGTGCAGCATCGCCTTCGAATTATCGGACGGATGCATGTTCTCAGGACCATTTATCGGTGAGGGCGCAAGGTGAATTCTGAGGATCTATCTGACGAATCGAACGACGGATCCGGATTCTTTCCGAGCGCCGCCATTCTGTGCCCGCTACGTTAATCGCAACATCGATTGCATGAAGCACCTCCCAAGCACGCGACACCCGCAACCAAAGCGGCATTGGCCAAACCGATTACGCGAGACGATTCAGCGTCCGTTGTGTTTTGATATAGGCTGATGGGCAATGACTAAGAGGGCATCGATATCGCCCGGTACTCTTCTTGAGCCGTGGTGTAAGTTTGGGCAGCCAGGTCAGGTTCAATCACGCACCATGGCCACTTTCAGAATCTTGCATGCCAGCATACTTTTTCGTCATCTGCCGTGAGCATCTTTCATCTAAAGAGCCACGGCCATTCATCACGCACCCGCAATGGCATCTGCTGAGAAGCAAACTCCAATATGGTGGATTGGCCGGGCTATTCATGAATTGCTGAACGCTCATCCAGGTCAATGACGGCTTGTTGATTATTTGCCTGGTGTAATGCGACTGCGTGGTCGATTAATCGATGAAAACAGACCACCGAAATTCCATAACGACGCATACTTGTTTTCAGATTGGAAGTGGGATAACACGCGCAATCACGCCGACCGATTTTACTGCGATTCATTTGCGTTGTGGAAAATGAATTTGCAATAAAACGATTGGCGCCACCATGAAGCAGTGCGCTGTCCAGCTGCGTTAATACCGTTGAGAAAGGCATCCGCACCCAGCCTGGTTACGGCCACTGAGCTGTAGTTTTGCTGAAAGTTATTGGTATGCCACAAGTGGCATTATTAGCGCGGGTATTAAACGTTGCCGGTATCATAACTGGCGATTGGTTTAAGGTTTCTTCACCCGCTTGGTGGAAGGGGATCGAAACTTGCCATACGCTTCGCGGTTGGGATTCACGAATCGAATCACCCGCCCTGCACACGAATCTGGCCGTATAAACGACATGCACTAAGGTGCCTGGCCGGGCTGTTCAATCGTTCAATTAACGCATCAACGTTGGCGAATTATCAATCGTTGCGCATGAACATAGGCTTCAATGTTATAGGTGCGTGCTTTACGGCCTAATCTTCTTGGATACGGTTCATCACGTACGGAACTCATGACACCTCAAGCGGCGACCACCGGGCGGTCATGCTCCTCGACCTTGAAATTCACGCCACGAAATGACGCGGGCCTGAAGTTGATGCGCCAATAAGTTGAATGGCTTAACTTGGATCAGGAAAAGTTGATTTTCGCTCATTGCCATCAACGCCGCCGGTATCGACGCTTGGATTATCCATACGAGAACTTTCAATCGCGAACGCACCGGGTGGCGATCGGCACCCTTTTAGGTCTCAATTTCAATCCACGAGAACGCGAGGCAACCGCTGCTTGAGCCTGCGTCATTACCAAAAAAAGCTAATGCATTTGGCGACTTTTTGGCCGCACCGCTGGGAGTCGGCCAGCTTGCGTGTCTCCAGCAATCCTTTATATATTCCGGTTGCCAGAACGGCCTATCCCAGCCAGCGGGCCCGCCACAGCCAAAACCTTGCTGTACCACCGCACCCAGCACCATTCATAGCCGATGGTTTTCAAGTTCGGTGCTGCTCGAAGCAAACCAAGCGGCCAGGTCTACGGGCACCTCTTAGCCCAGCTTTATTCCGGCAGCTTCGCCTGGCATCATTCAGCACCATCCGCTTTCACTACCAAACAGGACATCGCATAGCGGCAAGAGAGACCACGATGCTATACCACAACCCTTTCCCCCGCGCAGTTAGCCCAATACCGCGTTTAGCTGCCAGCTTATTTACGCCAAGACCTTATTGGGGGGGGAACGGATAAATACCCCGCAGCACGACTCGCAATTGTTGGCGGAAATTTATTGCCTCCTGAAGTTGTTCCGGTCTAAGCTATTAAGTGCGTCAGCAATGTTTCACGAATATTGGTGCGCAGATTTTCCATCCGCAGTATGCTGCAGGCATTTTTGAGATTTTGAATCAGCCGATCAGCTGTCGGCAGCAGCTCGGGCGAATCCCTAATGTCTGGGTTCCTTCGCTTGAATAGGGACATGAACTTGGTCAGATGCGTCATCTGCCGGATTAGATTGAACTCCTTGATGTAAAACCATTAAAAGCACGCATAAGCTTCTGCATCAAAAATTTGCTTGCTTACCTTGGTAAATTCCCGTTGTTTACCTCAACAATTTTTCTCTGGCATCAGCTCATTTAATTGGACGTAGTTCTTTTCGCGCATTTTTAGCTGTCCAGAGTCAAAAACCTGGTATACCTGCCGCGTTGGAAATTTAAGTTTTTTCGGTGTTGCGAAAGTACGAAGCATTGCTTCAAGTGCCTGGCATCGCCTTGTTCGCTCGGTAACGGTTCCGGCCCGATTACCTGCATGGTCGCACCTAGCTCGCTTTATTTTAAATGTAAGCTATTTCAGGGTGACGTCGCATTGCACCATAGGCTGCAAACTAAACCTAGGCCCCATATAGCCGCACGATTTTCAAGACGGTAAAAGCACCCGCTTTACCTTGACTGATTAAACCATCTCAGACGCTAGAAGTACTCCTTCAGCCATATAATGTTGCGTTCTTTTGAACTCAGCCATCGTCCTGCCGACATCAGCACCAGCATTCAAGTTGCTCCTGGGCCATTAAGGCCAATATTACGAATATTTCCTAACGAAATCTTTGTCACCTGTGTTGTTCGATAATCGCCAGAACAGCATCAATTAGTTCTCAACGCCTAATGAATCTCTGGCATATTTGCGGTTTTCAAATATTGCTTTTTTTAAGCTGGCCACTTCTTCTGAGACATTATGTTGGCCTGAATACCAGGCGAGGGGAACTGACTCATCAAGTCCAACAAGCGATTCTCCACCGTTCCAGCACCCGCCGCGCGGGTCAGAATAGGCGGGTAAAGCGATTCCCTAGCAGGTTGATTCCCATTCGCGAAACACCATGCACTTCAGCTTAGCGCAATTGCCAGATGACGTTTGACCATTTCATTACTTAAGAGTTTTGTTAAACTCCCGGCTGTTATCAGATAGTCGGCGGGATTACAAAAGGTTCCGCCGACGTTGATATCTCAGTTTGCGTGCTTAACTCGTCATTTAGCTTCTAAGGCCTTTTTAATGAAACTTTCGTAATGGCAACGATATAAATGTCAACTTGCGTCTGGCTTGGCTGGTTTATCGTGAAGCATTGTTGTTTCCCAGCATTCTCCGCCAGACGCAATCAGTTCGCCCACCGCTCAGTGACAGCCTCCATGCTTCCTGGTTCGGCTAATCAGCATTTCCATCTGCAATTCTCAAATCTCACGAATTGAAAGTCGTAGCGAGCCATGTGCGCGTGCAACCGCACCATTAAAATCACCCCTTATATCAATCTGATCTGAGCAATGAATTTGACACCCGATCAACGTTGGGCTGGTCATTTAATTGATAAACCATGCCGGTCATCCCACGGCGCCGTTTCTTGTATTTCAGGCTGCTTTCGATACATGTCTTCACGGGGTGTAGCTCACGGCAGAATGACTTCGAATCGGTGAACTGTTTTCGCCAATTTCCAGCCGTGTTATTGAGTTGACGGTACGGTGGCCATCCTACAGTTCCTCGCAACGGGATGCCTTCAAACGACATACGGAATGGAAACGTCTATGTGTTTCAGCGAGTGGCCGGTCATCAGAGCGCCAGGACGCGTCAGTTGAGTGTAGCTTTTGCTGAGTCAGGTTTCAAAGATGCATGCTGGCATCAGTGAGGTATCCAGCTCCGTCATATTGGATGTTCGTATGTCATGCGAAAACGTGGCTTCAATACGGAGGTGAAGATACGGCTTCGCCCTAAGATAGCCATGCACACTTGTCACTCACCCCAGCGTGGGTGGTGCGAGAAAAAAAACCGCCCAACGAATCGGATGGCGCCGGACTATTGGCGCTTTTTTGGAGTTGCCATTAATCTTGATTAGCACGGCCAAGATAATTGTGACAGTTTTTTAGATACTCCTTAAAAATGTTATAAATTGGCTTATAAACGGAACTGAACAGCGCCGCGCGATACTCGGCTGATTGATGATGCTCTGGCGGGAAATGATGGAGTTTCCAACGCGGTTCTTGGATCCTGTTGCTTCGCACCACGCGGCAAGGTCGGCTTTGAACTGTTCAAGAGTTTTCAAAACCCCAGGCGGGGCCCCCCACTTTTTTTTCTTTTTTTTTTTTTCCCAAAGGTTTTTCAACGAACAGCGCCAACAGTTTCAGCATGCAGCATGCTGGGGGTGACCACGGCCATGACCGCGGCAAAAGCGAGTGCCGCATCAGCCATTTGAATCGTGGGATAACGTAACGGCAATTACGGGACGCCCAGGACATAGCGGATATAGGTCCACCGGTCCATTTCTGTTTACAGGTCAGATAGCTGATATCGCGACCCAAAAAAGCGATTTTGCTGATAAGGTGGTAATCACCCCGCTCGATGTAAAACGGTGCCATCCTGGCCACGGATGGAAGAGTTCGAGAATACACAAGTCATTTCAGCCGAGGGATGTTGGCGTTTCGCCGGCAATTAAACAGCGACTTTCATTCAGGTGGTGCCAATTACGCCTGGTACCGCCAGTTGTTTGAAAATGACGCAGCGGGTCCAATCGCACCACTTGAATTCCACTTACCGCGCCCAGGCTGCAGCTATACCCCCCGGTGGTGTTGGGCATGATTATTTGCACAGCCGACCTGCACTGCTTGACACTGAACTTAGCGTGAAGTTGGCCCCCAGTGCTTAAGACTGCATGCGTTGTGAACAGGCCCACAACGCATGCCGCGCTTTTCTGGGTCATTGGACCCAAACCGACTCGGACAGTTCCGCTTCAATGGCCGCCATATATTGGCCGTGTTGTCCACGGGCTGATGATGGAATATAAAACTCGGTCGTACACCAAATCGCAGCCAACGGCATCAGGCCAATATCCGGATTTTGCAGCACCATCGGCCATTGGGCGTAATTAGTCACGGTCATGGCCTTCAAGGTTTTTTTGTCGGTTGGTTAACTAGGTGATTCCCGCAGGTCAATGAAGTGCCGTGAGCTCACCTTTATTACGCCGCCGTTAAATCACCCTGTGCGGGCTGTGGTGGCCATTGACTTCAGCGGTGACTGGTACAATCCGTCTGTGCAATTAATCTGTGCCGACCAATTTTTAGTAAGCCACCGTGGGCGGGCCGGTTCGGTCGGCTGGCCAGGGCTACTGGACACCGCTTCACCGGGCCACATACAAGTCAGTACTTGTTGCTTTTTGTGGGGTGCCTGCAAACAGAAGCTGGTTTATACGGTGTTGCCGCGCACACCGGATCGGGCATTCCAATCCCAGCGCGGACCCGCCGCAGGGAGCATTCGGTTTGAGCCGGTTGGCTGTTATTGGACCGCTTTGAAAGCATTGGGGGCGGCAATGAACACTTTTTGCCGCGGGCCCAAAGGCCGGCTTTCACCTTGGGTTCGGCAGTTTAAGAACCGCAGCGGAATTTCAGGGCAAGGCACAAACAACATCACCGGCTGCCAGACGAATTACCAATCCACCAGAATTTTTCACGATTGTTCTGTGTTAGGCAAGGACTTGTTTACCGCGGCGGCGGCCATGCTGCCGCTGTCCGGGGGTGGTACTTTATTGGGTTTTTAAACCTCTATGCCCCCTTTCTTTTTTTCCTTTTCCCTTTTTTTTGGTTTGGGGTAGGGGGAC
>Ga0163217_1095298_pt1 | contig 11550 bp, 18 predicted proteins | sample SynspAceP_FD_185933 | JGI IMG/M metagenome (GOLD analysis project Ga0163217, IMG submission 185933) | Saline lake microbial communities from Ace Lake in Antarctica - Synechococcus sp. Ace-P (PacBio error correction) | ecosystem: Environmental > Aquatic > Non-marine Saline and Alkaline > Saline ... | reverse complement strand
AGAGCAGGGCAGGGCCGCGACAACCCGAGTGTTTTGAAAAAAAAACTGTCCGGTGCAGGGAGGGCCAGCAGGAAGCTTCTTTTATGCAAAGGCGTTGATCGGTTCCGGTTTGACCGACCGGCCGCTGGCCAAAGGGTGACCAAAAATTATTGCCCCGTGTGTCCGCTCGCGCGCCGCGATGCTTGGTGATCCGCGGAAAAATCAGGGAATCGTCGCGCAGCAGGATGAAAGGGAAGCTCTTATTCATCGCCGCCAGCAACACATTATAGGGCAGGCCGGAATTTCTTGATCAGCTGCGCCTCGAGCAGCAACGCCTCGGCCTCTGCCGGTTCGTGACAATGGTCATCGAGCGGGTCTGTGCGACCATTTCGCATCAGCCGGGCGGCAGCGGTTCATCTGACATAGGCGCGACCCGGGCATTAGCGACCCGCCTTGCCGACATAGAGCAACATCACCGCGCTTGTCTGCATCCGGTAGAGCCGGCCGGTCGCAGCGTATTCAAACCTCGCGGAATCGCCGCCATGCGCTCGAGGTCCGGGGTATCGCCCTCCCCACGCACCCCGCATAGGTCGCTTTATCCTCGTTTGAAAACGGGAACGGATTGGGTTGATCGGGCGGTCGGCTTGGACATAGGCTTTGTTTAAGTTGGGTTAGATGCATTGCCAGAGCAATTACTCCTTCTCCCGCAGGAGAGCAAAGTATAAGCCTTGTCAGTCCTTGAGCTTGTCTTAAGAGCTGACTAGGCGAAACTCGGTGAGGCGCGTTCGAATTGTCGAGAGGCAAAACCCTTCACGACTGCGCCCTAAGGCAATAAATTGCCAAGGCTTGTTGCATCTACCCTCTGGGAGAGGCGTTACAACTCAGTTCAGGCGTCCTTGCCGATGTCGCCAATCGCTTTGTCGGACCAAAGGACTTTGTCCGGCAGCGGCATTCATTGGCGAGCGGCAATAATGCTTCCGCTGCCTGGGTTGCTTGTTGATGCTGCCTTGGCCCGAAACCGCTGCGATAGCGAGCGTTCCGCCGCGCCGATCTTGTCTTCGCCATTTTCTATCGGCGAGGCGATCAGGCCTTGGTGTCGACCTCTTGCCTGTTGGACCAGGGTCGCAGGAGGCCTTTGTCTTCAGCATTTTCCATCAAGCGCTTCGGCTTCTGCCTTGCGCGCCAAGCGGTCTTGGCTTCATTATTCCGGCTTTCAGACGCCTCGGCCTTCCCTTGCGGAGGTTGGCGCTTCGTCGAGCGTCTTCCTGATCTCGGCAATCTGCTTGTCGAGCATAGCGCCAATTGACTTTGGGGACTTTTGCCCTAGCATGAACCGAATACGATCAGCATTCCCCACCGCGACCATCCGGGTCGGCGTTCAATCCGAGTGCGCTTGGCTTCCGCCACCTTCTGCCAAAATCGTCAAATAGGCATTCGTCTATCTCCTTCAAGCAGGCGCTTCAGAAAAGCGGCCTGACCGCCTTTTTTGCAGTTCAGCCGCGAAAACTTGGACGGAAAAACGTCGCGACAATCGCCTTGAGTGGCTTTTCGGCTGCCACGCTCGAATTTCCTGAAGAGCGGCGTTTTTTGCCGCTTCAACTCGGCGTCCGCTTCATCAAGCCTTCTGGCGATGGCAGAATCCGCCGGCTTGACAGCAGCCTCGTTCTTTTTGGGCTTGCCTTGCTTTGCGTTCGTGATATTGCCCCAAGGCATCGGCCCGCGATCATTGATTACTGGTAGCGATTAATCGGGGTCTCGATCTGCTCAGCCTTGTCTTGCGCGCCCTGTGTGCAGCCGCCAAGATCGTCGGTAATCCGTTTTTGACGGTCAATCGACGGTCTTGCTGATCTTCGGCACCATGTTTCTGGCAATGCCAAAATAAATGATTTACCCAATGGACGATTCAGCAAACCAGAAAAACTGGCTTACCATAGACTCCAAGAGCTGAACTTAATTTGAGGCATTTTCACCTTAAATTTCAAGCGGCAAAACCAACGATTAGGCCCTGTTAGACAAGAACCAGGCGCAAAAACAGCAGATTATTCTGCTGGTGCTTCTTGCCGTGCTTCTACTGCTACTGGCGCATCGACCGGCTACAGCTTCAACTGCAACGGACTTCTGCTTTCAGCAACCGCTGCGGTGCGTACAAAATGATCATAGGGGCAACAGCGAAAAGCGATCAGGCGACAAAAAATTTTCCAAGGCAGCAGCAAAGCCGATGAACAGACGTCCCTGCTGCCGTCAGCCGCAGATGGGTTACGCAAAGCGCCTTCAGGAAGGAACGAAAACATTACCAACACCGGTAGCGCGGCACCTACGCCGATGCGCAGGCAGCGCCGATAACTTGGCTTTGCGAAGAGAATCATTTTTTAACTCCGTATTTGTAAATTAGGGATTGATTGAAAGTACTAGTGAAGATTTCCGATCGTGATTAACAAGATGTGAGGAGAGCGAAAACATAGGCCTGAATGGCGCAAACCAGCAAATTCCAGCGCAGCTGACAAGGCGATGAGATGATGCCTGAGCACTTGCGTACCCAACTGGCTCCGCCTTGCATCAAATCGCCTGAATTGACGAAAATTGGCGAACACTTGATTCAGGATATGGCGGCGATCATCGCCCTGAAACAGCCGCCAGCGCAAGGCTGAACGGACGCACGAGAAGGGACAAAAAGCTCGACCATGAAGATCAACGGATCATCACGATGGTCGTACCATGCGGGATGAACAGTCTGAAAAACTTGAAAGCCATTGTTTCCAGAAACCGACGACCCAATACGATCGGAGAGCTGATCGCTGCCAGGCAGGCGGTTGACGGTAAAACTGCTGGTGACGGTGAAAAGGATGAATGCGGGAATGATACCGAACGGGGCATCATCCAAGCAGGTTGGAGAACAGGATGAACATGAACAATGTGAACACCCAGGGCGTATTTATTTTCTTATGCCGTGGGGCCAATGCTGGTGGCGATGATATTGTCTCGACAAAACGACAACGCCTTCGCCATGACCTGCCAGCGACGTGAACAGTTTCCCGCCTTCATACCGCCCATCATGAAACACATAGAGAAGCCCAAGGACGAGAACATCCCAAAGCGGCCACTGTTCGTGAAACTTATCTGCTGTCCGAATATAAAGTGAAAGCATCAAAGACTGGGCTGCACTTCAAAACTGTTGCATAGGATCAATTTTTGCCTTCTTAGCCACTATATTAACCCATTGATCGTCAACATCATCATCTGCAAAGCGCCGCTTTCCGATGGTCTTTCAACGGCTGGCTCGCATCACATAAATTTTCCTGAACGCCCACTCCCGTTCCGAGGAAGAAGAATAGCAACAGAACAATGGCGCCGTCCCAAACCAGGTGTCAAAAAGGCCACCAAGAAGAAAACCAGGCAGCCACGCCTCCGATCAAAATAGCCTATAGCCCCTTGGCGCCGAGGCCGCTGACTTTCGTTGGCCTTTGTTTCGGTTGCCCCCGCTTTTGGATCCTCTCTCTATTCTGTGCCGTTTCCAGTCGCTATCTTCCAGCGATGAAAACCCGCACATTTTCCTCTTCGAGGGGATTCCCGATCAGATTCGCTGCTGCCATTTACCACCCTTTAAAATGCCCCGGAGAGCGCCAAAAGAGCATAGATAAACAGCAGGCCGGACCCGCCAAGCGCCGGTCCGTTTAGGAAAGCCGCGTGCCCAAGTCAACAGCAAATGCTGCTAACGCGAAAAATGTGTGCGTTCGACGAAGGATTTGTGCAGTAACGCATTCAGCGAAACCGGTATTGTGACAATCCGTATCAAAAGAGGCTTGCCGCAGATTGCGCGCGGGATCAACAGGCAATTATCGGGCCTGCTTTGCACAGACGGCAGGATGGAAAGTCTTGCTTGTTCTGGCGGGCCGTCGACTGCAGTTTGGAAAACGTCTCAAAACAAAGGACCGCCCCGTGACCCTTCCAGGACAGACCGCACCGACAATATTCTTGACCGTGGACGAAGACAGGCCGAACGGCCAGAAATCGGTTCGACGGCGACACGGCAAAAGCCCTTTATGACGCGTTCAGGGATTTATGATCAGGGATGACAGTCTGAACGTCGCCATATTGACCGGAGCAAATGGCAATTTCTTGCGCTGGCGCTGACCTGAAAAGGGTGTCCGAAGGCAAAGTGCAATGCGGTGCTGGTCCGTGGCGAGACTGCTCCGATGGCCCAAAGCCGACTGCGGCTTCAAAGCCGGTCATCCGCGGCGCGGTTGAAGGCTATTGCAGTCGCCGGTGGCCTTGGAACTGGGCATTGGGTGGTGCGACCTTCAGATGGGCCGCGCACTTCGCCGTCTTCGGCGTATCTTCTGTCGCCGTTGGGGGGTGCCCGCTGATTGACCTTGGAACGATCAGGCTCCCTCTCATCGGCCAGTTCACGCGCCGCGGGACATTGATATTTTGACGGCCCGCCGAGGGTCAAGCGACGAAGCGCTGTCATTCGGCCTGGGCCAACCGGGTCGTGCCCGATGGTCAGGCCCTGGCTGAACGCCAGAAAAAACTGGCGGACAGATATTGCCGCCTTTCCAGCGCTGCCTGCGCAGTGACCGTCGGATTCGATTGTTCGAGCAGTGGACCTCACGGAATTCGAGCCATCAGACAGGAGATCAAATTTGGGTTGCGACGATAAAAAATCGGGCGAGACACGTGCACGGTGCCACTGCCTTTGCAAATGGGCCAAGGGTTCGCCATGGCGCGTTTGGGTGACAGGGTCAGGGCATGGAACGCTGAACGCGACCCCAATTCTTGACGCGAGACATGGATTGTAGGTGAAGGATTAATCTCTACGCGCAAGGGGGCCGCGTTTTTATGACGTCAGTTCAAAGACGGTTATTTACGCAGGGGCATTGGCGGGCAACAGTCTGGATCGCCGTTTTTCAAATTTTGTGCGGACCTCCGTCACCGGCCAGTTTCTGCCATGTTCAGCGAAGGCGGCACTCGGTGTCGATAGCGGCAACCAGCTGATGATGCTGTTTGGCTTGAAACGCGGCGTGCGGCCCGCCCGACGAAAAAACACATCCTTTCGGCTATGGCCATGGAATTATTATTTCTGGACCTTCGTTTGTCGGCAATATTTGATCTTCCCGTCGGGTGACCGCATCTTTCCATCTTACGAAGGCGTGCAAAGCCCTCTACAATCCCGCATCGGTGGAAATCGACCGATATGGTTCTTACTGCTGTCCTGTCTTTTGGCGATGGTGTTTCGAAGGAGCGGCCTGGTGGGTAGCCTTTCCCGGGGAATTCCGGCGTACCCGGGGAACAGTCCTGGTTACGCGGCCGTCCCGCAACTCCAAGGGAACCGGCGGTTTTTCACGATCCTGTTCGAGCAGCGCAGCCCATGGCTGGGACTGAATGAATCGCAGTTGAAGGCATATTTTTCCTTCACGATATTTTGATATGCGATCCTCGACGGAATTGCTTCTATTTGCATCGGTGTTGGTGCTTTGCCTCGTTAGCATTTCTGCTGGCCTATGAAAAAGCAAGGGCCTGCTGATCGGCGGAAGGCGCTCGCCAGAAGTTGTTCGCGGAATCCGCCGCTGTGGTTTCGATGACAAAACGGATCACCGGGTGAACGGAATAGTGACCATGCATAATGGTGTCCGAAATATTATATTGCTTGCGCCAGCGTAGATTTTTGATGGCGTTTTGACTGCCAACAAAGTAGAACAGGCGATTACCGATTTTGAAAAGGCGATCAAAAAGCCAGTTCCCGCAGGTCCAAACGGGATATTTCATCGAGCGCAAGCTGCGCCAACATCATGCGACGGCCATTGCCGCAGGAGAAATGAGTTCGCAGCCACCCCCTCGACGGGGAAATAGACAGGGGCAGACCAAGGACAGGAAGTATTCAAATGACTGACGCGCCGGAGAGACATTTCCCGTGTTCATGACATCGAACCGGAAGGAAGGGCTGTTGTTCGCGTGCATATGGACGGGCAAGGGCGTGTGCGGACGATTAAGTAAATTGGGCGGAAGTCGAAGCAAAAACCGACAGCCGAAACGACCGGCCGCCTGGCTCCATCTTTCGACAATGTTTCGAACGAAGCGACAACTGGCTTGCACGACAAAATCCGGCATCCCTGCCCCAGGTCGTTGGCGCATTGTGGCGAAGGAGTCGCGTCCCCGAAGCCTGCGGGTTGCGATGGATTGCTGGTTATCCTGCGCGGCGTCAACCTGAACGAAGGCGCCGGAGCCGGAGGATATGTCGCGTCCGCATGTGGGTGGAAGCCAAGCGGATTTATTCACCGGCTGCGCTACGAGCGACTGCTGACACCGCGCGATGTCCGTCTTGACATCATTGATGGGCGGTCTGGCGCCCGCGACGGACTGCCGATCTTTTTGTCGCCTTGTCCGACGACTGTCGCTCAAGATCACATGATGTCATCCATCGGTCTGGAGGACAGGCTCGACGCTTTGGAGGCCAGGTTGATACGCGAAACAGCCCCACCCAGATGCGCTCCAAAAATAGCCGAAAATCGCGCCAGGATACGTGCCGGCTTTGCGTCGCCCTATCTTGTTCCCCCGCAAAGAGAGGCGCTCGCCAATCTTGCAATATCGACGGGCCGATGCTCGATCCGAGCCAGCGCATGAGAGTTTGCGGAAAACGGCCGACCGGACGATGCGCTATCTGGAAGATCTGGATGCGGCGCGCGACGGGCAGATTGTGGTATTGGGATGATGGCCAATAAAATGGCCGAAAATCGATGAACCGGACTCATGTATTGCCCTTGTCGATCAGTCGCCGCCTTTCCTGCCGCTCAGTTCTGACCGGGCTGCTCGGCAATCAATGTTGGCGGCATGCGGGAGTGGACAGTAATATTTGCCTTCTGGATTAAACCTGTGCCATCATGGACGATCCTGATGGTTCCCGAGGTTTACGTTGCTCAGCGCCTGAAAATGATATTAAATATGGATCGTGATTATGCTGAGGCCGCGACGAACACCCATTTACCGGACATAACCGGACGTCCCTCGATCAGGACATCAGGTGGGCCGGGTTCGCGACATAAGCACGTTTTTTTCCTCGTTTTTTCTGCGCATGCAGGCCGAGCTTGCTATCGGAACGGATCTGCTTGCAGCTGGGCCGGTATCGTTGTCGCGCTGGCGCTCGGCCTTTTATTATTTTTACCCGCATCTTGGAAGGGCCGCGACCGGCGGCTTCTTTGCCGATCTGCTGAAAGTTTTCGCGGCGGGAAATATGAAGCGTCTTCGGGCACGCTATGTCTTTCCCGTTAATCGCTTCGGCGAATTATCTGCGGGCTTATCATCTCGGCTTTTCGTCGGACCGCGGTATTCCAGTGACTAATGCGGATGCGGCGCTTGCCCTCGTCGCGACACTGATCATTTCGCACCTTTGCCCTGACCCAGCAGCGATCCGCTCTGGCGCGGACGATAATCACGTCTGACGATCATCGGCGCGCTGCTTGGCGGTGGTGCGTCTTTTTACACCAACGATCGATTTAATCGACAAGCCTGGTCGATCCGTTGGGCGAAGATCTTTCCCTGCTCGATATATTCAAGGTGCTGGTGCGCGGTTTGCGCTTGTTGGGGGGCTTCATTTTTCTCCCGCGCTGATTGAAACCGGGCGGCTTGAGCCAAATCCGAACGGAATGACCCCCTCAGTCCCGCGGGCTGTTCGGTCAGTTGATCCGCATATGGATGATCGCGTCGCCATTTTCATCGCGTCCAATATGGTCGGCATCGATCTGACCGCATTTGCCGTATTTACCGGCCGCCCTGGGTGTCGGCATCGGCTTGTGCCTGCAGTCGATTTTCTCCCAATTTCGTCGCCGCCATTCATTCGATCATCTCGAAAAACGCTTCAAGGTCGGGGATATTTGTCGATCTCGAGAGCGGTATTCAACCGGCGAACGTGCGGGAGTCAAATGTCCGGCAGCACGCTGATCACCACCATTGACAATATCGGACATGCTGGTTTCCAATCGGGAATTCATCAACAGCGCGTGATTCAAACTGGACCTTGCGGAGGCCAAGCGCCGCATGCACGTGCCGGTCGCGGGCTTTATGGAAACCGACAAGGATCTGGTCAGAAGGCATATTGGAAGCGGCGGACAATGTCGAATTTACCCTTCAAAGGCTTCAAGAAAACCGGAAGCCCGATGTCTGGCTGGTCGGCTTTGCGACAGCAGTCTGGATTTCGAACTGATTTCGTATGGCTGACGACGAAAGCGGGACCAAGAAACCCCGGCAGGGCCATGCGCCTATTGCTGGGAAATTGAAACGGCGCTCGCCAAATCCATATGCGTATTCACCATCCCCTTCCGCCAACGCGACCTCCATCTGGTCAGCGGATCGCTTGAACAAGGAAAAATGGCTCACCAGTCTAGCTGGCCCGGCCTTTTTCGAAATCATCGGTTCACGTTAGTCAGGGGCAACGTTGAATTCGCGCACCGGATCTGAACTGCCCGCGATATTCCAGTGCCGCTTGGCGTCTGATATTTTTCGCCGGCCAGAGGGTCCGCATTTGATCAGGATGCAGCCCGAGGTGAAGGCGAATTGCTCAAGCCGTTCGAATGTGGTTTTCCTGCGCCTTGCGGTTATAGGCCGCCTTTGCGCTTGATATTGATATCCTCGACCAAATGCCTTGATCCGGTGAGGCGAATTCACATAGCCAAGATAGCATTCCGCTTCGTCGCCAATGGCGCCCGATGACCCGCGGCCGCCTTCATTTAGGCGGGGTCGCGCTGCGCCTAACCGGCGCCGGCGGGCCAACTGCAGTCAATAGCAGTCCGCCAATGACGCCAAAAAGCCTTATGTTTTTCTTTTACATGTTCAAACATTAGAAAAATATTGCGCTTCTTCGTTGATCAGGGTTCTTTTGCTCACCGTCCAGGCGATACACCACTTCCTGCTTGATATTTAATTTGAGGTTGATTGACAATCGGCTTGTCCGTGCAGTCACCTGCACGCAGGCGGAAAGCCCTGTCAACATTCCCAAAATCAGGCTGGCGGTGGTTAACTCCTCATATTTGCGACGGAATCGCACCATATGGTCGATCCGTTCAATTGGCTTGTCTGATAAAGCATCATCGCTTTTCCCCCGGACTGAATGACTATTCATCCTCTTTTGGAGAACCTTCACGGCGGCTTTGCCGGGCCTCCTGCGCCCCGCAATAGCGCGGCAGGTTCTGCCCGAACCAATATTTTCGGTTCATAATAGGATTGGCACTGCCTTCATCAATCTGCATGAACGGGCGCCTGGATGCGGACATTTGACTGGATCGGAATTGCGGGCAAGCTGCTTGTGATGAAATTGCCCCGGCTCGGCATCATCGCCCTTGCTGCAACCCGTTCGAATTTTACCTCGGTGATGATTTCACCGCAATGTCGCCGTTCATGCGATGGTCAGATTGCGAATATTTGATCAGATTTGAGCGCATGAAGGCGAATGGCCAATGGTGCCATATCTTCATAGGTGAGCTCTCCGACATAGGGCGAGCGTGCCGCCGCCTGCCGCGCCCACCAGATAACCGCCGACAATCCGGCCGCCATCCTGATTCACAAGACCATCCGGCCAAGCTTGCCATCAAACAACCCCGGTCGCGTCATTACTTCTCGAAATCAAACTGATTTCAGGAACTGGGCAGCATCAATGCCTTCGACGGTAAATTGCAACCAGCCGTTCTGCTTCTTCGCTGAGATTCCAATTATGTCGGCTCGAGATACAGTTTGCCGCCCGACAAAACGGCCCATTGACCGCCTTCGACCCTGCATTTTTAAGTCGTGGTCCAGCCAGACCGATAGCGGATTTGTCCGTTGAACACGGCGGACGCCAGGTGCATAACCGTCGGACAGGCTGACGATCTGGCCGGGACCGGTTTCCAGCGCCAGCAGATCGGAAAAATTGATCTCCCCGACAGGCGGTCACGGGCGAATGCCGCCGCCAGGTTCATGGCGTTGGTGCCGAAAACGGTCCCCGCTACTCTTGATACCATTTTTCGGAAGCATCCCAGTTGATCCGGCCGGTTCCCGAATTTCCCCTGGACATTGGCGATCACGCCGAGAGTTCAGGCGGGTCAGCTGTTCGGCTGAGCCGTTCATTGAACATCAGCGACTGAACGTCGATCAGCGCCCGCCTTTCGCTATTTTTTCAAAAGTGTGGGCAATATCGATCGCGGCAATGGCGTCAAGCGTCTCCGCTCGCGGAGGCCAGCCGGCTCGCAGTGAGGTCATTGCCGTCAAAACGCAATTTGACGTCATTGCTGCATCAAGGGCCGGAAACCGTTCCACCGGTTGTTCGTCGCGGACCAGGCAAGACTGGCATCGGCCAGAAATTCGCCATTTTCATAGCGCCAGTTCGCCTTCGACCTTTTCCATAGCAGGCCGGGAACATTGGCGCGACCTGTCCGGAAGCCCCTTCCATGCGTCCGTTTGATTCTGTGTCTCCGAAAAGCGGCGGCTCAGCACGGCCACTGTCGAGGCGCGGCATGTTGCGGGGGCACCAGCTTTGATTCCGACATTTTTGCGGCCGTCAGGCCGTTCGCCAGGAGGAAAAGCCGAGCGCGCCGTGGGAAATGGCCAGCGGCGTCTGCCACCGACATTCGCCATTCAATTTGAGCGACGCGATAGTTGGCCCGGCAACATCACACCCCGAGTCCGCTACCCGGTCACGAGGGGCATTGCCCTTGCGGGGGAATAGTCGCGCGCTTGCTCGACCAGCGCGCAGATGCGGTGCCGCAGGCTTGGCAAATGCAGATTGATTACAACTGGCGGAACAGAAGCGAAATTACCAGTGCGTCCGGGACATAACCGCTAAACCGGCACTTGCAGCCCGGTAATCTGTTCCGGTCCCCTTAGCGGTCCGGTGAGGATGTTCCGTCCGGTCAATATTGGTCCCGCCCTGACGCCGTGGCGAAAAGGCCCCAGTGCCGGAATCTTCAGGCTGGGCCGAAAACCGACCTGATTAATTGGCCATTTCAGGCCGTCCGGGAAAATTCCGCGCGACAAGGGCCTTGCCGTCGTCGAGCAAGCAATTTTTGTTGCTGAGGGAAACCCACCGCCTTCCAGCGGAATTATTTCCAGGTCAGCCGAGCACTTCCTGAATATTCTTGTCGGATAAAAAGGGACCAAAAAAAAGGCAAAGGATCGCTTCAGGGGAACTTCGCGTCGCTCCGGATGGCGAAGCGGGGGCTGCCAGGCGCGCTTGAGCGAAAAGGGGAACAGTCCGTCCAGCGCTTTTGAAGGAATTTTTAGTCGCTGGGAAATAATCCCAAAGGCTTGGTTGGCCGGCCTGGCTGAAACGGCTTTCGCGGAACCGGGTTTTTTTGCGGGAAGCGGGGGCGGACGGTTTGGCCCGGCCACCGGATTGCAGGGAAACAGGGGCTTGCCTGGGCCTTTCCGCAAACCAGAAATTTTTATCCCAAACATGCGGAAAAAACCGGGGGCCGCGAATTTTCCGGGTTTTGGCCCGGGGGCAAAAAAAAAAAAAAAAAACTCCCCGCGGGTTTTTTTTCCAAATTTTTTTCCCACCCCGGCAACCGCCATAGCCCAGGCGCGAACGGACCCTTGTATCTCTCTTCTTTT
>Ga0163217_1068706_pt1 | contig 11550 bp, 7 predicted proteins | sample SynspAceP_FD_185933 | JGI IMG/M metagenome (GOLD analysis project Ga0163217, IMG submission 185933) | Saline lake microbial communities from Ace Lake in Antarctica - Synechococcus sp. Ace-P (PacBio error correction) | ecosystem: Environmental > Aquatic > Non-marine Saline and Alkaline > Saline ... | reverse complement strand
TGATATGGCGGAGAAAATTCTTTATGCAAATACTCTTGGCATTTCCCCAAGGTAGGTCACAGGAATTTTTTAGGGCTAAATACAACAATATTCAGTGGAGAAACAATAAGGAAGAGTTTAAACTTATGGTGCCAAGGAAAACTGGCTACCAATGGTGGATGCCGGAATGAGGCCAACTTAATGGAAACACTGGCTTTATGCATAACCGGGTAAAGGATGATTTACTGCGGGTTTCCTATGTAAACAATTTTACTGATTCGACTGCGCTGGGGTGAGGCCTATTTTCCTAAAAAATTATTGGATTATGAATTATCCTCTATAACCGGTTTAAAAATTTGGGGGGGGGCCCCAAAAAAAAAATTTTTGGGGGGGGGGGGGCTTTGCAGGAACAGGATGTGATGCTGCTTCCCTATTTTAAGGATTTCAACCCCCTTTCGCAACAAAAAAAATTCTGACAAAGGATTACAAATATGTAAGAAGTGGATTCCAGAATTTGATTCCTTTGAATATTCCAGATTGTGGTGCGAAGCATAAATTTGCGCGAGAAAGAGCCTTGGCAGCCTATTAAAAGCGGAATTGAGGTCTTAAATCTTTCGGACTTTTCACATGTCCTTATTTAACTCTCAGTTAGCAACGGAACTACAATGTAAAACTTATTGACTCCAAAATTGAACCTTAAGATTCTATACGCCCAATTCGAAATGAAAAATAAATAGCTTTCATGCCAGCCCATTTTAAAAAGGGAATGATTAGGTAAGTGATTCTTTATATGTATTTAAATTTCACCTAAAATATTTTCTGGGGGAAACAATCAACATCCAAAACATGCCCCATTCTTGCTTACCCATGCTTCTATGTATGAATTTATAGGGCTTTCCTCAAAGCCAGTAATATTTGTTTTTTAATTATTCCTTTAAACCATTTAAATCTATGGTGTTAATAAGCCACATCAGTATTAAAAAGTAGGGCCATACCCCATAAAACAGGATGCCCAAACCTATAAAGAATAATAGTTGAGGCAGCGGGGGGCTACTCCTAAATACAAAAAAACAATACTATGGAATGGCTAAAGCATCACAAAAAAAAGGTATTCGTTCTTTTCAAAAAATATGAGGGTATTTGGGCTTCCATGGTGATCGGCATGTAAAACCCATAAAAATCGTGCATCAACAAAATTTGTGGGTATCACCAAGTAATCACTTCCATAACCACAAAAGTTACCAATGTAATAGAGTATAAAAATACTACTATCCATCTACTAATACAAATAATCACGATTTTAAGCAGGGAGTTTACGCTTGTTCATTGGAAATAAAAAATCTCTAAAAACAACTACTAAATTGCGTTTTAGTTTAAACCTTTAAATACCCCTTTGCCAATATCACCATTTTCATAGGGTTGGAGATATGGATTCTATCGGTCAGTATTTTCGGATTTGGTATGTTTCAGTTTTTTTAAAAGTTTGAATATATTTATAAGCTATCATAGACCCCTAACCTACTGTCAATAGGCATTGGATCAGCTTTATAGGGGCCTTTTCAAAGTCTTGCTCAAGTTTGAAATAATTTCCTTTTTCACCTCATTCATTCAAGTCCTTTTGCAAAACATAGAAAATATGGAACCTACCCAGGACCCTCAAGGTCCTCTTTAAATAATCTCTAAGAAAATTAACCTTTTGAAATGCGGAACCAGATATCTGCCGAGGATTGAAGGAATTGAAACTTTCATTATCGTGTATACCACAAACACCCTTTAAACACATCAGCCCACCAACAATCTGCCGACCATAGATATAATTCTCATATGCCCTTCTTTGTCGTATATTCGATACTTCCAAATCGTATCGCATTCGCTCCAAAAAGACATCTGCGTATTCATAGAGTTCAAACTTATGCACCACAGCTTGAAAAGAATTCATTATTGGATGTCGAAACTGATTTTTGGCTTTTCATCAACGGATCCAATTTATAATTCCTGAATACTCTAATTCCGGATGTTCAGTGCAATTCACATCTTGACTCGTTAATCAATGAACATGAATTCGTACAATCTCATCGGCGATAAGCCGTTACCTAACAAAAACCATAAATGGACCGCATATTACGCTCGGTCACTTATTTTTTGGCAGCAAACAATACTTTAGATAGACCCAAATATGAATAAATGACACATACCAAGCTACCAATCAGTTATAGCATACACTAGGTACGCGGCATAACCAATTACAATTCCAATTATTATAAACCTTAATTGCACATCGATAACTCGTACCAGAACGAGCGCGTTCCAATGTTTGTCGTATTTTTAAATTAAAATAGTATATTAATCGTTACAGTCATAAGAAACTAAAGCATAAGTATTGGAGCGCACAAAGGTTCAATGTGATTACTACTATCTACCTAACTTTCAAAAAGCATAAAAATCCCCTTTCTTTCCTCACACAGCTTGCACGCTTCCGTTCGTTAATGCCATTGTATTGATATTCCTGTGAATTCCGCTCCAGTGAGACCTTATTATATTATAAAAACCGACGACACCCTGTTATAGTGGCCGTCAGTTTTCAACAACCCAAACTAAAGCACGACTTATTTTTAACCCTCTTCCTAGTGTCCTAAACGCCATCAAGTACTTCCTGGTGGGTAACGAAAAACCGTTTATCGATCATCACTGAACCACCCTCATTGTCGGCTGCGATATCGCTTGGAGCAATACTGCTGCGTAGTCACACCACTTCGGTCTTATCCTTTAATAAAAACACCTGCCGGATTCTCAAATTTACCGTTACTGGATTTCTCCCTGGGCGCGTCTCTTACCATTTGTCCATTGGGACAGATCCATAGACATAAGCTGCCGTTCCTGCGACTACGGATATTTTAAAAATCTGTGCAACCAGTTGCTGTCTTTAACCTACTGTTTTAGTGTCAAAATCAGCCAAAAAACTGTTGAATCATCCAACCGTAATTGTTTTCCTAATCTAGATGACGCCTGCCAAAATGCAGATTCCGTAGGTGCGAACACTGCTGTAAATGGTACCATCCATCTGTTTCGTGCAACAGTGTCATAACCAAATCCGGCATCGGCACTATTGTAACCAAGGCGCTATCCTAACCCAAATATAGCGATAACAAAACTTCGGGTATCCATAAGCCAACTCTACAATGTTTGGGCGTTGGTGGCATTAGGGCACCAAGGCTCCTGTGCAATAAAACACCTTTATCAATAATATGCAACTTTTTACCCCGCTCGCCTCACTCTTACAAGCAAGCAGTTAATATTCGCCGGAAACGTACCTAAACTGCTGTCGTCACATCGGCGCTATATATCCATGTCCTACTCAAATATAACACTCCCCGGTTTATAATTTTCACCGTTTACGGAATTCTTTCCCTGGGCGGCGGTTTCCTCTCATCACACAGTACTTTCCCATTGAGTGACAGATCCATTAGAATGAAGCTGGCCGTTCCTGCGGACCTAACGTGATATTTTTAAAATCACATCTGATAGCCAACTCAGTGCCTTTTCACTTCTGTGATAGTGTCGAAAAACAGCCGATTCTCAAATACTGTTGCGTAAGTCTACTGCACCCAATGTTTCCAATAGGGTAGTGTCTGACAAATTGCATATCACTGAAAGCTATCCTGTAGGTGCGCACATACACACGTAAATGGACCATTGTTCTGACAACAGGTTTCTACCAAACGGCATCGGCCTTGGAATCCAAAGGCTCTACCAATAGCGATAAGAATTCGGTACCCATCGCCAATTCTACATAATATTAGGGTCAATGGGCTCTGGTTTGTCCAAAGGCGTCCAAAAACCGCATTGGAGGAACCAATTACTTTGTCTATTACATGAAACAATACCTTGGAAGCCATAAATGGTTTCTCGACACCTGCCCCAACTTTTGCATCCGTATCGTAGGGATCCTGAACGAGATGATGAACAATCACCGTCCAGATACCTGTACACTCGTAAAATTCTTTTTCCACCTTGTCAGAGTAGAATAAATTCTCACATACCATTCGGAAAGCGAGACTAGGAATTAGCGCCGCACCAAACAATTACATCGGTATTCAAGATCTCATGTTGCGAGCGGGATCTCCCGGCATCCTCTAGAAGTATCAGAAATCTTCCCAGAGAACTATCAAAGCCATCTAAACTGCCAAAAAGTGCTGTAAAAGCAGTGTTGGCGGTGCAAATACGGTAAAAGTTCTTCACCGTTCAATGCCCCGATCAAATCTGAATCCAGATCTCATCCCGCCTTGAGACAAGCAGCTTACCCAGTCTACTTAAAATATCCGCTGTCCTGAGCTGTTTCCACACTATGGATAGACAATAGTGGGCTCATCAATTATTGTCATTATGTCATCATTATCCCTACATCCAATTACAACAATAGTAACATAAGAACTGATTAATGCTAAAAAAAAGGTTAAATACTAATTATTTTTCATGTCTCCAATGTACTTATATGTGTACTAGTTTCGACAAATATAATAATTTATTTTGTTTTGTACAAACTTTTTCATATAAATAATTAGACAAAAATATTCAACCACCCATTGGTCACTTAGATTTTTGTTTAACCTTTACCTTGAAAATTTCTTAACATTATGCGATCTGAGGCAGGTACTCTCCATGGTGCACAATAGTTTTCGCCTCAACACGGTATTTACTTCCCTCATACCCTGAGCGTAATGAGAGAAAATGGTGTGGAGTGAGAGTAGATTATTGAGTTTATAGCTTCCAGAAAGAACAGATACAATATTCGATCTTTATTCGGACATGCATCAATTTAAAAAAGCTATATTAAACATTACAGCATCTTAAGAAATCAATTAGGTCGTCGTAATCGAGTTTACTCAGCCATGAGGCATAAGAATGTCCGACGACGATACCACAGAATGGTTTCAGAGGCTTTGATCGATTCTAAACCAAGTACGAGAAGTTAAGGCCTGATATTGAGTATGGATTAATTTGGACGAACAAGAATTTGACAATATAATTAAGTCCCACATTTATCAAAAATGGCATATTGCCACTTTCCACCCGACCGTTATTTATCCATTCTGCACAACGGTGGGGTTCTGTGGGCATCAATTAATATTATGCCGGCACTAGGAAACATTTTGTATCCAAACTTATATCGACAAAAAATCATGTTTCTGCCTATAACTATTACGATTTGCTCCAGAAAAATGCCCCCAAAGATAATATTGCTTTTAGCTGAAGGTGAAAGTCATGAAATAGGTTTATTATTGTTCTGACTTTATTGCTAAAAACTAGGGGTGGAGAGTTTTTTATCTTGGACAAAATGTGCCCCTGACAGCGTAAAAACCATGGGCAGAGTTGGTAAAACCAAATTACCTCCTTACCTGTTTTTGTTACACAAACACCCTCAATAGTGAAGAAAAAAGGTTTTAAATTATCATCCGAGTCCAAAACACCCCTTTTCTATTTCGAGGCAAGTCCCATTAATTTTGACTTAAGGATTAATGAACAATATGGTAACCTACCTAAAAAGCCCCCCAAGGATTTAATTAAAAAGTTTTGGAAGATTGTTGTATTTGTCGCCAAACCTAAATATTTAAACACCAGACAAAACTCCATAATAGGAATGTAATTGTATAACGATTTAAATATCGCAAGAGCATACCCATCAAGTAAATGGGCGAACCCTATTGCCATTGCAACTAATTAATGGTACTTTTGAGTTGTAGCCATACAGCATTAGTTTATTGCACACTATTCTTTCTCCTTTTCCTGCCTCCTTTTTCTTTACCAAAAATCCTCCTATTTTTTTTTGGCAACTTCTTTCTGGGCTTCTTTTTTCGCTATGTCCGTAGTATCCGTTTCCCCTGGTTAGAATCAGCTTTTTGGTTGTTCACCCCAAAAGACCTCCAATAACATCTTGGCGCTCTCTTGATTTTTCTTTTTGGTGGAATCCGTTGCCTGTTGGTTTTGGTGATAAGATCCCCAATAAAATCCTGTTCGCCTCTATCCTTACCTTTATTAATTATTTTGTTTTTCAACTTAATAAGTTGAGCCGTTTAAATTCTTTTTATGACATGAAGTAAAGGTCCGGTTGTCACAGTAGGACTACTATAACCTCTCCTCCTATATTTGCTGTGTACAGGGGAATGGTCAAATTTCTCCAAAGATTTTTCATCAATTCTGGCATAAATTGGCAATATCCTTCCTAAATATTTGCAGGTACTTCAACTAGTGCTGCGTAGTTCAGTTTTTTGTACTCGAAAGTATGGACTACGGCTTACATTTTATGGCCAAAAATCCTGATATTTAATAAGTAAGAACGGTTTTACCTTTACTCCACACCGTCCTCGAAAGTCAAGAGCCGTTTCAAATCTTTTAAATTCAAATTTTTTTCCAAAATTTAAAAAAAACTCAATTTTACTGTCAAGTGAGAAATTAATGGAGCACATTGCATTTCTATTTGATTCGTCATAATTCTTGCCAAGATATTACCCGAAATGGTTTTAAATTGGCGTAAAATCATCTTTTAAAACTTCCTGATATCTGCACATCCGAATTTAGGTTTCCTTGAAGATTTTTGCATAGGCGCAATGTCCTAAACATTTCCAAAAGCCTCGAAAGTCTCATGCAATCTTAAAACTTGCCATCCCTTAATTTCGATTAGCCAAAAGTAGTGTAGGCCTCCCTGGTGGACACTTCCCCGTTTTCAATGCCCAATTTTACCATCAAACTATTCTGAAGATTGGTCAATGTTAGTATCGCCTTCTCATCCTTTTATTTGAAGCGTACCCTTCACATCTTCAAGGTAAGGTGTCCCCGTAAATCACAGTGTTGGCGGGTAGCAATTTATGGTTACAATTCCAAAAAAGAAGGTGTATCTTAATTTTTTGGGTTCTTCGGTTGGATGTTAGTTGTGCCTCTTTTCCTCCCCAGGTTCTCCGTAGCCGTTCAGCCACCATAAAATCGTTTAATGGCAAAAGCTATTGGACCTGTAGATTGAGTTGCCCTCCATCATTTTCATTTATTGAACATAAACCCAGCAGGTTGTTGATGGTTCCCGAAGCATCAAAATCGGTTCTTGCCCGTTGCCCCTTCCCAATATTGTTTAAGGTTTACCGTAGTTGGATTAAATGTGACCTTGATGTATTTTTTTAAAAATAATTTCAGGATTGAAATTCATCGGATTTAATTCACTCTTCAAAAGTCCTTTAAAATTTAAGCGTTGCCATTGGTCTTCGGTATTCTCATACTTCTTCTTCAATCGGATGCGCCATATCGAAAGCCGTTAAAATATCCGTCATGTAAAGATTCCCTTATAAATTTAAATCGGCCGGTACCGGATAAGCTTTGGAGATATTTGCCAAATTTCATCTTTCCATCTATCTTGGCGCTCACCTTGTATTGCCCATAAGCTCACTTATTTTGGCTACCATATTTAAACTTATCTCGTCTATCATAAAGGATAATCTTGCGGAATATCCACATAGGTATCTTCTACATTCCAGTATTATTGGAAATTTTCTTGTATCTATAAAAACATTTCTAACCGATTTGCCAAAATCGGATATTTAAGGAAGGGGTTATTCCGAATTGATATAAACAATTTTAAACTGTGCGGCTGGAATATGAATCTTCCGTCCACAATGCCCTTAACTCACCCTCAACCGTTAAAAAATTTCCGCTAGTTGACCACCTTGTTCTATATTTTGGGAATATGCCGCTGGGATAACCGCTAGGAAAGTTTTTAAAGTCTGAAGACCACCGTATTAAAGAATATGTTTACCTCTTGGTTATCTTCATTCAATTTCCACAAAGCCATCAGAAATACTAAGCCAATTGATTTACCATGGCCCATTCTTTTAAAAAGGAATATTTATTTTCCTTTAAATCAACCCCAATTAGTGCCTTCAATTGCCAACTGGATTTTTATTCAAATATTTTGTGCTATCCATTTCAATGAAAACCAAACACTGGGTTTCTGTATTCCAAACACTCAGGAATTTCCAAGGAGAGATCCGCCCTTTCCCTTGTGGTTCATTTCAAGAAATTGCAAAAAAACATTTACCGCTAGAAAGGTCATTGTGTAATTTTATAGTTGCATTATTAATGCCATTAAGATTCATTGATAATGCAGAAAGTCGCTATCGGTTAGACGCTGTATCCACTGTGAGAAGAACCGTCATTAATGGCGATATCATAGTTTAGCCTTTTCTTCCTTATCCACAATTACATTTAACAATGGACCATCAAGGATTAGGACGTTTTTATTAGGCCAATGCGCCACTTGCCGTTCCTTTAAACAGTTCCTTAAAAGACATGTCCCAAGGTACCTTATTAGAAGGCAAAAGAGTATCTCCCTCAAAAGTGCCTTATTAATTAGTGATTATATCACCTTAAAGTAACGTGCATTTGGAAAACTTCTAAATAGGACTTAAATCCGGCATTTCGGAAAAAATTGAAATGGTGGCATTAATATTATTATTTACCTTATTTCTTACATGATATCGGCAATTTTTCCCTTTAAGGGAAAAAATGGAGTAGCAATTAATATAAAACTAATACCAAAAATACCCCACGACCAATCTTTAAAATTTTCTTTTTCATCTGTTGCTAATTTAAACTTTTTTGTATCTGAAAGACCTGGTTTTTTATTGACATGCGTCTATGTTAATTAATTCCCAGGCCTTGCATGTATATCAACCCATTATTCAAGATAATCCCGAAAGGCCTTAAATACCAGCGTTGCAGCATACCAAAATTCCTTTCTACGATATCCTTTATCTAAAACCAAATCAGCCCAATATTACTTAAAACGGGGCTATTTCATTTAAACATATGCATTTTAAAAATTTGAACGCAATTCTACAATAAATAGGACAAGTCCAAGCCCAATTTCCATATAAGTTTTAAATAATATTTAACATAGAAAGGGAAAAACGTTTAGAGCCTTTGGCCATCACCATTTACAACGCTTTATCAAAATTGAACTATTGGGTTCTTCGTTAGAACAACAAAAAGGTTATTTTATTATGCTTTCAAGGTCAATTCCTGTTTACTTTCAAAATTAAACGCTTTTTCTTAAATAGATATACGAAAAATATAGAAAAGGGGTGTCGAAGAAGGCCCACAATTATCTTAAAAATAAAACGCTGATAACTAGTTCCGTAAAAACATAGACCATGCAGTACTTTAAAACACACAGAAGGCCCCAACTACCGTAAACGTATGCTATAAATGGGAGGAGAAAAGTCGAGAAATTATTCACGAAGCCAGTAAGTGTTTCCCATGGCGTTATTCTTTTCCAAAAATGATAGATACCCGATATCTATATATTGGGCAAAAAAATAAAGCCAACATGAGGCTAAACAGCAATGGGGAGGTAATGCAAAAACATGGGTTAAATACCTTCATCGTTGACTGGTGAGTTTGGTAGTGCGGGAACACTATTGGCCAAACAGAACGTTCCATTGAAAAAAAGGACCGCAAAAATTCCTGCGGTTTACAATCTGGGTTTGCTTTTTTTCTTGCCCATAAATTTCCGATATCAGATCCGTAATTCAAAAAACTGTTAAGGGATAGGGTAAAATGCCCACAGAATTTTTCAAAAGCGACGCTCCCAAAACTCGTAACATCCCCAAAGGCTTCAATAAAAAAAACTTTTGAAAAATTAAATTGGAAACCACCAAAAAGGTAATGAACAAAGCTCCCAATAGAGGTTAATCTTAAAAAGGCTAGTTTTTTTATCCTCATCCTTTAAGACTGAATTCTCCATTACAACAAGTAAAATATTTAACATTAATTATAATTTAAATTCCAATAAAAGCGTTTCTACACTTTGATTCTTGAAAAAAAATCAAATTTAAGGGAAACAAGAATCGATTAACAATAAAAAAAGAAATAAACAAAATTTTTTAAAGCATCTGAAACAAAGTATTTTAGTAGCATTCCTAATTCTATTTTATAACCGCCAGTTAAGTAAAGCGGCAGTCTTATATTGGACTAGGTACTGACAATTTACAATGGGGTTGCAGGGCTAATGTCCAAACCCCGGCCAATATAGTGGGACTCTAGATTTTAAACGGACCATGTAACCTATATAGGGGTTAGTGGATTAATAGGAAAAAACGACTATTACAGTGCAAAATTTGGAGATATTTTTAAAGACAGGTTTTCGAATCTTTGATTTGATGATGGAACAAAATCGCCCAAAAATGGCAATAACGTATGGCAATGTTGATATTTTTGGGACCATCATCATTGTTCAAGATCCAATTTCTAAAAATTCATTAGTGTTTTTTACCAAGAGGCAGGGTATTTTCAATATCAACGAAAATCAACGGAGATACCATGATAATATTTCCAAGAGTTCGATGAAAATGAGGATTTCAACGCTAAATGAAGGCGATTATCAGTAATGAGCGCCCAATTTGCTTGGGCAGAAAACAGGGATTACTTATGCCACAGTTGGCTTATGAACGAGGAACAACATTTTTCTTAAGGGACGTATCTCCTTAAAAAATACTTATGGGTTATGGCCAACGCTTTATTCCAGTTGGAAAGAATATATAAATTATAGATTAGGTGACCGCTGACGGTTCCGGAACTACGGGGAAGCATTGATTCCCAAGGTGAAATATCCTATGGCAAAACAGTGACAACATAACGAACGATTTTGAAACTACGAATTTGTTAAAAGTGCGGGACGGCTTTCGGGGTAAGACCTAGGTTTTTGTTTACGAATGGCGCCCAAATTTGCAGGGACTTATACGGTTGATGGATTAAGGATGGGCAATCCCTACGCTCCCCAAAAGACATTAAACAAATTACAAATTGAATTTGGACTATCCTTAACGGGACCTAGTTAGCCTTAAATATAAAGGGAACCGAAGAGGCTTATGACATTACCAAATTTTTTAGGCGAAGACGATTTTTGACAACGAGAAGGGTTCGAGGACCAAACTAAACAATCTTATTACACACAGATTAGGTCTGGAAACGCATCCAAAGCACGTTTTGCCCACAGCCTTGCATTTTAAATTTGCTGATTGGAATATTCAAACAACACTTTTATATGAATGCTAAAATTACGATTTATCAATAACCTCAAAAAAGTTAATACCAATTAACCAATAGTATTGCCAAACATTTGTTTTCGCTTAACCCCTAGGTTCGAAGCAAATGGTTCAGTTTTTTATTTTTCTGCCTGTTAGCTATGTCCAAAAACATAGGCGTACAGTGGGGAGCTGATTAAGGGCGTTGTAGGGCCCATTGCTTATATTGGGCTGGCCGGATCTATATTTAAACAGTATTCAACAAGGCGGGGACCCAATTCTAAAAGGGTGCGGGATGTTTATGCAGTTTAAAAAAATTTCCCAAATTACCCAAATCCAGACCAAAAGACAGGGACGAAGATGGCGATTGGGATAAGGTAGATTTGGTTGGTCCTGAGGTTCCCAGGGGGGGAACCAGTGGGGATAAACAAAAAACGGGGTTTGTCCTTTGGGAGGGATTTTACAGGGAATTGGTGGAAAACCAAATCTTCTTCCCCTTTCCTGG
>Ga0163217_1055713_pt1 | contig 11550 bp, 10 predicted proteins | sample SynspAceP_FD_185933 | JGI IMG/M metagenome (GOLD analysis project Ga0163217, IMG submission 185933) | Saline lake microbial communities from Ace Lake in Antarctica - Synechococcus sp. Ace-P (PacBio error correction) | ecosystem: Environmental > Aquatic > Non-marine Saline and Alkaline > Saline ... | reverse complement strand
ACCTAAGCTGCTCACAAAAAATCCAAAAGAAAGGAGGTTCCATGCCCCCATTGCCATCGCTTCAGCCTTTCAAAGTCAGATAACTTGTGCTTTCCCGATAGGAATAAAGCCCTGAATCTTCTAATAGTAGGTCGGTATCATGATTGATATTCCTGACTGATCTACTTCCTGAAAAATAATTCTAAAATTCGCTTCGGTTCTTGGCCCTTTTCGCTTTGTAGACAAGCTGGAAAGAGGACTAGTCATTACTCTTTACCAGGTCCTCGACCTGAAGTCGATTGTTTTCGGTAGTTGAATTCCCTTATAACTGGGGGATCAACATTGACGATTGCCATCGTGTGCTTTTTGAATCGCTTTCCGGGTCCGCAGCATCAATTTGGCATAAGTCGGTTCATAGGTCAGTTCTTACGGAAGGCAATAGGGATTTTCTTCCAGCCATTCAGGGTCTCAGGACGAGGTTGTCAAATTTCACCCGAAACAATGGTCCGGCCGGATTGGAGCGGAAATAGCGCTGTATGAATTCACAGGATTTTCGGGCTCAGCCTCAACAACACTACCCGTTTTTGCTGATTCAGGCTCGCTAAAGAATAGGCCAAGAGGGGGAGCTCGAATAGAACGAGCTGGAGTGAGGGATTTTTGCTGGACCGATGGTACCGAATGCAGAATGTCCCAAAGCGGAATATTGGATTTGTGGGGGGATAATTGCTGGTAAACAGTGGCCTGCCGTACCGCCTACATGCGAAGACATCGGTTTCGCTCCGACTCAAGGTTCGGCTTCCAAGTTGGTTGACACTTCCTGCGGATGAAGTAAAAGCTGTCCTAATGGAAGTAAAACTTTAACACCTGATTCATCACAGTGAGCACTCTTCAAGGGACTATCCCATTTGTCGCCAATATTTTCCGGAACTCTTCCTCCCGATTTTCGGCCACCGAGGGTAAGGTTTTAAGGGGGGGAACTTCCATTGGCATAAGGAGCCAAAAGGAAATTCGCGATCGGAAAGTTATAATTTTTGGAAGGTGGAGTATAACCATGAATCCAGATTTCCGAAAGCCCGTGATTTCTATTCCGAATCCAGTTGGGGTCCAAGAGGAAGGATAATGTAGTCTGAAAAGCTGCTGTAAAAAAATATTCCAAATCCGAGCTATGGACTTCTGGCCGCTTCGAATTTAAACTAGATGCTATTCATGATTTCCAGAGATTGCTTTATAGGGCCTGGTGACCGGTCTTTGACAGTTTTCCGAAGTGTCTTATAGAGTAATTCCACCGCCTCATGACTGGGATTGAAGGAGATCGAAAATATCGCCTGCGAGTGAAGCACCAAGTCACTGTAAACTTCACGATCGCGATCTCCACAGATCTCAAGCCGAGTTCACGAGGCGTTTTGCTCTTCGATTCGGGGGTCTTGAAGTCCGCTTTCCAGGTGCCAATCGGCGGTCTGGAGGATTTGTAATCATTTTTTCTTTTTTAAACGCAGAGGACGCGAAGGATTCACGCAGAGAACACGAAGGAAAATTATTATTCCCTTTCAGTAAGCCGTCTAGTTTCTCAAGTTAAAAAATCTTCCGTTGTGATTTTCCTATTTTATAAACACTGTTTGAAAAGTCTTTTTAATAAATCTTAAATCCTGGAGTTGGTAAACTAGTTGACGTTTCTATTTCGACTAGTAATATAAGTTATATTTTATCCCGGCTAGGAACAAAATTTTAAAGATGCTTGTCAAAGCTATTGGCAGGCTTGTGAAAGATGCGATGCAACTGCTAGTTTTTTGTGTATGCGTGCTACCTGTTGCTTTTTTTTATTTCTAGTGATGAGCTCATTTGCGAGAAAACAAGGGATTTTGGGCAAGCGAAAGACTCCGTTTGATGTCAAAAAGAGTCCTTGCAAGCTTTTATGGAAAGAAATTTCATTTGAAAATGACCTTTCAATGGAGAAGTTTTTTCACATTGATAGTCTTTACTGTGGCACATAAAATTGCCTTTTGACACCTGGGTGAAAGTCCACTCGGGTCAGATACCCAAAGCACTCCGTCTGGGTACGAATCAATGACCGACTTCCCAACAAAACTCCCGCGAGTGATTGATATCTCGAGACGTGCGCGGCCCACTCAATTAAATTGATCGAATAAGGGAGTTGCTACAGTGATGTGTGAAGGTTTGCTACAAGTGAGTGAAATGACGCCTTGTATGAACAGTTCGATGGCGATGCTCGGGGACTCCGACTTCGAAATTATGAAACCATTTTCCCTACCCGTCCTGACCAGCTGACATGGGAAGTAGCAGGGAATAGTATTACTCACTGACTGTAGATTGAGGTGGAATCTGATATATGTATTAATTTTTCTAAACAAAATCTTAGTCATTGAAAATTAAGTCTATTGCAGGGTTTAGAAAAAAAACTATGCAAACTAGAGCTCAAATATAGTTGGAAGGGTATATGAAAACCGAAAGAAAAGGTATGGCCAGTCGGAGATTTTTAATCAAATTATTTATAACTCGCTCTCAGATTTTGCTGAGGGCCACAAACGAGCTAAAAGATAAAAAGTATTTTGAAAATCAAGAGCGTACGCGCTATTTGCTTTGGTTGGGAATGATTTTTTGTTGGATATTCCTGAAAGCTGAGGGGTGCTGATTGTAGATTCTTGTACGTTACTGAAATCATTATTTGCGTTTGATGACTGTGATTGGTACCTTGATACCCAGTAATGGAGGGACGCTGAAATTAAAGCCTAAGAAACTGAAGCCACCACTTTTCGGGTGGCTTTATTAAACTTTTCTGATTACATTCCATGACACACACCATCCTAATTTGCTCCTGATAGTATTGTTGGTTGGTAAGCCAAAATAAACGGAGAACAAAATTTAAATTTAGCTTTTAACCTGGTGAAAATCATTTTTTTATAGATTCTACCAAGATAGATTGAAGAGGAGTGCTTTTTAATTTGTATTTAAATCCTAAAAATTTATCAAGCATACGCCTTAGTTTTTGGAGATGGGTCTTTTTTCGGCAATGCATCTTTATTCAAACCTTGACAGGTGAAAAGGGATTCATTATTTCTCCATAGCATTCAAAGATACCCTTTACCTACATCGGCTTTTTCAAATGCCTTATTCAGGGGGATTCGATGTTTTCTCTCTAAATGTGATGCTTAAAAAATCTTGATATTTTAATTTTGGAGGAGATTACTAAATGGAAATAAGCTTAAAACAATAAGCGAAAATAGTTTTGTATTGCAACTATTGCCTTTTTTTCGAGCGATTAACGATTATTCTTTCATTAGTAGACGGCTGACGAATCAATGGCAAGAAATTATAGGAGGGAAAAATGCTAGCTAAGTTTTCTCTTTCTGGTTCTTTTTAAAAAAGGCTTTGGAGTTATCCTGATAAGTTTCAGGCAAGGTGACTCGCACTAGTCAAGGTGAAATGTAGCTAGAAAAGGTAGATAAGCTTCTATATTGTAAACCGTAGGTGTGCTATTTTAAAAGAATTTAATCTTGTGAGAGAACTTTTGAATTTTTATGAAGTTCGAGAGCGGAATATTTTGGATCCCACTTATATTATTTTGAAGGGCAGTCCTTTCGATCACCCTTGTTTGGAGTCTTCTTAAGTTTGGCTACGGACCAATTCAAAGGAAAAGAATATCTTTATCTGCACTTACTCACTTCAAGAATAGGACATTAGGCACAGAAACCTTCCGATTTTTGTTTTACATGAAAATGATTGGAAGAAACAATATAAAGAGTGAATTATCTAGGTTTTCGGAATTAAATGAATTGCGTTTCTCCTTCGAAGTTAAATGGAGACCCTAACGTTGCATGGTCAGAGGATTTGATGCAAAACCTTATTTGAAGAGATTCTTGTTTGATTAAAAATTCACTATTGGATAGAAAGCGCTATCTCTAAAAACATTTTCCCTAGCCCATCTTTGAACCCGGATCTGGACATGGGAGTGGCGAGGAATGCTATTATAACTGACTGTAGATGAGGAAATCTGAATAGTTTAATTTTATTTAGTAAAAATTTTATCTTGAAAAATCAGTCTATTACAGATTTAGTCTAAAAAATATTACAACTAGAGTTGCATAGTTGGGGGGGAGGCATATTGAACGAAAGATCAGTACTGGCCAGTCGGGATTTTTTAATCAATTATTTTCAACTCGCTCTCTTACTTTTTGCTTGAGGGCACAAACGGACTAAAAGATGAAAAAAGTAAATTTTAGTTTAGGGTTATTTGCATTAAGTATTTCCGATTCACATGCGGTACATCTGTGGGGGAAAATGCTTTTTTTTCTTTTGTTTTGCGGAGGCTGATGATGTCGTCTGCTATGATTGAGGACCATATGAAACTTGCGGCCCAGGAACAAACTACCCATCAGTGCGATTATGTGTTAATAATCACGAGTACATAGTTGTTATGGGTTTGCGAGTTAAATAGTAGTGGGGTTAAATCTATGAAATTTAAGTATTAGGCTTTTTTTTACTATTCATATGCTTCGCTCTGAGGTGAGACTTCGGAGGCAAGTTCTTATGTAATGATTAGCCCCAAAGTTTTGAAATCCAGATCGGGGAATCAGGGGAAATACAATTCACAGCTAGATTATGTCAGTTCTTCTTGAATTGAAGCTCATTTTTAATATTAAATAATTTTTTGCGGTCAATAGATACCGTTCGACGTCGGTACAGGTTCTGAGGAAAATATTCAATAGGGGAATCCAATTCTTCGAAGGGCCTATGAAGCGAAATATCATTAATTCTTCAAGAGTATAAAGGGGAGATTGGCAGTTTATTGATTAAAGCACAATATATTTACCAGGAAGTGATGAAGTAAATCGATTGAAAAATAAATGATTCATTCCTCGCAATTTAGAAAGGTCTCCTTTCAGTGAGTGAATGCGAACTCTCAAAATAAAGTAGTTTAGTCGCTTAATAAGAAAGCTAATCTGGATACTTTTTTCTTTTAGATTATCATAACGGAAGGAAATTGAATGAGTGTTCTTGATTTTGTAAGAAAGAAATTAATCTGTGGGACTTCAATATTTCTGAGAAGCTAGATAATCATTATTAATCTCAAATCAAGTGAAAGGCGCTGCATACACAAATGCCCATTCATCCAAACCTTTTTTTGACGGTATGATAGTTGATTAGTTTTCTACCATTTGGTTATCAGATCCACATGTGTTACTTACTCAAAACCGGTGAACAGTATCAAAATTTCGAAACCATCTTTTTCAAAGTTTGAAAAAGATTTACCAGAACAAATTAACCGAAATTTCATTAAAGGAATTATTCTAAATTTCTGGTGAGTGGCAGGATGATGTCTTATTTGGCCCTTATTATGAGTTTGGGTGATCTAATATGTCAGATTTTAAGGGGAGTTGGGGAGTTGAGAGGGCTGACTATACATTAGAGTTATTAATAGCAATCGAAATTAGGGCGAAGTGAACCTTATCTGCCATTCAAACCAGATCTTGGAATGTTACTATATGCCTAATCGGCAACCGGATTTTGTGAAGGGCTAAAAGTCAAGCCATGAAGATTCTTGGAATAAATTACTGATAAACTAGATAAATACACCTGAATTATTTAGGTATGCCATGAGTTCGGGTCTACGAATAAGCCATTTTCAGTTCCTCGAGTCCTAAACCAGTTTGACTTGGGAAAGTAGGAAGAAGTAGTATTTTGTCGTAGCGTACTGGTAAAAGAGTAAAAAACAAAAATCTATTACTTAAATAAAAATTTAGTCATCAAAATCAACTAATTATATTTAGAAAAAAAAAAATATTTCACCTAGAGTTGCAATATAGTTGGGGGGGGGTATATTGAACCCGAAAAGGATCAAGGTTACTGGGCGCAGGTCGGGATTTTTTTAATTCTGATGTATTTCTAAACCGCTCTCAGTTTTTAGCTCGGGCACCAAATGACAAACAAAAATGAAAAAAAGTAGCTTCTCTTTTATCTTGCCTTATTATTCATGTTTATGATTTCAGGGAATACAACAGCACAATCAACTTGGATATGAAATTGAATTTAGTATTGTCCTGATACAACAGTGGAGTATTTTCATTCTTCACCCTTCATGTAACTCCATTCCGGGTTCGCATGCAATATCCTGGCTTCAATTCATGAAGTGATATAGGCCATTTTGCATGTATTGGTTAAATTAAATCTGACTTAGTGGTAATATGTTCAGCCTTTGTTTTATTTACCTTATGCGTGGTAATTTTCTATTATATTCGTATTCTCTTTCTTTTTTCTCATGCAAAGAAAAAGGGACTTATCTGTTTACCCTATTTCTGAGATAAACGATATCGCGGTTTATTTTGATAATATACCTATCCCACATGACGGAAGTCTTTTGGGTTCCTCGGAATCATTATTACTATACTGATGGGTTACAAGATTTTTGGATTATATCATATGAATTCGAAAAGGGACTTTGGAAGCTGTATTTTTTCATTTCGGATGGACCAAATTGGGCTAAAAAAGATGATTGATTTCGTGATTTTAATAAATGACACGAATTAGCATATTCATAATCTTAAGGGAATATTCTCATATTCAATTAATTTGACCCTGAGATCTAAACACTAGAAGGACTTTCAATTTGAAGATTCAAGAATGGGGTGGAAGAAACTACATCAAACTCTATATATTTTGATGGAGAAGTGATTGGTTTCCTATCTTCTTATTTCAGAGTAATAAGATATAGAATATACCAAGACTTGTCCCTATTTTTGGATTACCACCTAGATTCTTCAAAAGATTTATTTCTCTCATTTTGGTTTCCCCAAAGATTTCCATGATGATGTTTACAGTTTAAATTTCTTGAGTCGGAGTTTTTCTATTGTAGATAAAACGATTATTAAATATGGAAATCCGCGCATATTCTTTTTCATTTAGACGGGTAGAATTAATAAGAAACTAGTCGATTCTGAGTTTGTATCTATTTCAAATCTGGAATAGTGGGAAATTTCAAATAGATTATGTTATCTTCAGTATTGAGGAGATATTCTTTTCATTTGTTTTGATGGTAGATTTTTCTCGAACAGTAATTATTCCCGAATGGCACCAAACTAGAACATAGTATGTAGAGATCATTTATGGGGTGCTTTAGACCCAATTAGTTTAAATATAAACTTGATAAAAATTTAGAAAGCTTTGGAGAGGAGATTTTAGCGGATCCCTTCAAAAAGGGATATAGGTGCTGATTGTATGTTACGTAAATGGAAAATTTATTTTTGGTTATTAAGACAAGCAAAGCGAGAAATATTGAGAGTTTGTTTCAGTAGGAGTAGTTTGATTTTTCACCCTTTTTACAACAGCTTTTCCAGAAACCTTCTTTTGATTTTGAAAGATTAGTTCAGTTGTATTTAGGTTGGTAAACTAATTAATCATGAAAACGCTGTTCGAATACTTTCTTGCATGCCTGCTGACTTTTACCTTTTCCTGCAAGAGGAACGTAAGGTCGACGAAGCAACCCACTGATCCTTCGACAATGAAGTGGCGTACGGAAGTCAGAAACAGTCCGCTAGCGAGGCAAAAGCTTCGATTACCTGTATCAATGTACCGGAACTGGAAGCGGGTTCGGGGAAGTCATGGCGCTAATCGAGAGCAGGCTGGCTTACTCTTGGACGCAATGTGAAAAGAAGGTCAGTACGTCAAAAAGGCGAGTCATCGCCACAGCTCGATTCCCGCGGAAGCCAGTTTCGTTGGAAAAAGCTCAGATTCGCTCCGCACACGCAAAAGCCGAATACGGTCGATGACAGTTCGGCTATGGATGCGTTTTTCTTCCAAGATCAGGAAGGCGGATCGCCCTTGATGGTGATCAAGCGGTAAAGCAAATCTGGAGTATTTTTGGCAGAAGTAGAAACTCAAGGAAGCGCAGATGAACTTCTGAGCGCTGCCGGTCCAGGCGCCTATTTCGGACAAATAGCAGACTTAAGTTTCAATCTGGAAGTCTTGGGCAGTACATTCCAAGCACCTTTGCGAAATTCTGAGTCAATCAATTGATTCTAGAGTCAAAGTGTTGGAGTCAGGGAATCCCACAGATTTCTATTCGGGGCATCCGCTGAAGTCTATCCGATTACAGCGACACAGTTGCTTTATTGGCGGCGGTGACAGAAGTCACCAAGGGTGGATGGAAATGGCCCTGGCTTCAAGTTTCAATTTCTTGGGAGAAATTTAAAACCTTGTTAACGGGAGATGAATTGCTCGGAGTATCATCCGTTGCACCACAAATAATTTCGACTAGTCGTCCTAAGCCGCTCTGGGCTACGCTCAGGGAAGGCAGGTGGTCGTTTACATTGAGAATATGAGTCCAAGTGGAACTATGTCGGAAGTAGGAAAAGACAACGGGGAGGAAGTGGAAATCCTCGACGGGACGAAGGCGGGAAGTACGTCACCACTACAAAACAACCTGCAAAATTGCGATCAGGCCGGTTCAAATCAGTAAAGACTAAACATGGTGAGATTTTTACTGGCTGACGGATTGGCGGTTTTATGCTTTTATGCTTTGAGGGTCTTTGCATTCATTGTCTTGCGTTACGCTGCCGATTTTCCTTCTGCCTCGATCGAATACCGCAGATCGTAAGTCAAGTCAGCTATCCATGCCTCGCCGGAATCCATTGAGCAAAATGTGCTCAGATCAATCCGGAAGGGCTGAATACGCTGAATGGCTGGAGAAAATGGATTCCAAAGCAGGTTCGGAGGTAGGTACGATTCGCTTGACTTTCGATTACGCCCCCAGATTGAAGCTGGCCTACATCGATGTCATGAGAAAATCGATCGAGCTCACCAATTCCCTTCAGAAGATCTTGGAGCGACCGGGGTGATGCCGAATAATACTTCAGTTTCCGGTGAGCTTCGTGATCAAGGTCGTGCCAAAGGAAGATGTGGGACGAGTGGAAGTAGCTTGCTGGCCAGGAATGTGCTTTCAAGAAGCGAATCGAGCAACTTCCAGGTGTTTCTCTAGTCGATATCAAATGGGAAGAAAGAGCGAATCATCACGGTTGGACCAGTGCAGCAGCACTTGCGGCATTGGGGATGACCCAGCAGCAGGTTATTTCGGCATTCAGATCCGGAAATCGGACGCTCCGGGATTTCGGTGGGAAGATGGACAGTTTTCGCTACTACCTTTCGACTGGCTACTTCGAGGGATAGTCAAGTGATATCGGAACCACTTCCTGTAGGCTGTCTCCTTCCGGTGCGATATTCCCGCTTGGTCGTTTTGGTAAAGTGGACTATGATCCAGAGAAATGCTTGGCTTACCATCTTTATGGAGCCAGGAGGCCTTGTCATCACTGTCCACACAGCAGCTTCAGCAAACATGAATGAAGTTGATTTCCTGAATGAAAGCGAACGTTGGAAACTGTTTCAAAACAGATTATCCTTCAAGTGATTTTGAACTCAGGCAGGATCATCCAAACCTGGCCTTAATGCGGCGATTTCACAATTTGGAACTTCGCTGCTCTTCGGAGGCATTTTTCGCCTTTGGCGTTCTTTATCCTCCTTTAGTGAAAGATTACAGATTTGCGTGATTATCGGGGTGAGTTTGAGCCTTACTTCACTATTGGATCAGTTTTTGTATTTAATTTTTTATATTCCAATATTATTTCACTCTCAGGGGCTTGGCGCTTGGCATCGGGATGTGATTGATAATGGATTATCGTCCTTGGATATATTACCGAAAGCGGAAGTGGCTTACCACTTTGAGGGCTTTGCGTAGCAGGGATTTGGAGGAATGATGGGGCCTTGATCAGTTCAGTGCTGACGACTTTGGCAAGTTTTCGTCCCGCTGGTATTCTGGCGGGTCTCAGGTGCCTTGTTTATTTTGACCAGCAGTTTGCCAGTGGCAGCGGATTACTTTCGGTTTCCTTGGCGGTGGGCTTTTATCCTTGCTTCCGATGCTTTATTATCGTTTTCTCCAAAGCAAAAAAGTGGATGATGGAAAGAGGGCTTTTTTCTCCAAGGGTTCTTGATTTTATGAAGTGTGGCTTATCGCAAAATCACTGCAAATCGAAGGTTGCCTTTCAATTTTGCGATTTGATTTTCCCCTGGATTGTGATCAGCCAAGTATTGAAAACGGAGGACTTCCGGGAAATTGAGAGTTAGAGCACGCTGGAAGTAGATTGAATGAGGCCGCATTTCTGCTTTGAGAAATGCGTGAGGGGTTGACAACTGATTGCAACGGTTAGAAGGTGATTATTCGCAGTGCGGAGAGATGTGGAAGTGCGGAGCGGTTTTTGCTTTTTGATGGGGAAAATTCCATTCAGCAATCGCTACTTTATTTTCTTTTTACAAATGTGGAGCAAAAGAAGTTGCGATCAGAAAAAGCTGAGAAATATGTAGCGAAAACTTATCCGCAGGCAGCATTTACTTGGGCGACGTCAAGGCATTTGATCGTTAGGTTCAATGCTCATGCGTATTATAAAGTGAGATGGAAGAATCTGACTGCCAAGAGCCGGTGTCGGAGGAGAAAATGGATTTGGCTGAGTCATTCCCTACTGAAGAATGGTTAGCGGAGGTCAGGGTTGCAAAAAGAAGGCTCGTCGTAGTTACTCTTTACAGAGCAGATCGATTGCTACCTATCAGATTCCTGTGAATTGCATCAGGAAGCAGCTTTCGAAGGCTCTTTGGGTACTACGATCACGGATATTCGAAGATTTGGAGAGGTGACCATTCAGACTGCAAAGAGCCAATGATCGCTTTGAGGATTTGCTTCGTTAACTACCCGAGGTCTATGCTTCGGATTCGACTTCATACATCTTAGGTGCATTTGTAGTTTTCGATATGAGGATCAGTACAAATATAAGTGACTTGCAGAAGGGAGATAGAGATATATCATTCGGCCTTGGGTGACTGTAGAAAATTTTCCTGATTGCGGAAAGCGAGCGATTTATCCGTTGGGTTCAGATAAAAATTGGGATAGACATTTGTCGGCCAATATTTCAAAAGACCGGGAAAATAAGTCCAGGCAACTGATCGGACTCTTGCTGATCTCGGTGTGCTTTTGTTTTTATTCTTGCTGCGCAATTTTGAGAGAGTTTTGTTGACAGCGCTTATCGTTGGTTTTTACCCACTTCCTTTGGGCATCGGTGGGTTGATTATTCTGGTCCATTTTGGCTAGCAGGGTCTTCGCTGAATGTTGATGTCTCATCGTCTTGTTCGTGGATGCTGGGAATTATGGTCAATTGATGCGATTTTTGAAGATCGATACGATCCAATGTCTAAGATTAGTGTATGTAGGAATTGTGAAATCAAATGGCCGGCCGAACAAGCCTTGGGAAATGGCACTTCCACGAGCTGGGGAAACAGATCGATTGAAGCCGATTTTTGATGACTTTTCTAATTCACCAACGATCTGGCGCTTGATTTCCGATTATTTTTTTCAGGCAGGCGGGACTGGGGGCAGGGACCTTGCAGGCGAACTATTTTGGTGAAAACGGTAATTTGGTGGTCTTGGGACTATTCGGGAGCTTGACGGCTTGTATTTTTGTTGCCGCTGGGGGGCGTAAATTTGAATCTTTTCTTTTTCCTTTTTTTTTTTGGTGTGTG
>Ga0163217_1019974_pt1 | contig 11550 bp, 7 predicted proteins | sample SynspAceP_FD_185933 | JGI IMG/M metagenome (GOLD analysis project Ga0163217, IMG submission 185933) | Saline lake microbial communities from Ace Lake in Antarctica - Synechococcus sp. Ace-P (PacBio error correction) | ecosystem: Environmental > Aquatic > Non-marine Saline and Alkaline > Saline ... | reverse complement strand
AAGTCACGTGATCTTACTATACTCCTATATACATCGCATCTTCTTGATTTTAGTAAAAAGTATTGCTTCCAAAACGATTCTCTAGCTCCAGGAACTCCTTGATCCCACTGTGATCAGATTCCAAAGGTTGGAGATGAATTCCCACAAAAACTGAAAGTCTTGATCTACGATTATTATCAGCATGGCCTACCCCGATGACAGCAAGTGGATATCTGGATGCCGATTTTCGGAAGCTGGACGAAAAGGTTTATAGGCTGACTTCTGAGAGAAAGTCGGGAATGGCTCGCTGTCTGAGTATGAGAGGAAGTTGAGTAATTTACGTCTTAACTCCAACCCTGATGATGCACACTTGGAACGTGATAGGACTTGTGTACCATCGAGCACGATTCTCTTATTGCCTTTCCTCTAAACTACAATCCCCTTATCCCTTTATAAAAATCAATATCTAAAAGCTTCTGAATTCAAGGAGAGATTGATTCATTTCTTACTCAAGAAATTCTATTCGATTATTAGTTTTCTCCAGCTACTCTATATCTCCAGTCTACTGAAGTTTGTACTTCCTCTTCACCAGTTGCCAAATAATTCCGGTTCTATCATTGAATCCTAATCGAAAAACTCATGCACAAATGGTACCATTCCTCCAGCCAACAAGGTACTGCCTCGTAAGAAGCTTGTGAAGTGACAAAAGTACATTTGCAAATACGTGACCTCCCCGCCTTCTACATCCCAACTATTCCAAAGTTAGTTGCGCAAGTCTGTGTTTAGATCTTGGAATATATTTGTAGCTCGACAGCGGAGAGCGTATCGGTGACTTTAAATTTACCCACTAAATCCAAGTTGCTAAGTAAACACCGCTCAGTTCTTCCGATCTGGTTAAATAGGTCTTCGGGATCCGTGGAAAAATGGCCTCATCGGGTTGAGCTTGAATACTGATTTCGGAGAACATACTTTCGAGCAAAGCATCACTTGTCCAAATAACTTGTCCGCTCTCCAAATGGTGGGCTCGCTCTGGCACAAAAAGGCTATAATTTAGAGGTATTCACCTCCAGCTCTCACCCGCCCAAAACTCAAAGTAAAAGGCTTGCTTCATCTGCTGTTTGCTGAAAGATATGACTAGCGTTCCAAAGGCGATTATATTACTTTATCGCGACTGCTTCTGGGAACGCAGCAAAGCGAGGAATTTCTGTCGTTGCCAGGGCAAATGTCAAAAACTAAACTGAGATATTCGCTCCATTATCCAAGCCAAAAAGATTTTGGGATCCTCCATCCCAGGGTGCCAAAGTGTTGCAGAGGCAACAGTGCATGGATTTCTTACTTAGCGGCTCAACAGTCAATAAATGATGTTACGTGCGGGCCGTAGAAAGACTGAGCTCTACAGGTTGGTTTGCATTGAGCAGCTTTCGCTCAACTGTGCAAAAAGCGAAAGGTGGAACAAATTCCGAAAAGGACTTAGGTAGTCAGATTCCTATTCATCATTTTTTGGGTTTTATAAGTTGCTTTGATAGTGACAGTCTGATTCTCGGCCAGTCAGTAAATACGAGTTTTTTGCACAGGAATTTTATAGTCGAAAGCAGCACTTCAAAGGCCTGCCTCTAATTCCAATTCCCACCTTTAGTGCGTTTTTTGAAAGAGTTCCTTTTACCTTGAATGCTGTCGCCTTCCGACCCGAATGACATTTTAACTTTACCTCCAATGAGCGGTAACAGGCGGTTGCGAACCAATAGTTAGTGCCGAATGAAATAAACTTTCTCCAGTAAACTCAGCGAAAGGATATTTTTTCTAGTTCTCAGTAACTCTTATCTCGCATGTGCTTATCTCGTAGACCAATACCAGATCTAATGTATTGAGGTCTACAAAGAAGTCCAGCACGTTTCCCGAGAGATCAATCAAGCCATTAAGCGTGTCGATGACTCATTAAACTCACTTTAAAGTGCTTTGGAGGAAAATCAACCTATCTCCCAGACTTCCGTTAGGAAAAGTCTGAGCTACCACGACGATATAGGTGTCATGGAGAAAAGAAGAAAAGATACGAAGCCGTTCATTACTAGTTACTCCGTCAAAACGTTTTCCATCTTGCGAAGTCAGATCAGTATAAGCTCTTTCAAAGGTGATCTTGCGGAGCCTTGCTAGGACATTTCCAGAAGTGTCAAACTCGAACCATGACAGTGCGGTAACTTGCTATTGTGCGAAAGTCAATTCCGATACATGCTGAAGTGTGGCTGTACTCAAACTGACAGTCATTGCACGGTAAGCGCCGCCCACATTACTACTAACGTTTGAGCATCAATCACCAAAAAAGCCATCCTCCAGTTACTAGCAAGTGCGCTGCTTGTGATGTTAAATCAATACGGAATAGTATGTTTCCTGAACAGGTCACACCTTCGAAGCAGTTGTGGTGGTGTATTAGGTTGTATTTGGGGGATTCTTGATCTCTCAGAACATCGCTGTAAAAATATGGCATGAAGTCCGAATGTGGACATCACCGTGTCTTCCCGCCCGCTCGATAAAATTCTCTCTGAGTTGGTTAATTTCCCTGTCTTTTTGATTTGATCCTGTTCCATGATTCCCGTTTGTGGTTAAATACGGTTTAGGACTTTGTTTGGATTGAGATGTTTGGTCTTAGGTCCATTTTTTCGAATCATTAATTAGTCGATGAGTTTAGTATTCAACTTTCTGACTTGATTCTCAACATTGAAGAAGAAGATTTATAAAGGGGCGAGATTGTCAAAGCGCTCGACGGTTTTAAGGGACGATTTGACGAACGACAAGCTTGCTGAAGGATCGAGGCTTTGGAATTTGAATTTTGAACTTTAAAACTCTATTCTCTTTAACCAAAAAAAAACCTTCACATTAAGATCCGATTTCTGAAAAGTTTATGTTTGGAATGAAAGGGGTAATTTTGATCCACGCCATCCCTAGGACAAAACCGCCGATTTCAACCGACAACTGCCTTAATGCCTATTATGGAGTGAGCACTGATAAATTTTCAATACCACAAAACCTACATGAATCTACAAGATTCTCAGCCAAACGAACAACAGCAAACGGAACAACTGCCTTAAGCTATATATGGACGCTGCAGATACTGAATAAATTTTCAATTACCACAAAACCTACCCGAAATCTTACTAGATCTCAGCAAACCGACAACAGCAAACCGGACAACTTGCCTATAGCAGTTATAATGGAGTGAGTACTTGATAAATTTTCAGTTTACCACAAAACCTACCCTGAATCTTACAGATCTCAGCTAACGACAACGCAAACGACAACTGCCTTACAGCTATAATGGATGAGTACTTGATAAATGGTTCATTTACCACAAAAAGCCTATTCGAATACAGATCTCAGCAAACCGACAACAGCCAGAACCGGCAAACAGCAAACGCACAACAAGCAAAACGGGGACAACTGCCTTAAGCCTATAATGGAGGGAGCACTTGTATTAAATTTTCAATTACCACAAAAACCTACTCGAATCTAACAGATCTCAGCAAACCGACAATAACATGCTAGTATCCGGATTCTAACCGAGTGACTCAATCTATCTAAAAAGAATTCTTCTCGCCAAAATCTCAGTCAACACGATCACATCGACGATTGAACTGTGGTTCTGACGTAGCTGAGCGTCAAGGGTTTGTTTTCTTGGGATTTCACATTCATTCGTCCTATTTCCAAAAGGTGATGTCCCGGAATAGAAGGCTAGAGTCGCTCGCTCCGTGCATTGTACTTTTTTCTCATAGGCACCTTCGTAGTAAGAATCTCATCATCAGTCGGGGCGCGCATACCGGTCTCTTTCCAAGCCTTCCGCTTGATTCGTAAATACTTACAGGTTTGTCTTTCATAGGTGCTTACAGGCTTGCCATAAGTACTTATAAGGCTTTCCAAGTAACTGCAGGCTGTTCAAGAAGAGACAGCTTTTGGTAAAGTGATCTCTAGGAGGCGTACAGAGATTGAGGTTTATGGATAAATCTGCCTATTCAGACTAGGTTTTTCGTAAGTAGATTCAAAATTTTCCGCGGGTTGTAGCCTGCTCGGGGATAAGGGCTTCGGGAAGCTCAGGAGAGGTTTTGGCTTTGTTCACCCCGAATTTCTTTAGTAAATCCTCAAAAGTAGTTGCCGGTGCGCTGCCGTAGCTCAGTGATCCATAGAATCCTGCTTGTGCCTGCTATTTTCTTTTGTTTTTGCGTAGCGCTGTAGATAAAATAAAGCAAAAACAGCTACGATGTAAACGATATTGAGTTTCCCAAAGTCCATAGGCTCCAAGATAAAAGTTTCTCCCCAGTATTGGTGAAATTTCAGCGTCCATTATTTAAGTAGATTACGGTTTGGTCGGTCTGCGGTTATCAGTTGCCGGTTCTCAGTTGCCGGTTCTCAGTTTATCAGTTTCGGTGTTGGATCTCAGTTATCGGATTATCTCAGTTCTCGGTACTTTATAGAACAAAGCTTTTCCTAATTAGTCAGTTCCGGCTAGAATATCTGAATACCCAACACAACCACAACCCCACAACTCACAACCACAAACCGTAATTCAACGCATATTTCCGAAAAATCCTTTTGGACCAATCTCCCAAATTGGACTTAATTTTGTTTTTGTACTTCGCAGGCGGAAAATACGCATGCTGGCTCAGTAAAAACTGGAAATCAAAGGCTTCAAGAGTTTTGGAGATAAAATGTCATCAACTTCGACAAAAGGGATCACCGGTGTCGTCGGTTCCAACATGGCTGTGTAAACCAATGTAGTCGATGCCATTCGCTGGGTGCTCGGGGAGCAAAAGACTCGGAATGCTTCCGCTCGGATAAGATGGAAGAACGTGATTTCAACGGCACAAAACCCGTAAGCCTCTCCCAATCTGGCTGAGGTCTCCCTTGATTTGTTGAAGAATACAAAAAACCTTCCTTCCAACTGAATTACCTACGTCACCATCAACCCGTCGCTGATTACCGATCCGGAATTAGTGGAATACCAATATCAATGGCTGTCACTGCGATAAGGATATCACGACCTGTTTATGGATGACCGGGATCAACTCGAATAGCTATTGGATCATCGAGTTGAAAATGATCGATGAACTCCTGCAGATGATAGAATAAACTCTCCGTCGGGAGCTTTCGAAGAGGCTGCGGGATCTCCAAATTCAAATCGAAAGCGCGAGACCCTCGTAGTTCGGAAGATTCATACCTGGAGTCTTTTGCCGGGTGGATATGCTTCTCTCTATGTGATGATCGGATAAAGACCTAAAGTTCTCGAGAAAGCAAGTCCAATGTCAATGGCATCCAAGTATTTGAGAGGCAAAATAGCGGGATACCCGGTGAAGCTAGCAATCACCGGTCGCCCAATGATAAATAGCATTGATATAGGTCATACCAATCTCTTTTGAAAAAGTCAAGAAGATCAAGCGGAAAGCGTAATTCTGTAGCTTCCAGAGTTCCAAAGTGACTCAATGGTAAGGCGATATAAGAAGCCTTATCTCCGCGCAGCTTAAGGCTGATCTTGATCGAAAGGGAATAAAAACTCCTCGCTCTCGGCAATGAAACACTCAATGGAGCATGTAATAAGATTCGGGGCCTTGAATCCGAAAAATAAGAGTCAAAAAACGATACTTGCCTGCCGATTCCTTGAAGAAGACTCGTTCGGGCAGGATGAGATTGCTGCGTTGAGCAGGATCGGAACGTGTGGATCGTAAGTCCGAACGATTTCCTGAGCAGGGATTCATTTGAGTATCGCTCTCTTTATTAGCAAGAGATATGAAGAATCTGCGGGCTAGATAAATGCTGTCAAGAATAAGTTTATGTGGTGGATGCTCCTGAGTCTCGTGTATAGAGCATGTTGATGCGCGGAGAAACTCATCCAATCCGAAAGCAAGGGCAAGCCCAGAAAGTGAGGCATGAGCTCCAAGCTTTTTATGCAACTCAGAGGAGAAAAGATCTACCAGGCTCTAGCAAAGACCTTCGAGCATCAAGTGGCTAAATCAAACTTTCTTACCCTCAAGCAGAGAACTGGGAGCGGACTTCCTCGGATGACTCGTCGGTCAGAAGCGAGTGAATTGGTCGATTTTGTATCAAACGATCCATCGTAATCAAAAGACCGTTATAACTCTGATGAATCCCAATGGGAGTTGTGCTCCATAAAAGGCTCAAGTGCCAAGCAGGAAGACCTAGATCAAAATCGAAGAAGAACTAATCCGGAGTGATCGAGAGTTGATCTTCGCTAGGGAGTTGACTTAGCTTCTTCCTCGTTATATCTGCGACTCCAAAGAGCCAACGAATACAAGGGCTCTTTTGACCAAGTCGACTGGTTTCATCGACGAAGTGCGTGGAGTTCCCTAAGCCATCTAAATTTCTCAAGGAAAAAACACAAGTTGGGGAAGTGGGAGTCCGGCTCCCTCCGGAGCTGAGCTACGAGATGAATAAATCCGCTGTTACGTGTGTGAGAAACTTCCTTGATGGCTTACATGATCTATTAAAGTGTTGTCGGAGACCGGAGTGCCACAAGGATGCAGTCGAGTCTCCAGCTCCTTTCGGTTTCCGCCCTCGAGAGCGAAAGCCTAATTCTTTTGGTTTCCTGGCGCATTACGAGAAATGTCTAAATCCAGCCGAGAGAAGTCATGAGCTTTTTCCCAATTGCCCATTTGCCGCCAGCGGAAATCATTCGGTATACGATAAGTTATTCTTCTCCGAGGATGTGTATATCAATTTCATTCTGCGGACAAATGTCTTCAAGTTTTGTTCTGTTCTGGCTGAAGTACGATCCGAGCGCGGACACGGATGCGATTGTTTTCATCTCCGAAAATCGGAAAAATTACCTAAGCGTAAATTCGTCCATTTCGTAGGTGTCGGTAGGGTCTTTTTCGACAGGAAAGCGAATCGTGGTTTAAGAGCCAAAAACCTCTCGGAGGAAGCTGGACAGAGGAAATCAAAGAGTCTCAGGTGTCAGAAAAAGTCAGCATGTTCGGGTATAGCCGAAAAATAAGTCTCTGAATCAGAAGCTGTGCGGACCTATTGAAAGCTAAAGGAGAAAACTAACCCCGCAAGGACGCTCGACAAGACTTCTGGTCAAGAATCGCTATAGTCAATGAGGACGAAACTCAAAACTATGTTGTCTCCATTGCACGCTCACTGAAAATGAGGTAACAGGGCTTGCCGAGCTGCTTTCTCAATGCTCTCATAGCGCCATACAAGCGGAGTTTGGAGATATCCCGACGCATGTTTCCCTGGCAACGATAGTCTCGCCAGCATTTATCTCAGCCGATATTGTCGGTTTGTATATGAGTCAGGGCGCTTTTAGTTGGACCTTTGAGGCCCGATGCGAGACTGGACTGGAGGGATCAGACCGGGACAGCCGTGAGAAAATGTGTAACTCGACCCGTCCTGTGGCCTCGGGAAAATCAGTCGCAGGCTTCAACGCTCCAGAAGAGACGAGTACGTGGATTTCCACCAGCACTCTACTCGCGTAGGAAGCTTGGATCAGGAGATGAATTCCAAGCAATCTGCCTACGGATAGGATCCATAAGATGCGGAGCGATAAGTTTCCAGGCCGTTGACTTGCCACGTTGGACTCCGATGATCTTAGGACTATCTGGTGGGAATTTTTTTGTGGAAACTTTTTCTTTAGAATAGGATTTTTGTTTGGAAACTTTTCTCCTCATATATAGGAGCGATTGAGCTGATCCGAGCTTGCTTAGTGCGAAAGAAAGGGAGGCATGGAAGCGGCTCGGCGTGAGCCGAGGCAGAAAGAGGATTATTACGGCCAGTCGTGGACTGATCTGATGAGGACGGACAGCAGATTCGAGTTTTCAGAAAGCCAAGAAGCGCATGATCAGGAGATCCACGCACTAGAGAAAATCAGGCTCAAACGAGATCAAGCTGAAAATTGACTGAATGAACAGAGCGCCTCAGCGTGGACATTCGAACTTGACCTAGGACCAGTTGATGGAAGATAACCCAGCTCTGGCACCCGATTTGAAACATTCGCGAAGTATGACCACGAGAATGAGTGGCGCAACAAAAGGTAAAACCTCGAAAAATCGGCCGATCAAACCGATAAGGCAATGGAAGCCCTACGATGAGACTTCAAGGCGTCGCTTCATGACTTGTGTGCAAACTCAGTCAGAAAGAAGATCTCTTGTCAAGCCAAGAATCTCCTTCCCTCTCCACGTCAGCGAATCGATCAGCGTGGCCAAAGGCAGACTTTTCTGATGCCTTTGCAAGATCAAGGAGATTTCAGTCAATAGTCTTCCTTCCCTTCTTTACCGCAGCGGATGATTTGTGACTTGATCCTCGTCGATCTCCGGACTGAATCCCTTGGAATTCTGCCACTTCGAGATCATTCGCCAAAGCCGGAACGGCAAACGATCCGCTGACCATCTAACCAACTTTCAGGTGGGAGGAAGACTCTGGACTCGCCACTTTCCTGCTCCTTCTCTATCTACCTGCTGAAACCTGGCGCCTTTCTGTGATTTTTGACGAGGTGGATGCTCGCGCTGGACGATGCGAATATTGATTTAGTTCAAACCAGATCAGTCCAGCAATTTCAGTGGCCGCAGAGCCAGTTTAATATCGTGACCCCACAACAAGCGCACCATGGCCAGCACAGATATTGATTTATTGGCATTACCATGAAGAGGCTGAATTCAGCAGGGTCTGTTCCAGTGGATTTGAGGGAAGGTGGTTTGATATTGGTTCCCTCCAGCTAAAGCAGGACGGGATTCAATGGCATAAGGTTGAAATTGGAATGCCATTGAATTGGAATGGGGTTTAGCCATTCCAAGGACATATTGTAATTGTTTTTTCAAGGCTTTAGCCCAATTGTTTTATTTGCGTCTTAGCTAAAAAGCAAGAGGCAAATGGAGCATTATTTCAGGAATTGGAATGTAATTTTATTTAAAATTGGAAATAGGAATGTGGCTTTTAGCTCCATTCCTAATATAATTCACAACAACAATTCAGGGCTTTAGCCCCCAACATTTTTTATTTCCTAATTTTTCAATCATGCCATTGGTTAAATCTACATCCACCTGTGTGGAGCACCAAAAAAACGGCGCTACCCATTTTTAGCTTCCAGAAAGAACTTCAGATTAAAAGTCGGTGGAAGTACAGCAGTTCCGTGAAAACGCACATAGCAAAGGGATCTGTCGTGGATTTCCATCAAATGGGAGTTCCGATCATTGCCATTGTTTTGATTTCTTTGGGGTAAGTCAAAATATAGAAGAAAGAACAGGTTATGCTTATAAAAGGCGAGTCTCCTTTTGGAGATTAATAAAATAAACTTTACCAAGGAGAAATTTGAATTGAGGATGAATTTGCCGTGTTCTGTATCAGAATCTTGTGATCAACTAAGGTTCGGGGATTATATCAAAATCAGGAAGAGCATCATAGAAAGAGACATTCCAGAGGATATTGAGGGTAGTTTAGTTTTGAAATATGGGTTGAGAAATAAAGGAATGGAATTGGGCTGAAAGGCCCAGAATTGATATCCATCTTTTTTGCTTGGGCATACAAGCCCAAGGCAATTTCAAAAACAAGGATAAAATCGATTTCTTTACAAAATTCGAATAGTAATGTGGCTTGTAAGCCTCATTCCATGAAAGTAGAAAAGCCATATTATGCGGGCTTTAGCAAAAATTGTTTAATCAAAGCAGAAGCGTAATTATTATCTAAATCCATTGATTAGTGGAAATTCGGCTTTAGCCCTTTCCTATTCATTGGAAATCAAATTGAATCTCTTGTGGAATTGGATATTTGAATTGCCTGGGCTTTAGCCCAAGCATAGGAATGAAATTCAATTTTTCATTAAAAAGGGCTTTAGGCCCAATCCTATCGTCCAGTTTATTTAGACAACATTTAAAAACGAAAATCCCCCTATCTAAATAAAAATTGCATTCACCCTATGCGAAGCCCCCTTCCCTTCTCTCCTTCTCCTTGTTTTACTTTTTCACTGGATGTGATAAACCAATTGAAAACCTCCCCCTTCACTCGATGAGGGACACCAAGCTTGGTGGGAAAACTTAACCACGGTTACTTTCTCAGCGATGCCTATGGTAGGACGGGACCCACAGGTTCTCCAGGGGCTATGCGCGTGGTTGGCTCGCGTGCTTTGTGGCAGAGTTTCTCGATGTTATGCTGGCCGCTGGTTCGCTAATAGGCCGCTGGGGGTTTGAAAATGGCACCCCTATTTTCAGGAGTACCGATGTGAAAGAGAGTGGTGTGGCAATCTCCACTTCAATTGCCACATTCACCGTGGGTGCGGTTACGGAGAGCTCAGATTTTGGCATGATATCTCAGATACCTCGGCCTTTGTGGAGCTATGCGCTATTTTTCGCAACTAGTCGTATGCGACTCTTTATATTATCTATTGTGCGGTACTTGATTCCACAAGGCAAGAACAAGCCTGGGTGAAGGATAAGTTGGTTGATCTGTCATTGGCACACGACGCGAAGAACTACCTTAGCCAATTCGGACCGGATCAAACTATCTGAATGAGCGGAAAGCGCGGGGGAGTTGCCCTTTAGGAATCATCTTGGGCAGTCGCAGATCCCGGTTTTACGATAGAGCCCACCAGTATGGCCGCTTTGCCTTATAGTCGTAAGGCGGGAGACTGTCATGGTGGGGTGATCTCCTTCCCCATCTTACCCTTGCCTCAACCTTCTCGGGTCATCGAGATTGCTGTTTCGGCATGCATTATAGACAAACTCACGAATTTCGCTAGTGGGACAAAAGATCGCAAAGAAAAATCTGATTGGATTTGGGGAGGTCAGGGGCAAGCCGTCCGTGTGCTTTATGTTGTGGGGTGCCCAGACCGCTTGAGTGCGAGGTTTCACCCTAAGCTAGGCGTAAACTGTATCACATTCTTTTCAAACATCCTTGCTCGCCTGCCGGGCCACAGATCCGAGGGCTTGCTGAATCAGGGCGGTTTGTGTGCGCCGAGCCGCGCACCACGTGGAAATGGTATTTGGATGGCTATTGGCACAGCTGTCGAGTTGGAGACATTCGGGTTTGATATTGTAGATGGGGTACGCTGGATTGATGCGGATATGTGGGCCTGCTCATTCACATTGGGCAGAAAAACAGGGCTGGTAGGATTCGCAAGGCCCTTGATTTCTTGCGATCTGCGTGACGGGGGAAGAGAAAAGGATTGCTTGGCTCACGCTTATCTGATGCAACACCTTCCGTTTCTCCAATAGAAAGCATCGCCGAGCAAGATTATCAACTTGTGATCAATTGTCGCCTATTATCCCACTGGGATGATCTGGTGTGTGACCGTTCATGCACTCGATGAAAGACTTACCTCTTGGGGACGCATGCCGCTGCTTGTGGCGGCTGAGTATGCAGGTTATTTAATTGGGTTCAGGAATGACCCCGAACCCGAAACGTAACCTGATCCCTGCCGCCCTGCTGATCACATGGGTCTTCTTTTTGGCTGGGGCATCGAAAGCCGGAATTGCCTGCCATCAGATTCGGTCCTTGGCTTTGCAACCTGGATCTTTGAGAGCGCAACGAGTCTACCGACACAATGGTATCGCGTGGAAGTTCTTAATCCATACCCCAAGG
>Ga0163217_1018138_pt1 | contig 11550 bp, 10 predicted proteins | sample SynspAceP_FD_185933 | JGI IMG/M metagenome (GOLD analysis project Ga0163217, IMG submission 185933) | Saline lake microbial communities from Ace Lake in Antarctica - Synechococcus sp. Ace-P (PacBio error correction) | ecosystem: Environmental > Aquatic > Non-marine Saline and Alkaline > Saline ... | reverse complement strand
TTAATTGGGTTTTAATTTTATTCATAAACAAAAAAAAATAACTTAAAAAATGAAAATAATAAATGCATTGTTGCTTTGGCAGTCTATTTATACTGCTTATAGCCTGTAAAGAAGTTGAAAAAAGATTTTCAAAGAGAAGGTATTTTAGAAGAGGTTTTTAAATCTGTAGCTACGGAAAATAAGGGAAAAAATAAATGTAAAGACCACTTTACATTCGCCATGAGCCAAAAAAGCGACAGTAATGTGAAAGGAGAAGTTAGTTTTTACTGAAGAAACGAACGGTGAGCATGAAACAAAAACTGTCTGGATTAACACCTGGTGAACACTGCAATCCATATTCATGAAAAGGCCGACTGTTCTTCTGCCGATGGAATCGTACTGTGGAGACATTGGGATCCTACCTTTGCCCCTCATGGCAAATGGTGGGTTTCTGAGATGGCTATTCATAAAGGGGATATTGGTAATTTTACTGCAGATTTACGATGGCATGCCACGGTGGAATTTTCTACCAATGAATGGCTGATATTGGGATGTGATGATGAGGCCAAAAAACTTTTGGGGAGGAGTAATCGTACATCCAAGGGGTCGATGCATTTTATTACCCAAACCCACTGGAGGATGCTGGAGAAGAATAAGTTCGCAGGAATTATTGAATAAAACTTAAATAACCCAAAATCATGAAGCTGCTTATAAAGTAGCTTTTTTTTATCTTTTAAAAAAATTTTCTTGAATGGAATAGATTTGAATTGCTAGAACAATTTCAAAAAAAAAGGATACTGGCCGCTTTTGAAAAGCTGATATAACTATGGTATTCTGAAAATATATGGGCCCGTAATAAAACACATGTTTCAGAAATACTGATATTGCTGAAGATAATTTTGTCAGGCATGTTTTTTATTGAAGGCATGGTAAACAATTCGCGAGCTATAATGCCTCAAAGGGAGCTTTCTTTACAGGATATTAATATATTGCCAGGAATGCAGCTATCGATGAAGACCTAGGCGTTGCCGAGGTAAGTCGCATAAAAAACAGTAAAAAGAAACCTTTCCGCCCAGATTACTTCGTAAAGGGTATTTTGGAAAGGCAAGGTTAAGACGTAGTGAAGTTGCCAGGTAAGATACCAAATCGGTTTGAAGAAACAAACTATTAGTATGAAAGGAAAAGTGTTGTAGAGATAATAGAGCTACTTTACTTTAAGGGCTTTACGCAAAAAAGAGAGTATCTCAAAAAGAATTGGGATTATTTCCATTGGGGACCGTAAAAAACTAGAAATAGAAGCTGCATTTCCCAAATTAGGAAACAAAAACATGGCATTATAATATGGGATACAAAGGAAATACATAGGCATCCAGGCATATTGGAAACTTTACGTTGCTGGAAACACTTTTCTCATTTTAGAAAATTTGGATGGTGTATCTAATGCGGAAAAATATCCCCAGAGCATCAAAAAAAGAAATAGAGGCCAATTGAAACATTCTTTCCTTACTTTGACCAAAAACAGTTTCCCCCGCGAACATGGGTTTGGTGATATCCGCAATTAGAATGGCCCAAGGAACCGTACTTCCCCAAACTGTTTGGGAAAACCCAAATAGCGTTGGTTGCGACTGCAATTTGGGCTGGGCCAGCTATCCTTGATATTTATGGGAGGGTTTAATTTGGCTGTTACCAACAGAAACAATCAGCTGTTTGTCGGAAGTATAGAAGTGGGTTTTCACAAGAAAATAAGTGCCATGGAACAGCAGATTGCCGATTCTGAAAATTCCTTGTTTTCCGAAAAGACAGAAGATTTATTTTAAACACTATTCGCGATAAAAAAATATTTACGGTAGTAGCCTTGGGAGGACAAAACGGTCTCCCCTACCTCATACGCCAAAGCTTACTTGGAACAAGCATGAAAGAAAGTATTTAAGATGCCCAAGTATACCTGATCCCCCGGAATGGATTTGTTTTACCCAGCGTGTGGTCCTTAAACTGAAACTTCCATTAACGACCTACCAGCATGGGACTGTTAGCGGACTTTATTGGAGGATGACCAATATAAGTATTTGCCCTTGCCAATCCCAATGAGTCGGAAGCATTTGGTATAACGTTGGAAACCTGCTGCGTGGTAGTACATCACCCAAATTTGGAACAATTTATATACCATTAGGCGGTTGGCCACTTCCTAAAAAATTAGGCAAGTTAACCACTGTAATACAAATAAAAAGGTGGTAGCGAATATTTCTGCTGCAAACCCTTTTTGTTTATAAAAATTTAAAAAAAATGTTGCCATAATCTTACAATTGTATCCACTAATTAATAAATAGCTGATTAACTATATAATTTTTAAAGCATTGCCCCTCAATTACCCATCCTGTTGTTTTAAATTTTATTCCAAAATAAAAAATACATTTATCCTCTTTACTAAAAGGGACAACGCTTTGGCCAAGCTAAAAATTGACCAAATAAGTTACCAATGCATAAAAATGATATATATGAATTACATCAATTGCTTTCCGAAAAAGAGCCTAATCTTGATAAGAAATAAACCACTAAAGAATAATATTATGACACGGACCACCTTCTATAACAGATTAGCGTGAACTAAAAAGGAATTACAAATTAGTTAGATGATGTAGTAACATCTCCATATGGGTACAATCCACATGTAAGTCCAGATTTCTATACCTTTTATAAAGATCAACCAGAAGCCTAATGGCCATTAAAACAACATTTCGGTCCATTTTTTTTGTGCACCGGCTGCCGGCTGGACCCCAAGAATACAAAGCAGGGATATTTTTGGTTTTCACCCACAAAGACATGAATATATTCGACAAAATTTTTGGCTTGCTGTAGAATGATATTTTTGGAAAGCTTATGGATTAAAATAATTTTTGGGGATGAAGGAACAAGAAAGATGTATTGGCAATCCTATACTCGTTTAAAGCGGTGTCATCCGTCTTTAGCAGACATTCCGTCAAATAAACGACCAGTTTTTCAACGGAATAGTGCTTTTTATATGTATTTACATTACCAGCCAAATTTAGTGTCAATTTTCAGTATAATCAGTTAAAAACACCGATGACCACTATAGAAAGAGATTTTCAGTTATTAAAGGTTTTTAAACTTTTTTACCTATATTTAGATGCTTAGGTAGTGTTATTATTGTCATTCGCAGTCGTATAACCACACCAAACTACCTCCAATGATTTGAAAAAATAAATTGCTTAAACATTTAAAATAAATTTTCAGGTATGAGTAAATTAGGTACATCCTTATTGGTGTGTTTTATTATATTTTGGGGCTGTCAAGTCCCCGGCCCCAGTTGAATCTTGACCCGAACATTTTAGTCAAAGATGGTTTTCGTGGTAGAAAAATTATTAGTCAAGTGATATGGGGGACAGGATCTTGGTATCTATTACCAGATGATAAGGGACGCTTTATTACATCTGACAATATGGTTGCTTTTATATTATGTAGATTGGTACCCGAAATTGGTTTCGAAAGAAAAAATTAAAGTTGAGTTCCATTTCCTTGAAAAAATAGGAATTGCACATGACTTTATGGGCATACAATAGCCTTTACGTCATGTCCAATTCAGATTAACCAAGAGGAAGCGGTTTATATAAAAATAACGGACTCTGATGCCGATGAGAACCTGGACCAAGGTTGATTTCTTATTTCCAATTTGTTTTGGTTAAGGGCTGCGCGAACATGTCGCTCATCATGGAATCATTTTAGGTCCTGATGGATTATATTGGTACTGTCTGGGGGAAATCATACCCTTTGCCAAAAACCTTTAATTCCCAATTCAAAAAACCCATTTTTGACGAAGATCAACTCTTCGATGCCATTAAGGATCCTAGGAAGGCCATGTTCAAAATTGATTGTTAGGTGGCACCTGGTGGCTGGGTGGCAAGAACCGATAAAGGGACGGTAAAGATTAACCGTTATTGCTACTTGGATTTTTAGAAATGCCTTTATGACCTCGCCTTTAATACAGACATGGGAGCTTTTTACATTTCGCTTCTGACATGGAAATGGGACATGGGGTCTCCTTGGTACAAGACCATTAGAGTATTGCCATATAACCCAATTGGATCCGAAGTATTTGCGTTGGAGAACTGGATCTGGTAATTGGCCAGTTCCTATTACCCCGGATAATGTGCCAAGTGTAGTAGACATAGGACAAGGGTCTCCTACTGGAGTATTAGCAGGAAACACTTTTGGATTTTCCGGAAATATTAAAAAAAAAAAGTGCTCTTTGGGGTTCGACGGTAGTTTTGGAACATGTCATTTTTATTTCAATGACACCGGATGGAGCCAATCTTATAAAAACGGCACACCAAGGAAGAATTTTTATCAGGGGCCTCCCTCCCTTTGACAGATGAGTTGCCGGGATGATGGCGGCCATGTATTCTCCTTACTGGTGGCAGAAGATTGGAGTCCGAATGTACGGAGTATTTTATAATGGAGAGGATAAGCGGCAAGGAAGTTAGAAAATAACTTGTGTTACGGGAGGCAAACAACAGCTTCGAAAGAAAATGGGCTGGAGTCATTGCATCGGGAGAAGAAAAGGGGAATATAGATCTTATTGCGTCTTCCTTACAACACCAAGGACAGACGAAAATTAGATATGGCGGCCAGGGTAGCTTTTGTCCGGAATAACCAAGATTGTGGGCAAACAACTTCAAGAAGACTAGTTTCCGGAAAGCGATCCATCCATTTTAATTCAAAAGTGGTATTGCCCTAGCTAGGATCTGGGAATCAGGAAAATACGGGAAAAACCGGCCAATGATAAAATTAATGTCCATTCCTTCCTGATCTAACAACAAATTTTCAAAACAGAGTTTTATCAGGGCATGTGATCTTACCTATTTATAAGGCAGGTGATTTAACAAAAATGTTAAATCGCAGTCTTTCGAAAAAATTAGATCCCGCCTACCCAACTCTGAAACAACCAGAGTTAATAGGGAAATTATTAGTTCAGTTTCAATTTGGCATTATGTAGAAAATCCTTTGCGGTTGTAGCAAAAACAAATGAAGTTATTGACACTTTGCCCAACCAAAAAAAATTACGACGATAATAGAAAAAGAGCCTGTGAGACCGGCGTAGTGGAGCAATATGGAGGAAACCATTGAGCGAATGAATCCAATACTCCTCCTGCCTGAACTATACACTATGTAAAGGCATTAAGTTATGCCCCTAATGGTTGGACCAAAGCATTGAAGAAAATTATTTCACGTATTATTCAAGACTTTTCGCAGCCAACGGTGGGTGAAAAGTTACTCCAAGTTCTTATTAAAAATAAGAGAAAAATGCATTGGTTACACGTACACAAGCCGAAAAGGGAAAATCTATTGACTTTATCAGGCGAGGAACTAATTCAGTTGAACAGCACGGAATTTGGGCCAATCCTTCCTCACCAAAAGGACCTGGTTAAAAAAAACTGGTTCTGAGCAGGAAATTGTTGCGCTGCTACGATTCTGCAGGTGATAATGGGGATTTGAAAAATGGTGAAAGATATGTTCAAAGCATACTGTGACAGCTTTCTTGCCAATGCCTTGCAGGAAATGGGCCAGCATAAGGTCCTGGAGCTTAACTCAGTAACTTTCGCGGTTTTCTACGGAGGATATAGGCCGAACGGATCGTTAATCACCATAGACCATTTCTGACCAAATATGAGCCGTAGAAATACCATGAACGACGATAAAGGACACTGGGGACGTATTATTAAATGGAAAACCAATGAACTATTATTATCAACGAGGAAACCCTTAAACGCGGAACAAAACTAACAAAGTGCCAAGGCAATTATTAAGACGCAGGTAGTTTCAAAAGATCGGCCAATGATGCCTTTCACTAATTAAATAGATGACATGAGCAGGAAGTTATTGACCTGTTTTCTTTCTTAAAATCAACAAGGCAAGAAAATCGAAACTAAGTTTAATTAAGAACTAAGGGCGAATATTCCACCAACAGACTGCTGTATTCATATCTTAAATTTGGTCCCGAGAATTCTCGGGCGACCAATTTTTTATGAAATACTAGAAAATCAAGTGCATTAAAGTAAACCCAATCTATATCTAATAGGTAGAAATCAGCCTCGAAGATATAGATCGGTAGGGAAAAACCTATGAAATTACTAATTAACTATTCCTACAAATTTTCAAGACCTTTGCTTCGTATTAACACCCCAATATCCAATAATATGAACCGATACATTTAAATTCAGAGGAGTCATTGCTGCATTATTACCTTATTCTTTCTGTCAATGGTCGGGCACCAAGAGCTAAGACTTTGGGCCCGTGACAACCTAATTAGTTACGAATAAGCAACAGAGCTTTGATAAAGTACATCAACACTCCTTAAATTTAGGATATAAAGAAAATTGAAATATTTGAGGACTTGGGCAATGCTTAACTTGTTTGGTAGAAATTATCAAGAAGCTACATTTTGCGTATAAAAAATTAATTGACGCAACCGCTAATCCACGGTAGTTCAATGTGTTATTATGGAACGTTATCTTTTTGCCCTTAAAAAGTATGTAGATCTTACCAACTTGAAAGGTCCTTCGAAGATTAAAGATTGCTTGCCCAAATTAAAAGATGGGATTATCAAATAAACGGTACTCCCTGTGGCAAATAACCACTACCAAATAGTAAGGAAAGCAAAATACGAGATTTTAAATTCACAGAGCCAAGAAGCTGTAGCGCAACACAAAGAACTTACCAATAGAAGATTTGGGTCTAGGAAAATGATTCGGCATTCCAGTATTGAGATTAGGGAAAATTTCAAGTTTTGCCTACAATGCGCCAATTGCAATTACTGACGATGGCCGTACGCTTATCTTTAGGCAAGGGCCGTTTATACAAAACGCACTATTTATGGGTCCTTTCCAAAAAGGGAATTGGTACACAGAATTTACAAGGCTAATAACGTAAATGGGAAATGGGAAAACATTAAAAGAAGTTGCTATGGATACCCAACATTACTCGGCCATTCACCCAACAGTTCACCTGACGGAATAAGAATTGTTCTTTGCTTTGCTAATATGCCCGGGAACTTTGGAAGTATGACATACCTACGTGGCAGACATTCAAAGAGACGGTTCATTTGGAACAGCCTAAAAATCTAGGTCCAAAAAGTAAACACGGACGACCAACATGACCTATATCCATGATTAATAAGAGGGTCTTCCCTAGTTTTTGCATCTGAAGACGAAAAGGTTTTTGGTGGACTTGATGTGTACATGGTGCAAGTTGATCATAAAAAAGTAGGAACCTCTGTCAACCTACGGATAATAACATTAATAGTATTGAAGATGACTTTCAATTTTACTAACCGGACAAAAACGGAAATGGGGTACGTTATGTCTAATCGAGGTCCAGTAAAGTAATCCTCAACGGGTAGTTTCACTTATTCAAGGATAAAAAGGGAAAGGTTATTGGATAAAAGACCATAAAATATTTGGAACTATCAATGATAATTCACAAAATTTAATTATTCAAACCACAGGTTTCTTTGAAGAGTAATGCCATACAGTTCAATGTAGGCTTTAAATTAATAGGCCACTTTTGAACCACAAACCTATTGATAAATTAACAGTAGGAATTTACCTACAAAATTGTAATTGGTCCTCTGTTAATTTTGACTATATCAAGTTTAATTTTCCGAAGCACCCGACCAGGTTAGTGCGTCAATTTTTAAATGAATATCCAAGTTAACTGAGGAGATACCGATATTATGATTATAAAGAAACACATTATGATTCGGCATAACCATAAATTTCCCCTTTGATTGAAACTGCAGAGTTTTGCACTTTTAAGAAGTATACTTTCCTTATATTTGTTGCATCTGCTTGCGAAACCCACTATTATATGTCCAAGAAGCCAATTCAAGACATTAGTTCAAACCACATCCTATACAACCAATTTAGTCTTCAATAAGATTTTTAATTATTCGGCCTCTCACTGGTCAGGGAAAAAATCAAAACAAAAAACGGAAAACAAAAAAAATAAAATCTTACCTTACAATATCTTACCACAGGAAACCAGTATGCGACCTTCGACTGAAACAATCAAAATTTATTTTTTAGGTTATAGCAAACAAACTCATATGGACAATGCGGCGGTTGGCCTTGGGAGTCTTATACCCATTTTGGACGGGGTTATGCCAAGGGAATTGGTTTAAATGCCAACTACGCCAACGCTTACACAGCTAAAGCAAGAAAAATAAAAATTGACTTTTGGGGTAAATATCACCTACTAAAAACCAAGGGATAGATAAAAAACAGGGTTTATAGCCTCGAGAAGACCTAAAATATGGATGGCCAGAAAAGAAACCAAGTTGACCGTTCAACCTGGGCTTGCCTATATTAGGCCAAATGATTTTGGTATTATGCGGAAAATCACTCAGCTTACAATCAAACGACCAATAGTTTATAGTCACAGAATTAAGCGAAAAAAACCATTAAAAAGCTTCCCTCCACTTACCTATATAGTGAACGCGTTAGAGGAGGTGTTTTTTTTCCGAAGCTTCAGAATTATGCCACTTTTACCAAGTACACAGTGCAAGGGAGGAGGCTAATTTCCTTTATAGGATCTGTATTTTAGATCTTCCGGAATATGGTGCGTTCAAACACTCTTGGACAAAACAGATTATGATTGTCTCTAGGTCTTGGTTTTTAATCTAGCGCAAAAAGAATCTATTCGCGGTATGTAATTTTGAAAAGAAGTTTTGGATATGGAGCTTACAGTCCTATGGCTGGGAACCCTCATGAAATAATACGCTCGCTTATACTTCAAAAAACAACACTTCCTATATCCAGGAAAAATTATAGTTTCCGAATACTAAAAACCGCAGAAATTCCCGTTCCAAAAAAAGCCCTCAAAACCAAGTATGACAAAATGGAGGTTTCAAACCAGGAGATATGAGGGGCAAATTGCCAGTAAACGCTAAAAATAAAAAAGAGCGAAACAGAACAAAGAAGCCTTCCCTCCCTGAGAACCCAACAGGCATCGGTTTGAATGTACTTTTCAAAAAAAATGGTTCTTGGTAACCAAATGCTTAGGTTATCCAGTGAAAATAATGATTGTGATTGGTCAAAAATCATCCCTTGGTCGATATGAAAAATCATTTACTTTATTAAAAGAACTGGTCAAAAAATAAAAACCGTAGTGACCATATTTTCAATCTAACTGTTAATTACGGGTAATACTGGCAATACTGGTAATGGCGTTTGACTGAAAAAAGTGACTATATGTCAAATACCCTTGCTAATTGAAAATCGCCTTTATTATTGGTGAGTGGATTGATTTTAAGCAGGACTCTTTAGAGACAGCGAAACAAGAGGGGAGATTGACAAAAGGTTCAATATGTTGGTACAATCATAAAAGGACGAAAATATAAACAAAACATGAAACCGGAACTGCAAAAATTTAAACCAATGAACAATATTTGAAACCGCTGTGGCCGATATTCAAAGAAAGTGACAATCTACGTCGTTATAAATAACCCCGGAACGCAAAGAATACTCAAAAATTGCCCATTAGAATGGAACAAACAGTTCAGATTATAGCCTGGAGTAAAAATCGGGCTATTATTTGATAGGCCAATGTTTATAAGAATAAAGAAAAAATGTGGATTCATTTATAAAATGATTTAGGCCAACAGGGCTAAAGCTGCCAAGCAATTTTCAATAAAAGAAAATGGGACTATAACTATGTATATTTAGCCTGATTACAATAAGAAAAAAATGACGCCGAAATGCATATACTTCAGATTTGGATGAAAATGTATCAAAAAAGACAAATGGGTCATGCCAAGTTTATAGCAATACCGTTCCACAGCCGAAATCTGTGTATCGGAAGACCGCGGTTATTGAACCTAAACTACGCTTCGGAATAACTAAAAACGCTATTCGAACATCTAGATATGATATATTACAGTGGGACTACTAATAGTGACCGAGCCAAAAAGGAACTAACCCTCCTCCCACAGTATCCGATTTCACCTACTTCCGTTACTGCTTTATATAACATTTGTGGTGAAGCACCTATAATTATGAAATGACCGATTTACCTAGATAACTCAGTATTCAATCCATAAAAATGGAATAAGAATATGATCAGCAAAACATGGTATTTTTTAATAATAATTCATAATAACCATGTTTCAATTTTATTTTGTAGGAAAATAACATCGTTTTTATATTGATTTTATAAAAATTAAATTTGTTATATTTAAACTTTTTCATTAACAAATTTTAAGTTTTATAATCAAAATCAGGAAACTTTGCTCAAAAACATTTCAAGATAGACCCCTACACTTCTTTATAATATGCTCACCTACTTATTTTAGATTTTTAAAAATTAAAAAAAACCAATTAAAAGTAGTAGAGCGAAATTAATAAATCATAATCCAAATCATGAATAATAACATCATTCCCTACAAAAAAAGCAAGGGCTGGATTTACGTCTTACCCCCCTTTTTATTAAATATGGAATTCAAATGACTTTCTAGGTATATGGCATCGTATAAGTAGAGGACCCTTTGGAGTAATCAGTTATTAGTTTAATGTGAATTACGCCGAATATCCTTAGAATAAACTTTCCATACCAACTTGAATATGTATCGTACGTTTCCACATGTAATCCATGGCCATTCAAAATTAAGATTAAGCATTATCAAGGAATTCCCAAATCCCAAAAATATATGAAATCCACATGTTCTGAAATATTTATTTGTAAATAGAACAACCATCTATCAATTTCACCGAGGCTTACAGCTTATTATTTTGAAACAGTACAAAGATATATTCGTCTTGTAGGAGTGTACGCTTCTGTCAAGGACGCTTTCTTACTTTGGATTTACGGACAATGTCCTGCCGATATTTATTGGTTTCCGAAGTTTCTATGCCGGAAGGTTGTGTATTGTAAGGAATTGGACACTTTCGGAAAAAGGATCCAAGGTTAAAATTTATCATGATAAGTGCCGAAAGTGATTTCGAGACTGTAAAAAAAAGGCCTTTAAAAAATATGGGCTAATGGGCTATCTCACAAACAACCAGTAAACATAAAATAGTCTATACCATGCCTGAATGCCATAAAATACTGGAAGCGGGCAACCATAAGCAATGATATTTTGCAAGAAAATAATTTCTATGTCGCTAAGAAATTCATTATGCCGCATTTTCAGAAACCGGGAAAAACGAAAAATTATTGATCATTTAAGCCATGGGGAGCAACCTATAAAACCAAATTGACTGGATATAATATTAATATAGTTTACCAGCACGGTAATGATTTGCACATCTAAAATATATACTTAAAATTGCCGGTGGAAGACCATATTTTTTTTTGTGAACTCAAAATCGGAGGCCTTGACTAAATTGAGGGGAAATAGGAACGTTCTACAAGTCAATTTTAAATGAATCGACTTCATGTATGGTTATATAACTTACGCTTAATTTTTATTAGATTTTTTTTTACGGAGTCTAAAATTATAAAAAAACTCTCATTCCTAAATAACGCGTTCCAAAGAAAAGGACTATACAGGTTGTTAATAAT
>Ga0163217_1099782_pt1 | contig 11551 bp, 16 predicted proteins | sample SynspAceP_FD_185933 | JGI IMG/M metagenome (GOLD analysis project Ga0163217, IMG submission 185933) | Saline lake microbial communities from Ace Lake in Antarctica - Synechococcus sp. Ace-P (PacBio error correction) | ecosystem: Environmental > Aquatic > Non-marine Saline and Alkaline > Saline ... | reverse complement strand
TATGGAGCTTTGACGCGGATGGTGATGGCTCTTCTGGGTTTCTGGCGCGAAGTTTTTCATTTTCCCAGTTCCCCGATTCGATCGAGTGGCAAGTGTCGCGAGACGTTTGGGCCGCTTTACGGGGGACTTTGGTACGGACTGCTACGTGGTATGCGGGCTCACCGATGCCAAAAAAATGTTGGACTCACTTGGCTCGAACGGTTGTGATTGGCAGAGTACGACGGGGACGCTCGACTTTGCTTTCTTCAGTACGGGCGAGAGGTTGTCCGTCGAGCGTGTGGCGTTTCCCGGGAAGCTGCTGCGCTCAGCAGGAGCACTCAAAGACGATCCTGGATCGTGGCGTCTAAATTACTTGGTCATTCAAGTTGGCTCACGAAAGCGATCACGTACGGGCGGATCATCGTCATTTCACTGGTGTTGTCTTTTCGTGACGGCGTGTCCCTCCAAGCACAATCTTGCGACGGCGTTACGTCTTTGGTGGTCCTGCGTAAGACCGTTCGGTATCGCGCGAACGGCGCTACTCGTGGGCGAGTTGATTGCGGTTGCCGAGAGGCACGTCGTCATGGACACCGCGCAGCAAATCTATTTTGAATTGTCACACGGCTCCCGATCAGGTGAGGAAACGGTTGTACGCAGACGCTCGACGCTGGAAGTACCCGTCGACGTGATTCGATCTGAACTTCGTCGGTAGAGGACGTCACTCTGACGCGAGCAGTGGTGGCCGGATCCCGACTCGTTCATTTTTTTTGTTGTGCGAGGTTTTGATGCTTGCGGTCGTTCGGATAGCGATTCCCCTCGGAAATATCGTCACACCCCCGATAATTGCCGGCAAGGCGAACGGAGACGAAGCCAAGATTGCGGCAACCCCTTTCGTCGGTGCAAATGAAATTTCGGCACTCGTGCGCGGAACGGACGGGGGACCTAACTGTTACGTCGAGCAGCGCCAACGCTGGAGCCGATCTGAAACGCTCCCGCCGTACCGGAAGGAGAGGGCACCGGTGATGCCTTACGATGTCGGTGTTCAGCCGAGTGATCAAAGGCGGAATAGGTGCGATACGGCAAGCGAGACGAACGACCCTCTTCGCCTTGGGATCTTCCAACGGATGAACCTAGTGCAACAGGCTGCCTCTCCGGTTTTGCAATTAGTGGGCTACGGTTCGGACACCTGTGTTTTTTCGTTCTTGAATTTTTGCCCGGGTATTGTTCCCTTTTGGGCATCGCAAATCGCGGGATCCATATTTCGACAAGAACTATCTTCTAGTTCGTCATCCGAGCACGCCAGTAGTTGACATTGAGCAAATCTTCAGGTTCGGCTTTCCAAAATCCTTTCGTCATTGGCAGGTATGCATCAATGAGTGACCTCGTTAACGCAATATCAGCGACCTAGGGAAGCTCTGCTAATGCGTCGCTTCCTTTCGCTCGTGGGTAATGTTGAGAGTTATGTCTTAAAGCTGGACAAAAGGCTCCGGTGATGTGCATCACGCTCCAGCATTTGCTCGTGAGGATTCACCATACCTAGTTTTCTCGCAAGCTCATAGCACGCCAATTCGCGGGTTAATCACTCTCTGTATCGGCCAGTTTTAACTTTCTCTAGTTTTGGCTGTACTGGTCGAATGGGCTCTGCCGCGTCCTGACTGTGGCCATTCGGCAGAATTTTGACTTATCATGTCAGGCGTTCAAAGGGTGCCATCCTTTAAGGAAGATCTTTCAGGTGCCGATGGTAAGGCGATGTCTCTTGAATCCTGGACTCGCGTTGCGAGCGACGTCCGCCTAGAAGACTCTGCGGCAGGCTTTGTTGTCTAACCATTGCTGCCCTTGTGTGGCCTGGTTCCGCGCGGTCGATTCAATTTTGTTGCTTTAACTTTGGTGCATGGTTCTAAAATGTATGGCCGTAGTGGGCTTGCTCGTCAATCGCCCCATTCTATGGGGCGGTTAGAAAACGCCTGCGCGCTCACTGGGGGCATTGCCAAAGAGGATTTCGGGTAGTGTTTGCACAACGCAACGCCCGACCTGTAAATGTGGGCCGTTGGCTTCGGTTGTAAACGGGGTGCGGCGGATCGGGAGGGGTGCCACATGCGGCGGACGGTACTCGCCGGTGAGCGTGTCGAACGGGCGCTCTGCGGTGAGTTCGCCTGCGGTGTCCATGGCGGTTTTCGGTTGTCAACGGGGTGGATGTCAGTGGCGATGATTCGGTTGCGTCGCGGAGGGTGCTCGACCCGTTCTGCGGCATTGCGTCGGGAGCGCGGCCGTGACGATTGGCTTCACCGTTGGTCGTGGGGTGGTGTTTCGGTGACGTGGCGATGCTTTCATTCGAGTTCGGCGAGGTGTAGCGGTGAGTTTTGCGGCGGGGAGTGGCCGAGGGGCGCGGTAGACGAACTGGCGGGGCGGAGAAATCTCGACGTCGCGGCGGTGCCGTCTTCTTGAGACGGTGCGGCGATGCGGCGGGTTTGCTCTGGACAGGATCGGTTGGACGTTCAGGGCGACGTCTACGTAGGGTTCGGGGTTCTCGCCGATGAACGTTGCCGAGTCGGATCGACTTCGATCGGGCGGCTCATCGTGGTTCGGGGTGTTGTCGATCAGGAGATCCAGATGCGATCGAGCAATTCGAATTCGGAGGAAAGGCTGGATTTGGGCGGCGTGCACGTTCGCACCATCGTCGCTGCTGTTGAGATGCGTGCGATTTTTGACCCTCTACCCCAAGGCGTTGCCGAGTGGGAAGAGCGGTGTTGCGGTCATGGAGTCGCCTTGCAGACGCATCGTGAACGGCGGCTTCATCGAGTGGGGGAATGCCGAGTGTTCCGGCTCGAAGGCAGCCCCCGAACCCTTTTGGAGGCGCCCGGGGCGTTCATTCCCATGCCTGTGCCCCGAGGGCGACGTTGAGGTAGCCGCGCTCGAACGGTGGGGTCGGGACGAGATCAGTTAGGCGCCTTCGATGATGCCGACGCCGAAGCTCCTATGTGGCGGCGATGTCGGCGAAACGGAGTGGTCGTTGGACGCAACTGGCTTTTACTAGGTTCGCGGCGTTATCCTAAACGGGAACGGGCAGCGGCGGCGGAGGGCCGCGTTGACCCCAGTCGCTTCGGACCGGCGTTACATGCGGGATTTGAGCGGTCGGCAACATGCCGACGCCGGACAGCCGACTGCGTCTTAATGGATTGTGACCGCAGCGCTCTGGGTTCATGATAGTTCAGTCAAGCCAGGAACGGGCGGTTAGGGCGCGACGCTGAAGCTTAGTGATTCTAATGAGCAGTCGCCAACCCGCCTGGGAAGCCGAGTCTGAAACGCTCCACCGGAGTCACCGAGGAGGACAGGCTACCGGTGATGCTTCAATGTCCGAGGGTTGTTGAGCCGATAGTTGAAATCAAGGAGAGAAGTCGATCGGCAGCGAGACCGAATCAAACCTCTTCACGGTTGATTTCCCAAAACAAGATTGACCATGACCGAAGGACGCACTCTCCGGTGCCAACTGGTGTAAACGATTCGGTACCTTTCTTTTTCCGTTTGTTGTTTCGTCGGTGATGGTCCATATTCTGAGACGGCATGATGTGTTCGTGATTCGATCGACACCAAACTTAAGTTGGGCTCAGGGCACGCTGGGCGGTGATGTAAACTCCAAATCCCTCCGCTGGAGATGTTATTCGTCGCAACTAACATTCCGGAAATTTTTAATTTCCAAGAAATCATGCTGTACGCCACTAGATTTGCACCTCGTTTGCAAGAATACGGAAGAACTGATCGCGAGAAAAATTCTCCCGTTCTGACCGGCTGCCGTAGTTGGATTTTCGAATCGAATACACCCTAGGTTCGCATCTGACGTTCTAGATCGATGCACTATTCCAGAAGACTGACGAATCTCTCTAAACGCTTCTTCTTCTAGCCAGAAAATCTTCAATCGCAATGCCAACAGTAAACAACTCGATCGGTTGAGCATCAAAAACGTCGCAGAGATGTTGTTTGAACGCTGGAGCACAAAAGAAAATGAGTGAACTTTGACTACAGGAACGGGCAACTGAGATTTTGCAAGATTTGGTCAGACCTCGAACGGACGACTCCGCTGGCGGCGATCATTTGATCGCGATTGTCGTTTTGGATCCGTTGTTACGACAAGGAGATCTCGCTCTCCAATGGGTCCTGTCATGTTTCAAACTAGTAACAGTAACCTGAGGCTGGAACGACATCAGTGAAATCGGATCACTTCTTCTCGCACAGTTCCGCTTTGGGAACCTGGACTGAATATCTGCTAACTTGTGAGAATGTTGGATACAATCGATGTTTTAAGAGTAATTGGAGGCCCACTCTTGCCGATAGCGGATACCCTGCTTGCAGCCCATATTCCACCACCGAGCTGTTGGCGCCGTCCGTGGGTAAAAGTCATCTTGGATGTGTCGTTGTAAAATGGTCTAGTCGCGTTGTCTTTCGAGTGTCGCCACTCGTGGCCATGCGGTATTCCAATGAACCACAACGGGCTGCATATGTTCATGGTTAATTCGGGACTTGTCTCGGTGGTTAACGACATCACCATCGGAGGTTGTGTTTTTCCTGCATCCGGTCCGTCCGGTATCCTGTGTGCACGTCTAAGACTGTTTCATTCGATGGTGCCAGAAACGATTCCGTGGGAGGTAAATCGGTATCACGATTGTGATTGTAGTGAGCTTTCGCTTCGATCGTAAATCGTCCGTCTGCTTTGATCGCGGGGCAAGTTTGTGCACCAACACCCAACATACGCACTGGTAAATTTGGTTGGCCGTTGACTTCGAGGTTGTAAAAACGGGGGCGGCGGATCGAGGGTCCACACTGCGGACGGTTAACTTCGCCGGTGAGCGTGGATCGAACGGGCGTTCCAGGGGTGGTTCGCCTGCGGGTGTGCTCCACTGACGATTCTCGGGTGTCCCACGGGGTGGATTGTCAGTGGGATGAATTCAAGTTGCGTGCGGAGTAGGGTGGACTCGACCCGGTTCTCGGCGTGGCGGGTTCATGAAGCACGCCCCGTGCACGGACATTGCCTTCCCGCCTTATATCCGTGAGGGCAGTCGTTGTGATTTTCAGTAACAGAAGGCCATCCCTTTCACGCCAGTTCCGCTAGATTGAAGCGCAATTGCGAGCCGAGGGACAGCTGAGTGCGGGACGAAAACTGGCGGCGGAGCATCTCGACGTCGAACTGCGGTGCCATCTTCCTTGAACACAGTTCCCGGGCCGGCAATCACCGGCGAGTTGGGTCTTGGGACCGGATCGGTTAAAGTCAGGATCGGACATCGAACGGATCAGGATTCTCGCGTATGACCCGCCGGCCCAAACGGATCTGTCGACGCGGTGGTCATCGTGTCGGTGGCGCATCAACGAGTTTGATCGAGCACTCGCCACTGGCGGAAGGTTTCAAGTTTGGGCGGATCTTCGTGTGTACTTTCCAGATCGCCACCGTCGTTATTGCTTGGACGTAACCGGAAGTGCTTACGAGACCCCTCCCTCCAGCCCTTTCCCCGAAGCGGGGTGAGGGGAAGCCCCGTTCCTGAGTCATCGCCAAATCGTCGTCGGACCAAACCGCATCCGGGTAGCAATTTTCGTCTCTGGACATGGACCGATTCGACTCGCGAAAGGTTCAGGTGTGCCGGGATAAAAACAGGTTTTGGATAGAGATGAAAAGTTCTTACGAAACACGGCACTCGCCATTTCGACTTCGGCTTTCCGGCGGAGGGTGCCGATGCGGTAACAACGTCGTGCTGAGCGTCCGTCTGGGGGAAGCGCAAGGCCAGCGGTATTGAGCTCCTGATCCTCTTTTCGTGTGCCGAACTTGTCCTGACAAGGGAAGGCAAATCCGCTTGGCTGCGCGAACTGGCAATGCCAAGTGACACGGCGGGTAGTCAGAGACCCTGAGCATGTGTGTGGAATCCAAAACGCGAGAACGGGAGATCCCTTTTGGTTCCTTTGCAACAGTTTGCCAGGACGGTTTAGCGAACCTCTCCGAGGGCCGGCTGGACTCCGCCGATGGAAGTCAGTAGCTTCGTGTACTTTCGCTCAGGTGAACCAAGTGGCAACCGCCACAGCGGAGCTTGCACAGGGAAGAGAGGCTACCGAAAGGAAGAATTGCCGAATTGCCCGCCGATGCGCCGAGGCACCGACGGACTCTAGCCGCATCTATTCAGAGCCGTCACGGCGGAAAATCACGACAGGTGGCACGCAATGCGATGCGATCGTTGACCTAACGGAGGAGCCGTATGAGGTGATCCTTCAAGTACGGATCTTGCGGGGCGGCTGCAACAGCGTCCCTACGCGATTGACCAAATTGCAGTTCAGGGAATTTCGCATGTTACCTATTCTCCTTGGTCGGTAACCTGACACCTGGAATGTCCCCACCTGGTTTGAAGGGGTGGTTTGTCGACTCCAAGAACTTCTCGGGGCGAAGTCCGCGTAACCGTCTCCACTTTCGACCGAGCAGAGTGATGGGTTGGCGACCTGCTGCCTTGCTCGGTGTGCTCCTGCTCGTTTGGATCGCGTGAAAGAAAGACATCCTCCTGACAGGGTAGACCGAGGAATCAACAGCGATTTGAAGTTCGCTTTCGTCTGGCATCAAGCTCTCACAGTGCAGGGTGGAAATTTCATCGGCCGATCTCGCCGAAGGCGTGTCGCATGATTCCGTTTGGTTGGCTGCTGAATGTAGATGCTAGGTCAGTCGGCCACAGAACGCCATGCGAGGTTTTTGCTCTATAACCAGGAGGCAGGCAACGTCCGCGTGGGGTCGCGAACCCATGAAGGATACGTGGTCAGGAAAATCTGTCGATCAGCCGACGTAGCGAAAGTTTAGCGGCATTTTTCGATCAGCAAACCGACCACCTCATTTCGGCCAGTTTCTCCGCGAGCTTGCGGCTCCACCTCGTCAAGATACTCGGTTCGCAATTTGCCGCAAACTGTCCTGGTCAAGTGGCAAGACACGCTGCCTGGGTATTCCACAGAAAGTTTAGAAACGCCTTCATGCTTCATCGGTTTCCCTAGGCTCAGGCGCACGCCCGCGCCGTTTAAGCACTCGTGGGCGGGTGCAAATTCGGGATTGATCTCGATCGCCCGCCTTAGCAATCGAGTGCCATGCTCGGGGCGATGCACCTCACAATTCCGGCCACTAGCTCGATAGCTGACGGTAACTCGGACGGCGTTTGAGCAGCCGATCCCAAATTGACTTGATCGCCGAATCGATAAAGCTCACTGCTGTCAGGAAGCGGAGGTGGACGCGTGCTGCGGGCGAAAGCCTTCTTACGCCAAGACACCATTCAACAGCTAGGTTCAATCCAACATTGCTCGGGAATCAAAGGACAAGCGACGCCGACATCACGCAAAATGATTCGAGTTCCGTCCGCGTCAAACGATTCGTAAGCGAGAACTCACGCTTCCCTTTCGCGCGTCTTGGCAAACAATACCGTAAGATGATGCTGCCGGCTCGTTGTGATTCGGCGCGGCACTTTCGAGCAGCGCGAGAGGGCTCGGCGGGCAACCCTCCCGGTTGGGTGAGCTCGCGGGTAGCTTTTCGTAGCAATCGATCGAATCCTGTCTCGATGAAGATGCGCGTTCACCTCGCGACGATTCTCCAATGTATCGTTCACCGGGCTCACCGAGTTCAAGCGATATCAATTCGATCAAGGCATGCCTTCATCGGCGGTTTTCGTGAGGCCAGACGCCCGTGAATTTTACGTAGCGTCCCGAACTGGGCGAAGCACTGACCGCCGAGACGCCAAAGAAGCAGTAGCGACCTTGCGCTTGAAAAATGGCTCTTTCGAATCACATTCCCGTAAGATGAAGAGCATCGACCTTCGCGCGGTCAGCGTGCGAGCACCTCACGATAAGCCACTCAGGCGCATCAACGTCGCCCGCTGAGATGAAGTCGCGAAGCGTCTCGAAGTTATGACGTGACCGTGTCGAGTCGTTTCCATGTTGGGGCCGAAGTGAAAAGATTTTGGATAGCGAAGAATGGTCGCGTATTATGGTGTTCCATCGTGGCGACCCACGCGGGGATTCGGAGGTGAGTTCGTTCTCTTCGCGATTGGAGCGCTCGGATTGACCTTTTTGCTATCTTCTTGCTTCTTCAGGGGATACACCAGGTCGAGTAATTGACAGGTCAGCGTCACAACGACCAGTTCACATTTTTCAAGCGTTTGCCCGCATGCAACGCGTCCTTCGATTCTTGCTTGTTCCTAAAACCCTGTCGATCAACGGTTCGGCCAGCAACGCCAGCGCCGGAGATCGTATCCCTGCGGGTTCGCAACGATCGTTTGTACAGGGAATCATGCGGCACGTCGCTCATCGTTCGCCGGCTGATCGTCGGCTTTGGCCGTGTTGTTGACTCGTCGCGTCTTTCGTTGCGCGCAAGCGAATGGTCGAATCCGCTGGCATTGTCGCTGGCAGCGATCTTTGCGTTCGGCGAGAAGCTCGCAGTTTGCGGACGGGCACGTTGCAGCAGGTTCGCGGTAATTCATTGCGTCCAACCCATCGCGTTTTGGGCGTTAAGCCATGTTCAACGCGAGAACGTGGCTAACGCCAAAACGGCTAAAACACCGGAACACTTTCCGACTGCTTAGGATCGGTCTCTCGCTGCGGCCGATTGGCGACCTTTTGCGGAGCACCGCGGGCGTTTGCTCGATGTCGACGTCACACTTCAGTGTTCTCATAATGACGGGAAAAAAATCGAGGCGGCAGCTTCGTAATTGAGATTTACGTCCGGTTTTTTGATTTCAACTTGGCTCGCTCGCTCTCGCGCGCAGCCGATGCTGAGCCTTATTCGGCGTCAGTTGCTTGCTAGCTGTACTGCGGTCACCGGATCGGCTTTACTTGGGATTTGCTGACTGATCGTTCGCTTATGACGATTTGCGGTAACCCGGTCACTCCTTGATGGGTTCTTGTCTCGATCGTCATCAAGTTGGGGCATGGCCGACGTCGGGGAATCCCGCCCCACCCTCGACGAAGTCGCTGTACAAGCGAGATGGCGATATCTTCGGTCGGTCGGTCGGTTCCGGTTGCCGTTTCTTCCATGGCAATATCCTTCAGGTATGCCTCAAGTTGCCGGCTGTGTGGCTTCTCGTTGTTAAATCGATCAGCCATTCACGCCGATCCCAATCCAAGCTGGCAGGCCTGTCATGCACCCAGTTTTCCCTGGTTGAGAGGACACCTTGGCAGCGCGGCCTGCGGATGCACTTACGATAGGGTCGTATTCCAAGGCAACGCTCCTCCAGCGGTTTGGGAGACTCGCTTTGGCGAAGGCAAAACGTGAGATACAAAACTCTTTTTTTCTTTCAGCGGGCGAACCCAGTGGCGATCCAACATGCGGCCCGGCTGATTTCTGCGCGAAATTGCAGCGTCGTCCGGAATCGCCGGTCGGTGATCTGCCGTGGTTCGGCGGGTCCGGAAATGCGTGCCGGCAGGGTGCTCGATCGATCTCGATTTGACCACGGCATGCGGGTGCGTCGGTTTGCTCGAGTGCTGTTTTTTTACCGAAACTGCGAGATTGGGTTCTTTCGTTTTCGGCCGACCAAGCCGAAAGCGAAGCCGTTTGCGGCGGCCGCGGCTGTCGACCGGCCCGTCGTGTTGGCCCTCGATTTCCCCGGGATTTCAATTGGCACATCGCTCGCGGGCCGAACGAAATACGGACTTCAGTCTCACTACTCTGTCCGCCAACTGTGGGGCCTTGGGAGCCCGCGTTGGGCGGGGCTTCAAAAACAATGCCGTCGCAGCGTCGTCACGTGTACCCGTTAGCTGCGATCCGAAAACCAGTTTTTCGGCGATCGATCGGCCATTTCCGGCTGACGTTCGTCCGGGGCATCCGTTTTTTCGACCCGCCCGTGGCCGAGAAATCGGCTTCGACCGATCTCGATGCGCCGCAACCCTGCAACGCGCACCGCCGACAGTGTCTCGCGCCCGACGCGACGCCATCTCCCGTCGCGCCGGCCGCCACGACCGTGCCCGCTTCTTGCCCGGACCTCGAGGACCCGGGTGCAACGCAATTTCCCCCGACTTATGCTCGAACAGAACGCCGGCGCTTGCTCGCGGATTTGTACGCACGGGAGGGTCGACCGACACGGCGCGAAAAACGTGCGTTACGCCGTCGTCGCCTACCGGGACCGACCATGTTTATCGGCTGTCGCAACCAGCTTGAACGGAAGCGGATTCGCGAACTTCGGCTCGGCTTCGATTTTTTCGATCGAGACCGCACCTCGACGGTTGCCTCGCAGACCGCCCGTGTGCGGATGCATTGGTTAGCGGATCGGTCAGTTTGGGGTAGTTGATGGCTCCGCGGCACCGGCGGCGTGATCTTACTCGGCGTTGGCGGCTTGCCTGCACGCGCTCCGGGCAACACGAGCTCCCTGCGCTGTCGCAGCCTGGACGCTGCCGCCTGATGGCCCGGGTCGGAAACAATGCCCCGGAATGCGTTTTCGGTGCGGCCGATCCGGAACCGCAAACTCGATTTTTCTTTCAAAGAGACCACGCGACGCGACTGCTGTCAGGGGGACGCATCTTTATTACTCGGCGAGCGTGGACGGCGGATTGAACGAGATGCGGCAGAAAGTACGGGACAACGGCGTGGTCGCGTCCGCTCGGCGGCGTTTTTGACGCACGCTTGGATTGATTCGCACATCCGCAGCTCTCGCGCGAATTCCGATTTTTCGCAACGACAAGCCGCGAACCGAAGCAACCCATTCGTCGTCACGCTGCGTACGGGTGCGGGGTGTTTTCTGTTCGATCTCCGAAAGCAACCCTTTTTTTTTGCGCGCGCCCTTTTACTAGCCGCGCCGATGACCGTTCCAACTCGACGACGCCTCTTCCAAGCCGAGCGAATGCCGCACTCGATCGCGAGTGGTGATACCGCGTCCCAGCCCTCGACCGCGTCGTTGTTCTCGGCCGGTCTTGACCCGCGAGCGGACCGGCCAGGATGCCAAAACCGCGGTTTTCGATTCCGAAACATGCGGTTGCGAGCTCGGTACCAGTGGTCAGTGAGGACGAGGTGCCGCCGTTTTCGCGCCAGGTTTAATTTGCTTGGTTGTTGGTTGTTGGGTTTTTCAGCCCTCGTGGCCTGGAAAATGGTGTTGGTTTCCTGCCGATCGCAGGCGATCGTCTTCGGGAGCTAGTGCGCGATGCTGTCCCTGGCCAGGCGACGTCCAGCCGGGGACCACCGCTCTGCCGGTCATCGGACTGTGCTCGCCTCGGGTTTTTCTCGCCGCCCGCTTTCCACCATTCCGTTTGCCGAAAAAACTCCACGATGGGCGGCCAGCCGGCTATTTCGCCCGCGAGATTTTGGACAGTGGTTAGGTACACTTGACGACAGCCGAGTTGGCCAGCGAATTGGCAAAAGAGCCTCGCAACCGTCAGTCAAAGAGATGAACCTGATCCCAAAGCAGTATCCAAGAGGCGACCCTCATCCGCTTTCGCGAAGCAAGATGATGAAGGGTCGTCTCACGGGCGGGCGCGACGATCCCAATTTCCGCAGCCCGGTGCCTGAACATCCCTTGGGTGGCCTCAGGCACGCGGTTTTTGGTTAAGCTACAACACGGACAGTCGCACGGCCTCTGTCGATCCG
>Ga0163217_1086074_pt1 | contig 11551 bp, 6 predicted proteins | sample SynspAceP_FD_185933 | JGI IMG/M metagenome (GOLD analysis project Ga0163217, IMG submission 185933) | Saline lake microbial communities from Ace Lake in Antarctica - Synechococcus sp. Ace-P (PacBio error correction) | ecosystem: Environmental > Aquatic > Non-marine Saline and Alkaline > Saline ... | reverse complement strand
GAATGCATGCATAAGAATGTCAAGTCTGGGCACAAAATTTAAGTTTCCAACTTACCAGAGGATGACAATATTAATACAGTCTGGTTGAAGGCGTGTAGACTACAGAGGTCAGAGAAAAAGTCTTCCATTTTGGAATCCGAACGTTGAACCTGGCCACAAAAGGGGATGGACAAGAATAATAATAAAATAACTATAAAGCAAATGTTGGACACGGAGCTTTATACAGCTTGGGTAAAAGGAAATTAGGTTTTTCCAAACACCTCGTTCAAGCAAATTCGGAAGCTTTACAACGACATATAATGTAACTAAAATAATAAGAATAGTCAATTGAGGAACAATGTTCGATGCCACTTTTGACATAGAACAATCGACCAAAGTTTTAGAATTCATTTAACAAAAGCTGGTCTATTGACTATGCCCATTATAAACAACGAAGTAATAATTAATTAGAGGCTTAAACCCTTAAAATAAGATGTATATGAATTTAACACTTTTAAATTAAAACCAAAAAACAGGATCATATAAACTTAAAAATGGGAAATGCTGTCACATTTCCCCCGATTTGTAAAAATGATTTAAAAAAAATAAAACCAAATTAACACTACAAAAATTATGAAAAAAAACTCTTTAATATGGGGGGTATTATATTCCCCTTTAAATTAAGCTTAAAAATGAAATTAACGTACTGTTGACAATCGCTGCTTTATTCAGATAAGCAAATACATATTCTCAAATAGAAAATATCTTGGATTTTCCAATTACCAGCGTGGAAACCATTATCATGAATGAAGCCATATCTGAATTTAAATTTCTTCTGAATAGAAAGGATGATTGATCTAAGTAGAAAAGTTTCTATTAAGGCTAGAGAACAAAAAAATCGAAAGTATCTTATCTAAATTGTTTTTCAAATACAGATGTGTTTATGATATATTAAATAAACAGATTAGTTTAAGAAAGAGTAAGACAATAGGCTTATTCCTTTCCAAAATTACCCATTAAAAGAACTCAGAAATAAACCGATCAATTTCAGATATTTTTTCCCCAAAGGGGTTACCAAATTAAAAAAAAAACCCAGACAAGGACGGCACTTCCTCTACCAGTGCAAATATCTGGCAAAGAACTACAAATGCACCAAGCAAGATTTCGATGGTAATTTTTCCATTGCGTAGGACGATGACAATGCTGATTTTGGTAGTTTCCTCGTTGGGTTTTGGAAACCAAAGGATAATTGTAAACTGGTGAAACTTCACATGAACATAGTTTTGCAAGAAAGCGCGAGGTCTGGATTGAAGTGTCATACTTCATTTGGTATTCGCAAATCTAGAAATTCTTAGTTTACGCACTCAGGAAGTGGGGCGGCGATGATCTGCACAAGTGAATCCCAATGTTTTGAATGGCTCAGGGTAAGTCGCTGGAGTGTCAGTAAACCTTAGAGTGGTATGCAGAAGGTCACCATCAATCAAAATAAGGGGAGTTAGGTCACGGTACAGGGAACAATCACACTTTTTTGTGATAGAATGGGAGCTCCAATAAATGGAAATATTACAAAGATATATAATCCAAAGTAATATGAAATCTAATCACGTACTTAAGGCCTTGCGCATCCGCATTATATGGCTTAGGGCAATCAAACGGTGTAATATAATTTCTACTAAAGTGGAAATCACTGGATGCGCAAGCCTACAGTTAAAATTGGAAACCTATTATAGTCGTAGATGATGTCATTTACCGGATTTACAACAGAGTTTGGCCAAGGTGCAAATGGTGTTCTTAATGTTCATGGTCCATTCACTTGGGGCCTAGAATTAGTGAAATGGAACCTACACGAATAACAGGAGAACAAGAGGAAGCAAGGTCTTATGATAAATGATAGGCTTTCTATAAAATTCTGAAGTACTTCCAATAACTTAATTTGTCAAATCAATTGTTGGGACTATAGGGAGTTATTACATTAGGGATAGGTCATTAATCTCAGGAAGGAATTATTCCTGGAACAGGATCTGGGTAGACAAACTTAAAACTCAATGGAAAACTTAAATTACTCGAAGCCTTAAGGCTACAGTTTCTCCTTCAATTATTCGACCTACAGTACAGTTGATTTCCCGGATTTAACGGGTAAAATAAAACAACTATTTCAGAAGCTTAACTTGATACTCCACCCTCCTTATAATTTGGCAGAAAGTCCCTTCGCCTTGAAATGGACCCATACATTCAACAATATTTCAGAAGTGCGCTCAAAATAATCCTTTATTGGGTGTTAAGAATAAAAAAATTTATAAAATTCGGAAAGGCTAGAACTCTTGGGAATTTATTGTTTGACTATAGATTTCGGAAAACCTCTCTGTAAATTATCGATTTGGAGTGATAATTTTTTCCCACGAACTGAAGATTTTAGGGAATTGGGAAACGGTCAGGCCGGCCGCAACAAATCCACCAAGTGGAGGGGCAGATATCCATTTTTAAATCAAAAGAAAATCAAATTAATTCCAATTTATTTCTTGACATATAATAAGGAATTAGGTAAAGATTTCTTACTGGACTTGGTGGTTGGGAATGGAAGTTTTGATGAGAAAGGGACTCTGAAACATCAGGTGGTCGAATTTGTTACTGGTGGATGGGCAAATGTAGCCAATGCTTACTATAATACAGCTTCGAAATTTGGAAAGGGCAGACAAAGGATCGTTGTTTCTATGGCCAATAGAATTTTGGGATTGGCAGGATATATATTCTTAATGCTTCCGGACGGAACGTTCATGTATCAACATGGCCGGTAGGACAATATCTTTCTTTTATCTTCTTGTTGAACTAGGTTTTATATTAACAATATAAATCCAAAATCTGGAAGAGGTTACTGTTCCTTTTGCTAAAATAGAGCTACCTGAGCGAGGTTGGGCAAGCAGGACCATTGTTTGTTTAAACGGAACAGGGTCTTTTGTTTTGGCAATATAACCAGGAGGATTTCAATTTTCCCCGTACAATGGGATTGAATCGTTTTCACAACAAACCACTCGTTTAATTCCAAATTTGGGACCTGGAAATAACTAAGTTTCCTATGAATTAGAATTTAATTTCGCGTTTTCAAGATTAGCCTTCTATTGATTATACGTATTTTAACCACTTCAGCAAGGACAGATTTTTGCGTTTCCCTTGCCTGTGTCCACGGAGCACAAAATGAAAATTAGAAATGCTGGGGAAATCTTTCAAAGGGCCATGGAGGTGATATTGAGTTTGATTCCTATTAGATTACCTTTCTTTTTTTCGTGGAATTGACTACAAACTTCAACGCAATTAGCAATAAGGTAGTTAGTTTGGCGAAGGGGTTGGAAAGGTATTGGTATATAAAATAGCGGATAATTGTGCCGAAGTAGGGTTTTTGATTACCCGTCCTTGCCGGCACTTTTCTTATGTTAAGGACCCTGCTTCTGGGCAACAATAATACGAAGCGCGATTCCAATTCAGCTGGAGTATGGTTTCCAATTATGTATACGAAAGAAAAAATCATAGGATCGCCTGCCAGGATTTGAAATGAACTTCATTAATAGGGTTTTTTACCTATAAAGATTTGTCTTGCTTTCAGCTTGATTGGCGATCGGTGGACAAATATTTTCCCAATCCTTTGTAAGAAAACCAGATTGGAGGTTGGCAGGAGTTACCGTTGATAGGCAGGGAAGATGGATATAATTCCAGGATAGTAAGGGTACCTGGAAATGCAGTTCTGTGTGTGATATTGATGAGCTAATGATAATTGCTATAAAAAAGACTTTCCATATTATCATATAGTATAGTGCTTTTAATTTCTACAAGCAGTCCTTGCAAGATGCAATCATTTGTTCGGTTTACGTGAGGATAACCTAAAATCTTATGTACCTACCTGAAAAAAGTATTGTGGTAATTCGTTTATGAAATCGGCATCGGATCCTAGTTTCAGGATAAGAAATACTTTTCCTAATTACAGATCATTTACCCGACCAGTAAGTTTAATTTTACCATGGTTAGAAGTCGGATTCATTACAAATGGTTTGGAGTGTTCAGATACCGCAGACAAAGAGTATAGGAGTTGGAGCAAGAATTAAATTAATTTTTAAAGAAAAATTATTGAAAAAACAACTATATATCACTTTAGTTATTTCTTGCGTTGGCCTGTTTCCTGTAGCGAAGATTACAACTTACCGGATCGGATACAATCCGTAACATCGTTCAATCATGCACCTTTAAAAATTCCCTGTTTGCCAACCAAGTTTGATCATTTCTTATAGCAATTGAAATAGTTGGTGCTGGAGCAGCAGTTTCAACCCTCCCCCCCCCTAGTTATTTCTGAACAAACCAGTGGGGTTAATTGGGGTTTAATTCGTACACTAAATCTGAAGGGCCAGTCACAAGCATGGGAAAATCGGCTATTTGATGTTAAACCGACTTGAATTTATGAACGCAAGCGACGCAAAAAACGAAGCCTGGACTTATGCTGTGGATTAGCTGACGTATGAAAGCTTTTACGTTAACAACATTGATCGTATTGGTACGGGGATATTCCTTAGTTCCGAGCATTACAATCGGAAAATAAGAAAATCCAAGTTTGATGCCCATTGAAACACTTTATGCCGAATAATTCAATTCTTTGACATGGCAATCAGTAATCTTTGGAAAGTTGATATGCCACGCCTTCACATAGACGATTAGTTTTTAATGGTGATATACAAATGTGGATGAAAACAGCTTATGGCCTAAATAGCTAGATTATATAATAAAAGTTGAGTAAACTGCATAGTCCAGGATCTGCCCCAAACTCGCCCGTTCAGCTATCAATAATTCCTTTGCCCAATGGCGACGAAAATTTTTCAATCTAAAAATTTATATAGTTCATTGGAAAATGGTAATCCTTATTCTAGGCAGGAAATGCGTCAGCTCAATCAGCAGTGGGCAAAGGTTTTTGACCTGTAATGTTGTCGTTACCCAAATTGCTGTTATTGAAGTAAGATCCAAGGGCGGTCCTTGGTTTCACTTCAATGCAATCGAAAATTCCCGCACCAAGTGGGACAGCGGAAGGCGATTTCCGTGTGAACTCACTGGTGGACGCGCATTATATTCCAAACTTTATTTTGAAAATTATACGCAGACCATTGCCAATCCTTACCTATAATGAGCTATTGTTTTATTCAAGTGCCGAGCGGTAATTTCCGATTGGGGAATACTTGGATTCGTTATAACGCATATTCAGGAACTGTTTCAATGGCATTAGAGGAATCGGCGGATTTTAGTCTGATTTTCAAACTTGATCCTGCGATATGCAACTATCTAGTTTTCCTGGGCGTTTCTCCTGGGGAAGCAGCCTGATTTGGAAAAATATAATAATCTCAGAGTTTATATATTGTTCAAGTCTTCAATGGATAGAGCATTTACAATGAACTAGAAAATTCGATTTCTTATGGCAAAACTAAACCCAGAAGGCAGGGCAAATAGGATGTTATATCCGGTTTCAGATTACTCGAAATCTCAATACGCCGTCGATGTTTAACTTTCTACAATTTGACAGTAGTACAAAGTTGATTGGGGCCAATAGATTTGCTACAAGTCCGGCTTAATTTGAAAAGGGGTTAAAACTTTTATCCCCCTTTATTACCTCTAACGTAAATGAAGACTAAGGCCAAGTGTTTGAAATAGCATTGCCGCTTATAAAATATATAATTATTTATAAATGAATCTACTTTTTTAGAAAATATTGGGCAGATGGTTATTCTCGTACTTTTCTTTGATTTGTTTTAATCCCGTTCAAGCCAGTCAAAAAGTAGATTCTTAAGAATCAGTATGATCTAGTTAATAAATGGGAGCTTACATTTTTCTGCTATTCGGCGGCCGATCAATGCGGCAAAATGATGGTCATTCTTTTTTATGTTGTGTTGTGAAGAATACTCTATGATTGCGGTCTTATGACCGGGGGCTTGTCCTTTACCGATTTTATTATCAATGAGGCACTAGGGGGTACTTTGTTAAAGATTATATGGGCCGTGTTGAAAAAATACTATCTGAGATAAAATATGGAAAAGAGTCAGAACAGTTTAAGATTTCATGAGGGCATTCATGCAGAACACATGTTACCTGCAAATTTTAAATGAATATGCTTTAGTTGAATTTCCAAAATTCAATCCTAGTAAACCAGCGACTAGAAAGTGTTTTAATGGATAAAACCGATTAATTACATTATTGACAATCAAAGGAGCAATATTTAAAGGGATAAAGAATTGATATCTCAGTTACGGCTAAATTGGTAAAATGTTCATCGATGCCACTTATGAAGGGGATTTTCAGCGGCATATGCAGGTGCAGAATTATTCGTATGGAAGGAATTCTCGCAGGGGAATAGGGAACCCCTGGCAGGTAAACTTTTTTAGCAATAAACAAATTTGGCTAGGCAGTAATGGCGAAGGGACCAATTAGGGTTCGGCTATAATTTTTAGGTTTGAGTTATGACCAATGATGCCAAGAACATATCCAAAAAGAGAGGCCTGAAAAACTAATCTTCGGGAAAATATTTGTTCAAAGCAGAATGTTTCTAAGGAACGGTTAAGTATCACAGGTTTTTTGTGGAAAAAAGTTGCGTGACGGTATTTTTAGATCAACAAATGGTTACCTATAATAAGGCTCCCCCCGAATGTAAAATGATATCAAAAAAAATGCAACCGGTAAGGATGACAATGTTGGAGAAACTATGAATATCGCAGATGGTGACTGGAAAACAAGGCATAGAATAATTGCCTAAACATAAGGAACACTTTTTGGGTATGGTCTTATTTATCAGAACGATCCTACAATTCCTGCGAATTCAGAAAGAAGCGCAAACAAATGGGGCTGGCTAAAGACGAGTTCACTGATAATGGTAATTTTCCGCCCGATGTACATTAGGGAGGCAAAAGATTATGGGAGACTAATTGTGTTTTACTCAAAACGATGGTCAATACCATCGGAAAATCATTGATCGTCGAAACTAAGAAAGACGCCATTGCCTATTGAGAGGACTATGCCTTAACCGTTCACGGGGTATCCAGCAACCTTATATCCATTGTTGTGAGGTGGGGATTTTAATTTTATCCCCCCCCCCTTTTCAAAATTTCCATTTGCGCTAATTAGGCCTATTGGATTTTAATTTATTGGTATCGGTTTGCAGTGTCGGCTAGTCATGTAGGTTCTTAGCAGCCACGACTGGAACCTGTATGACAGCTTTGGGGCAAGCGCAGGAATAGCAGCACATATAGCGCTCAGTTGAAGAATTCCCAATTTCAAAAGTGGCAGTTAAGGAAGTACAAAATTTATTACATGAAAACAACTGCCAAACTGCTTATATCTCTGTTCATATCGACGTCTATTCACCATATTTTTTTGCCGCGCAATTTTGGGTCCGTGATTTCATTCATGACGCATACCTTTATGGAGGAATCAAAAATGTCCGGTACCGTACTTATAAAAGTATAAGGGGGACTCATATGCATTTTGCCTATCCTTTTCCATGCATTAGACCAACTGAACCTTGGATAAAAAGTTGGCCGGAGAAAGTGGTTGACGCCTTGAATCCTTAAACGACTGAAAATCGAAGCTGAAACGCTGATTATATGAATAATCGGGTATCCAAAGAGAATTTTTGTTGAAATTATAATGGAACGTATTAGGGGAAGAGAAATTGACATTCCACTTTATATCATTCTATTTGATTTAATTACATAAGCTTTAAAACATGGAAAATAACAGAAGAAAGGTTTATTAAACTGTTTTGCTGCAGCTAGTGCCTGCCTGTTCTGCATCCTTCGGCAATAGACAAAATAGATTTCGGGGACGACCACAACTGTTTTTATGGAGCCTGCAAGCAATTGCCAATGTAAAAGAAACCGATGTTATTGTATTGCAGGGCAGGTGTCCGGCAGGTATATGCCGCGGCTATAGCTTCGGCGCGCATGGGGCTAAAACAACCTTAATCGAATGTATGGGTGTCTTGGGGGAATTTGGACACCGGCTTGTTGAGCTATATTATCGATTATGAAAAGAAAAACCGGGTATTATGAAGGAAAAACTGGTGCACAAGTTCTTCGAAAAAGTGATGCCACAAGCATTATTGCGAAGTTTACGATTCGGAATTAATGAAATGACATTGGATAAGATGTGTTTGGATGCTGGGCGTAGATATCAGACTTTCATACTAAGGTCACGCGCCTACAAAAATTCCATAATAATCTTGAACAATCGACGGAGAGTTTTTAGGCAGGGAAGCATGGGAAGCAAAAAGTCTTTATAGATACCACTGGAAAATGGCCAATTGGCTTCCCTTGCGGGATGTAATTTGCTATTGGACACCTGTATCGGGAAAAGACTCAACCGATGTCCCTTAATGGCATGTTGACTGGGGCTCAAAGAAAGCGAACTGGAATAATGGCGTTTAACGGAAAAATGGATTCCACTAAAGAGGAAAAGAATTTTTTTATATAGTGAAACTTGAACGTGCTGGATTAAAGGCCGAGCTACACAAACCTACTTATTAATGTTAGGGAAGGTTTAGTAGCCAATGATGGCCAATCATCTATGGGGTTTCAATTTGGTGCCAACCAGCGTTAGCAAGGCTAATATGAAGGCTCGTTGCAGAAATCAATATAGGTTTGACTGTGGAACCTCTCGCTCGTTGCCGTGGCAATAGGTTAGTGCTATGTTGGCTAACCGGTTGGCATCCTCACGAACGTGGAGATTAAAGGTCTATGACGTATCAATGAAGTGCGCAGCATACTCCGGATGTTAGGAAAGGTAGGAGAAGATACCCTCTGGAAGATATTACATATTACAAAGGAAGACCTTATTAACGGGCACAGTTGATGATGGAGTTTGTAAAGGGTTGATTTTGCGTGTAGATGTTCATTCCACTGGAAAGGAGATCAGGAGGAGGGGGGGATATGGTTAAATCACGGGGTGTGGGTGCCATCTAAGCCTTAGGAAAATTCCATTAAGGAGCATAATAGCCAAAGATATGTAAACGATTAATGATGGCCGGAAGTTGTATTCAGTGGAGATTTTTTTGCCAAACATTGCCAGCCATAGAAGTATAACGGGAAATGCTGTTTGCTTATGGGTGCGATGGCGGCAGTCAGGTTGCAGCCCAGGCCGCCCTTTGGAGAATAAAAACGTACACAAGAATTCAAGTATTAGTATAGCGTAATGATAAAAGAGTTATAAAAAAATTCAAGGAATGATATCATTTATAATTCCATATTGGTTTTATCTAGGTTCATTACACTTACGGAAAGTTTGTGGAGAAAATATTTTTCTCTGGTGTAGATAAGGATCGTCTCACCCCCTGCAATACGATTAAAGGATGATGTAGATTTTATTGCCCTTGCTGCATGGCGTATTTTTCTCATTCAATTTCTGAATTATTGTCGGCGATTGGGCCCATTTTTTGGAGCATCGCCGGTGCTATGTTCGGACCTTTGCAGCTTTTTCTATGGATCGATATTGGAGCATATTTGTCAGGACGGTTCTATGACTACTTTTTCCGGCATGATGATCCGTTGTTCTCATGACTGGACTTAGTATAAGTGAAGTGGTAGGCATTTTACCTTGGTCAAAGATGAATCATTTTTTTATTGCAGGTACTTCACCATTATACTATTGATTTTTGTTGGCACCGGTTCTTTTTAATGGGACGGCCAAGATCATAGATGGATTGACAGGGAATATGTGAACCTCTGGATTGTGGGTAGGAATTTATTCTTGTGTCATTTATTCTTCTATCCTATTGCCAATAGATTAAAATGATAAGCAAGCTCTATCCCCTTTGGTATGGCCATGCTTTTGATGGCTGTGGTGCTTATTGCTTATTTTTTGGGACTATTGCATATCCCTGAATTAGTCCCAAAAGTAATTTGAGGAATTGATGACCACCAGTCCTAGTGAAAAACACCCTTATTCCCCATAACTGTTTGGTGACCCATTGCAGTGGGGCCATTAGGTTTTCATGGCTACCCAATCCCCTTTGATATGCACGGATGTATGAAAAATGTGAGAACCTAGGACCGAAAAAATTTTTTATGTCACCATGATAAACGATTGGTTGTATGCTTTGATCTGGGCCGCTGCGCAATGACCTTTTTTGGAATGTGGAATCGCTCAACGTGGCTTTGTTGGCTAATAACCAATAAGTGCAGCTTGGTCTGCCAATGAAATATCTCTCAACATGTTTGGGTGCATTTGGGAGGAATTCTTGGTGCATTACTAGGACATTGTCGCGCAACCTATACCTCTGGGGATAACTGCTTTTAGGTCTGCGCGATTGATTCTGCAAGACGTTTTGTTTAAAACAGATCAAAAAAAATAGGAACAGGCTTATTTGAGCTTACCGCTGTTTGTTATTGCCTTGCTTAAAAACAATTCGATTTCCGGCATCATTTGGCTACTTCGCTTAGGAGCAATCCAAAATCATTTGCCACGGATTGTTCTGTATGGACTCATAACGCCTTTATCTTATGTTATAATAGTTAAAGTCCTATTGTGTGGTGCCATGTGCCAGCTGATTTTTATGACCATGGTGTTGTGCAGTACCTACATTTTTAATTGCTCCTGAAAGGGTTTGAATTGCCAATAATTTGGGCCTATTTAGGAGGAGGCCTCTATAAACTCTTGGTGTAACGCGATCGTATTTTGGACATTATACAGTAAAAAAGCGAAATATTTGGGGATATTGCCAACAATTAAAAATTTGAGTTGAGTTTAGTTGAGTAGCAAAAGGAACAATGTGGAACTATTGTCCTTTTTTATTTCCAATTAACACTTATTACAAATTTGCTAGGGACATTAAAATCTTCACAAATCAAGTCTCTATTGCAATTAGTATCAGTACTCGATACAGCAAATTTCTCAAAATCATTGGGATCATTTTATTTTAACCCCCAAATCCTGTACTCCTATATACTTTGCGGCGTGGATCTGTTTCCGAATTTATTAGTGTTCCGCAGTCAGGGATTTTGGATTAATCCTAATGAACCCTTGATTACATATGGGATTAAGTGAAGGCCGCGACCTTCTTTTATTTTGTTTCCACTCAATTTTGAAAAATTAGGATTTGCAGAACCCTTATAAAAATCTTATAGTATTTTTCGTTTGCGGCCGATAACAAGTAATTATAGAATCTGTTTTGACACATTCTTAAAACTTTTACATTAAAGTCTTATTGTCTATGTAATTATTTTTCACTAAATAACTTTTAGAACTCAATGTTGCTAAGCACGATGAAAAACAGTTTAAATGCCATTGAATTTCAGTACTTAAAAGTACTGCAAGGAGCAATTATTTTTAAACTGCAACTTGTACGAGCTTTTAAAAAATAAGCCTATAAAATTTGTACATGGAGCTACCGAAAAAGAAATTAAAGAAATAAAACAATTATTAAGTACGCACCCACAGGTATTCGTGTTACTATCAGTGCGTGGCTTGTATCCAAATAAGGGTACAGCCCTGCAATCTACCAAAAAACCGCTAATTCGAAAACCAGGCAAACTGGTTTTGAACCTCCAAATCCGGAACC
>Ga0163217_1042911_pt1 | contig 11551 bp, 8 predicted proteins | sample SynspAceP_FD_185933 | JGI IMG/M metagenome (GOLD analysis project Ga0163217, IMG submission 185933) | Saline lake microbial communities from Ace Lake in Antarctica - Synechococcus sp. Ace-P (PacBio error correction) | ecosystem: Environmental > Aquatic > Non-marine Saline and Alkaline > Saline ... | reverse complement strand
ACCTGTTTTTGCGGATAAGCACATACTCTTTTTAAACATCATACCTGAATGGCTTACCGTCATACGTGCCATTCTTGAGCATTTGTAACTGTTTAACACGGATATCTTTGACTCCAAAATTATTAGAGGTTGGGTTATTCAAGGCGGGCTAAAAATTAGTGACGTGATGTTGCCTACATACCACTTATAGACACAGGTCACGGCTTCATTTCTAAGTACGCGGGTTTGCTTTGATTACCTTCCGCTTCCAATACAATTGTCATCTGCGAACAGAGGCTGCGGTTGGTGGGCATTAGGATCATTCACCGGCGCTGTTATCTCGATGACTTTGGTAAGTGGATTTATATACTGCTCTTTTCCGTCGATTCAATATCTTAGATCTTGAATCGTAAGATCGTGTGACGTCCGTAGGTCCAAGCTTAAGAGAAGGTGATTACCATACTGTGCTTGGTCTCTTTATTCATAACGTTGTTCGGCCCGTGACCGACTACTTTAGTATCCCTGAGTTTATACTTCCGCTTCGTATGCTTCCCCAAATACTTTACTGAAAGCCCATTCAATAAACTCTTAAAGCCTTCAAAATTCAGGAGGCGAAAAAATTATCACCATCGTTTTTTCATGGTAAAATCTATGCGTAATCTTTCATTATACCAAGCTTTTCTTGCTGACCGCCCATGATCGAAAGTAACGCGCTCGTCTTGTGCTTTTAAATTAAAAGCGAAAAACATAGGCCACCAAAAGCCAGCCAGTATTTTTAATCTTTTGCGCATTACCATCCTTTCAAATTTTTGGTTTCACACCTTTTACTTTTTTATTATGTTCTGCATCCATTTTTTCTGTACTTTTCTCTTCGTTTTGCATGCTTCTAAGAGGAGTTTTGTACTTGCTGAGTGGAAATGACGGGCTTTTGCTGTGGTTGCTCTTTTGATTGCTGTGGCTTGTCGCTTATTAGGCTTTTTATTATATTTCTTTTCTTGTCGCCTTCTTCCCTCTTTACTTTTTCTCTTCCTTATCGCCTTCGTCCCCTCTTTTTTTGTCGTCTCCTTGAACTTCTTTATTATCGCCTTCTTTTTTTTCCTTCGTCTTCGTTTTTTATCGATCTTCTTCGTCTTTGATCATGATTTTTTTTTTCCTCGATCTTGCTGTTTTTTTAGATTTCTTGTGCTAAGGCTAAGTTTAACGAGTTTCTTCACGTGGATCGTTCTTAAAGCTTGCTTGTAGCCTCCACATTTTTTCATATGCTTTTCTTTCATAAAACAATTTACCCATTATATGTGATATGCTTTATATGATTGTCTTCTTTTACTAGTCGCTAATTCTCCAGCTTGTTTAAAATCGTGAAAAAGGCTTCTCCAAAACGTTCTTTGTATAATAAAGCGTTTCCAAAAATATAGCGGGGCTGCCAGGATTTTTCAGAACTTATTTAAATGGTTTTCGTATAATCTGCTTGCCTGCATTCACAAAGTCTTCTTTTTCAGCAAGTCGCCTTGTGCCTTCCCAAGTATAATTTTTAGATCTTTGAAGATTTTCTCCTCGTCTTGAGCAATTCACCAAGACTTACCAAAAAGAATACTAATAATAAACTACCATGTTCATCTTTTTAAATTTTATGTTTAGTCGTACTGGATATTTTTCTAGATGAATTATAATAAGCACATGACTCTAATAAATAATTTTATTTTAAATACGGTCTCAATGAGTACCTTAATACTGAAATGTTCAACCGCAGCTTTATTTTAATTTATTTTTATTTCGTTAAATAAATTCAATTTCTTAACCATTTGTTTTTCGATCTAAAGCAAACATATCTAAAAAGAACAATAAAAAACAGCGGCAACAAACCATTTGAAATGATCTGTATTATTCTGCAATGCTTGCTTCAATTTCTTTTTTATCCATTTGGTTAAGAATTTCCTTTATCGTCTCACATCATTCTGTGGTATTCTCTCGCTTAATATAAGCTCATGCCATTGACTGCAAATTCTTGTAAATATTTGTTCGTTAGTTTGTGATGACTACATCACCTTCATATCTTCTTTAAGGGACTATTTACAACAACGCCATTTCTTTTTATAGGAATGGGACCCCTTTTGTTTCCAACACCAAATAAGTAAAAATTTTAATACCTTCTCGACTGCTTTTTCAACTTCATTTCGTTGAACCTTCACCTGATTCATCCGTTCTGACTATAATAAATATACACTATTGTTTGCTGATACGATCGTCATAATAGTCGATTTGCTAAATCTATGGCTGATTAATTGGCTGACCTTGTGAAGATAGCATAATCTGTTTATTGCTTTGTAAAACATTTCGCGCACATCAATCGTCGTAATTGGTATATTTGGTACGGCTTGTGCTAGCATAGGCAATAATTACCAATACGGTCACGTCCCAACTGATTTGATAATTTTGAGACTAAACGCTTTCTTTTCCAATCTGTTTTTGAAGCATATCTTCGGCAAGCATACTTTTTGAACATCTAGCGCAAAAAATATCGACACCCCTTCTTTTTCACAGTTTCAGTTTGGTCCCCAATTTTTTGATTACCAATCCACAATCAATAGTGATAGCCTAGTAAGAAAGGCAAGAGTTTAAACTCGATTAAAAATTACTTTATCAGAGTTAATCTTTTAAGAAGGTCTAGATCTCCAAATTTTCTTTTAGTTCTTGTTTTTCAAAATTGTTTTAAAACAACAAAGAGCACCACCAAAATATGTAGGATAAATATAATTAAAAATGATATTTTTTCTTCTAACTGAATCATTCTTATAAAAAAACTTCTAAAAGGTTGTTTTCTAAAAGAACATATACAAAACAAATAAAATACCGCTAGGAGTAACCAAGGCCGATATTCTTCTTCATAATAGTATATTTAAATTCATCTTATTTTCTTTTTTTCTATTTATTTATTCATCGTAAGAGCTCTAATGACTTTATTATCGGTTGCCCCAAAATAAAAGCACACCAGTGCCTCTGCGATAGCGTTTACCAAATCTTTATCTATTTTTACAAGGATTCATCCCGTACCTAATGTACCGTCACTGTTATACGCAATGGGGGATAAAGGCGTTCCCGTTGTTCCAAGACAATCGTATAGGTTTTATCATATTCTACCGCTTTAATCCGCAGGCTGTTTTGTTCAATAAAACCCATATTGTTTTCACCATCTGTTAATAGGAGTTAATATTACTTAAGGCTTTACTTTCTTTAAGTCGGTTTACGGATGTAGCTAAGCCATTTTACATCGCTTGTACCATCTTCTAAGTGCCAAAGTACTTCTTTTAAAAGAGTTTAAAAATATGCCTTTATCGGCTAGATGAATGGTTTTTTGCTCATAACTTTCTACGGCATAGACCACAAAAATCAAATTCGGTCATTACCTCTGGTAATAAATCGCGGCACTTTTTTCAAGGCTATAATTCAATTTCTGCGTTTTTAGATTCTCGCCAAGCATACTTGACGGATACTTCAATAGCCATTACAATTATTCAATTCCCTTAGTGTTTTTGTTTTTGTAGAAACTTCTGGGTTTTGTGTCTGGCTAAAGCGTAATGATGCGCTAGAGCTAAGTCTTAAAATAAAAAAGTAAAGTTTAATTTAGCAAAAAATTACGCGTGAAAAACCTTTAATTGTTGAAATTTAAAAAGAAGCAATTTTGTTCTTTACTTTTAAAAAAAATACCATAGCAGCGCTATTGGAAGTAATAAAAACAACCAAAAAACTGCGGCATTAAGCAAAATTCTATTATTTTCAACCATTTATTAATTCTGTTTTTACATTCAAACGTACTAAAATCCGTTCTCAATCTTGAATCAGCTGTACAGCATCGTAATCAGCCATGTTAGAAATAACCTGTTGTTGAAATCCTTTACCTCCAAGCTTAAAAGTATACTTTCATTGATAATTCTTTAGATTGGCACTAAAATTTTACCAGAACCATATATTTTCACTCCTTTTACCCCCCCATAGTAGTAAAGTTCATCGTTTTCGGTAACATATTTTTAGCCCTTGATTTTTCTAAATTCTGATAAAGGAAATCTACCGACTGTTGTAAATCTACCTCTTCTGTGCGTTAGGTCTCTCTCGGACCTATGGCACTTCGATAACAAAAAATTATAACTTCCTTACTATTTTTCTGTTAATTCAAGGTGGTAATTTCTTCTTGTCGTATAAAACTTTAGGATTCTATGCTGATGCGAGGACACATAAGCATGTTTATCCCATTCTTTTCTTCATATAGTGTCTCGAACGTATCTTTCACATAGGTAAACCATTAGTGTTTCACCACGACTCAACACATATTAAAAGTACGCAGCAGCGTTATGCCAACTTTTAAATTTGGGGGGGGGGGAAACAATTTTTTTCTTTAACGGGTTTTTTGGGAAAAAAATTGATTTTTTTTTTTGAAAAGTCAAAAGTTTTTTTCCTTCTAAATATTCTTCACTAATAATATTCTTCCTCAGTAGGAGCGGAAAAGCATCACTTGGTTTTAAGAACCAATATGATCAATAGCCTTACGATTCCTCTCTGCTACGGAGCTAGAAGTTAGACTTGGCAAATTTTACTTAAATCTCATTTCTGTAATATTTTTTAAATTGATTATGTTTGGTCATCTACTTTAAAATTTACCAGCATCTTTAAGCAATTTCAGCTTTCAATGGCTGATCCGGTAGTACTTTTGTGCTGAAATATGAACATCTTCTTACTAAATAAGACGCCACAATATCGGCTTAACTCAGATAAAGGCTTTGTACTGATCTTGATATCAAATATTTGCGGAAGTCTCCAATTTTTTTTTAGCTCTAACATAGCTCTATCGTCAAGGTTGCTAAAAGTGCTACTTTTTCTTCCCTCGGTTAAATTTCTTTTACGCCAAAACAACCAATATAATAAGCCATTATGAAGATAATCTAAAAGTACCCAAGAATTAAAAGCCAAGGACATATCGACTTTGTCACTTGATAGGCCTTTATATCATATATTTTGAGCAATGTTCACGGGGTACCGTTATTCACAGTAGATTTTAACGAATCAGTGGTGACTATTTTTCAATTTATTAAAATTTTTTTGTGAGTATGGTTATAGCTGCCAGAATCAATTGCGTTAGTGCGTATTTTTAGAGTATTATTTTGAATTTTCCGAAGGGTATCAGTGGCAAAGACTCTTACCATTTCTTAAAGAGCAAATTTTGCCTTCTGGAAAATAAACCTGATCATTTGTTCAACACTAAGCTTAATGAGTGAATTTTTTCCCTGTTCCCGATTTAATTTCGTACATCTTACACCGGTTGTACAAACCTGGCTTAGCTTGAGAACTACACATACCAACTATAAATAAACATAGAAAGAAAAACCTTGTAACCACGTTTTATTAAAATGCTATATTCCAAATTTTTTGTCTCAGTCCATTTTATTCTTTGCTAACACCTAAGGCTAGCATTCTATTTTAAGTTATTTTAGTATTAACTTTGCAGTCTCTAATTAAAGAAACTGATGTATCGCCTTTTAAAATACTTTAATAGCTTTTTCACATACCTTTCATCACACGACAACTAAAACGCCACAACCCGATTAGAAATGTTAATTTTCAAATACGTTACTCTTTCGTGGTAAAACTTACCATATGAGGGCGACCCTGTTCTAGATTGCTGTTCCACTAATCTGTATTTGTCCTGTTCAGGCAATCTTGCATTCTGTGTACCATACGAGATTAAGAGAATCTCTTTTTTCGTACTGCTCCGTCATACAACACGAAATACCTGTTACTCGTGCTTTTTCCCATGTATTCTCAGGTTTGGAGTGTAATCATCGCTATAAAAAATCGGAGAGTAAAAAAACAATGCTCTCTTTTTTTTCACATGGATAAAATATTTATAAGCGACGCTTAAATCTGTTTTTTTACTTTCCGCTCACTCAATTCAAACTCCCTCTATAAAATCGTGCACGTGAAAAAAAAACACCCTTTTTTTTTTGTTTCCTTTTTTAGGGAATAAATAACTCCTATGACGGAAAAAAAGAATTAAGCCTACTTTTATCGTTATTCTTGCATGGCAGAAAATGGACAATGTAAGCCGATATTCCGTAATTATTTCGTTTATTAAATTTGATGTCGACAGACCAAAAAGTTCAGAAGCACTCACTCAACCATAAGCATCATGTGATTCTCGGCTTTCTCAAAGACTTTATATGTAGGGTTCGTCTATAGCGTGCGGTAACGTTCCGTCAATAGCTCGTTAAAATCATCACCAAATGATATGTAGGGACTTCGCTAAAAAGTTCATACCCCGACCTAAGGTTGAAAATGTATTCTCCACCAAAAAATATGTCGACAGTCGGACGTGTCTTATTTCAATTATTACGAAAACTTTTTTAAAACCTTTTTCTAGTATCATCTTAACTTAGTTAAACGTTTCAGTAAACCGAGTAATTAGTGTTCAGTTAGAGCGCTTCTTAGTTTCGAGACCAGCAAACTGAAGACCAACTGGTTAGGGTACTCAATCTCGTTTTAAATTTTATTGATGATCTTCTACTGAGCTTATATTTCTTGCCTCTAGCTTCATAGTTTAAGCCTACCCTATGTCTTAAAAATCTGAACACGCACGTACATCTTCGAAACCACATGCCCACTTTCTTTTGATTAAAGCATAACATTTGCAGCACGCTAAGTTAATCTACCTCTTGGAGAAGCCTCAAAAGCTTATTCAGGTTAAATCTGCCAATTATTATTTTTCAGATAAAACGTGTTGCCAAAAATTAATCATCAAGAATATATTTTTCAATTTTTGCATCATGTACACTTCTATCTCACTGCTTTTTGAGCACCCAGATTGGTGCTGGAGAAAAACGCAGGTCTTAACTGATCGTAACTCCCAGTAAGGTTTGCGCATAATTAAATTGTTCCCGTTCATTTTAGGACTAATCAATCCACCGTTTCAGCATATAACGATCCTATCTGTCTTTGTAAATGGGGTATGTACCTTCTTTTCATGGTTTTGAGTGGCATCACAAAAAGGTTTATTCTAAATAAAAGTTTCGTCTCCAATGGTTAACTTGCTTTTTCTTGCATTCGCTTCTAAACAATGCAGATTGTACTTAGCCTGAGGACTCTATTAATTCATCGCTTAAAATTGGCGAATATGGGTCCCTTTTATAGAAAATCATTTTCTTTGGCATATTAAAAATCATGGTAACCACAACAATCTGCTGTAATAATCGGTTGTAAACCGAATTCTACTACAGCTTCCCTCACTGCTTTTGCTAGTGTATTATAGTAGATCTGCTAAACCAGGAACCCCTTTAAAAAATGTGACCTTGACAAGCAAGCCAGATTAAGAGCGTTCAACACATATGTTATTGACCAACTATAACTATTTGTTCATCTCTAACATTAATAAACTCTATAAAAGCACTTCTTAGCAATTTTTCGATTGATAGCACTATATCATTGAAGTATTTTCTTCCATATTTTTATTTAGTTGGACAAAGCAATAAAATGATACGCCAAATTTGAAAATTATATTTAGATAACCGCAGTTAAACCATGGTTAAAAAATGATATTTAAGCCAAACATTTATGATGAAGCGTATTTAAGGGATTTATTTATATTTCACATTGCCTTTCTATGGGAAATCTATACAAATTATTCGAAAATTATTGCGGGAACTACTGACTTGGGGAAGTTGGGGAAAAAATCTCTCCAGCACAACAATGGCAGCTTTACTTTGAGCATTGTTTAAGTTTAGAATTACTACTTTTGATCATGCTGATATTTACGGGGAATGTTACCAATTGGAAGCTCTATTTTGGCAAACGCATTTTTTAGAGTCTAAATTGAATAGAACAAAGTCCCTCAAATTATAAGTAAATGTGGTATTCAAATGACCTTTGGCAGACCCAAAAATGTAGTACAAGCACTCATCAGTATGTATAAGCTTAATTGTATTTTTTTCTTTTTTTTTTTTTTTTTTTTTTGTTTTTTTTTGTTTGGTCCGCTGAGCAATCCTTAAAAAGCCTCACACGGATATATTAATGTCTTATTCTGCTCCATACCGAGTCCGTATTAATGCAACCTGATGAAAATTGCTGAGGCTGATATTGACATCTTAAGGATCAGTGTAAAATCAAAATAATTTTGGGGATATCGAATCTTTTACACCTTCACACGATAGCCTCTTAGAAACAGGTCAATCCGTGGCAGCAAGATTCAAAGGTACGATATACTTCACTAACTCTAATCATCGTATTGTATGATCGGCACTTTAGATTGATTTGTAGCGCCCATTCATCGAATGCCATGGCCTGCGAGTCCATTTAGTATATTATTTTAACGAAAACCGCACAAACCCAAAGACGACATTAAAAATTTTAACCCCGTATTAAGCAAAAAATCACTATGCCACTCGTCACAGTCAATTACTATCTAGCATCTGGATTTTTACAAAATCACCCTCTAAAATTTATATCCAGTGCTATTTACGCACGACCCCTAACAACCGTTGGCAGCTATTGTAAACAAGCACTACAATTACAATTTAGACCTACAGATTGCGTTTCTGGGTTTTTAGAAAGCTTAGCAATGGCATATTCGCACTTATAGCACGAGGCTTTTTTAACCTTTAACGCTTCCAAACTTTATTTAACAAAAGCACTGCCATCTAGCTACCGCTGGTAAAAATTAAAAACATCAATTAAACATCTATAGCTTTTGATACAGGAGCAATAGTGGCATCGGAAAATCGACAGCCAATTTTGTTTGTGCCAAACAAAGATTAGACTACTGTGGCAGAGCAGATCGACTTGATACTTTTAAAAACGAATTGAGTAAACAAACAAGAGTACACACATTACTTTTGATGCTCCGCACATAAGTCGGATGTTTTTTGATACTATAAATCTCCTACCAGAAAGCTTTTTCTGATATTGATATTAGTCAATAATGCAGGGACTATGACACGTTTAGATACATCGATGAAGGAAGCACTGATGATTGGAGGATCGGCCCATTGTAGATCGATATATGCTAAAAGCTATATTGTACGTTGCTTAAAGCTATCTATCCCTAAAGAGATTGACGCAAAAAACAGAGGCATATATCAATATTGGCTGCTCAAACAAAACGCAGGAAAAGAAGATCCTACCCAAAGGAAATCTCATACTGCTCAGTACAACCGCCTTGAGCCTATTAAATCAAGGGATGACGGATGATTAACCCTACGAACTTCGCTGTCAGTCGGTAATCCTGGCTTGTAGAAACAGAGTTCAGCGCACGGTGCGCTTCTAAAGGCGATACCTCTCGAGCAGAAAAGCATATACCAGTTTTCAAGCCTTAAGCAGGGATATGCGGAATTAATTCATTTGTAGTCACCCGACCTTATATGTAAATATATGCTGATTTTTAATTGTTGATGCCCACTGCCCACAGCGAGTGTCCCACTATTTTGAAGAGCGAACTCATGATTAATAAACGCTTACTTGTAAAAATCTTCTATCTCCACCTAATGACCTTCTTCCAGCAATAGTTTATGATAAAAAAAGCGTTTTCTTTTATAGATCATAGTCGGCGGGAGGTAAGGCCCAAGTTTAAACATGTTGTGCTCTAGCAAACAATCCAAGTAATAATTCTTACAATCGTATTGTTGAAGGACGAGGATAATAAATATGTTAGTGTGATTTTTTGAATGATTAGTAAATACAAAATCTAGTAAATGCTATCAGAAACCCTCCCTTAATTGCTTACGAAACATCCCATTTCTCAATTTGCAAGCAAGTAGTGGTTAGTCCCAATAAAATCTAATGGAAAATATGTTCTCTTAAAAAGCAATATATGGAAATAACTATGGCGGATACTGTCTTTTAGAGAAGGAGCCATTAGTTTACCCTTAAGACGCACTACAACGTTGAATTAAAAATTAAATTCTGACAGCCGTTGCGACTATTGGCTCTTTTCATGGCACCAAAATAGTCAGCTCACCTTAGCGTATTATCACTTTATTTATACAAAATAAAATTTAACGATTACATTATTAAAGTTTTAAGAACCAATTTGTCATCGTTTGGCGGGACATAAAAAAAGGTCTAAGCAACGAACTTATATATTTCTCGTTAATATTAGTTAATTAATGACAAGTAAACTTTTTTCTCTGCGTTAGATGAAATTATTAAAGTACATTACATTCATTTAGCACGACTAGAATATGTGCAACTAGACTTGGCAACAACACCGTATATCCCTTTAGACAAAGTATTAATATACTTTGAAAGGCCAATGCACCATATCTAATACAAAATGAGTTGTTGTTGAAGCCCTCAGTTTGATAAAAAGTTACTACATCAATATTACAGCTAAATTAATTCTGTTTAAAAAAACTTGAAGACAAATAAAGACTATACTCAGACTAATAGATGTAACCTAATTTACCAGCAACCTACCTTATTTGTTATTTAAATGTTTTGAAGAAGTAAAGAGCCAATTAGAACATGCTGGCCTATTAAAAGGCATTCATGCAAATCGTATATCAGCTCTTTAGGAATTCATGCGAATTTAGAAAAAGTTATGTATAGTTGATTTTAAAAGTTTCTTCAAAAAAAAAACGAGCCTTTCTGTACTCTCTTGACTCTCCTCTTGACACACCTAATAAAGTATTGAAAATAGGATTCGGCGGGTTGCTAAAATTTAGTGTCCCTTGTTTAATTCAAAATTCTAACATTTTAAAACATACAGATGAGCTACCTAAGTATTTATTACTTAGCCAATAGTTTCTTAAGTTCAACTTTAAATATTATTTCTAAGCATAGTTTCGTGATAACTTACCGATTTATCGTTCGTCGTTATCCAAAATCGATGTGTCTAACCAAATTTATTCAAATTCTTTGCGGAATGCGTTAATCAAAATGGAAATATCCAAAATACGCTTTTTTCAGGTATCGTTCAAAATTAAAAGATGAGGATTTCTTTTTGGTGCTAGTCTTAAAAAATGTTATGATCTGCAATACCGGATTTTTTACGAATTTCTATTAAAATTTTTCTGGGTATATAATAGATGTCAGATTCTGGTTTTTTTCTTTTCTAAATCTGCGATTAATAGTCCAATTTGTGTTGTCTGTTTACACAACGGCTGTCTTGTTTTACTAGGTTTCTTTTTATAAGGAATAGTCATTGAGGTGCCAATTTCAAATCTCCCGCGTTAAAATTTTAAAGGCAATGCCACCCATAGGCCAAAATAATTTTGCCATGCATTCATTTTTTATTTTTTTTGATGGCCGTTTTAAGTCTTCAGGGGTATTATTTACTATTCGCTTCTAAGACCCCAATAATATGGAGGCAGGCACCCCTGGATTAAATTTCTTGGCCATCTTCACATTTTTTTGGTGCTTACATAAACATTCGCCTCCTTGCTCTGCGACCAGCTTAAAATTTTTTTGAGGTTAATAAAATTTAGTAAAAAAGCAAGCGGTGTTTGTTGCCGGCAATCCAAGAACCTAGTTTGTACACCTCATGAATCTTCAAAACCTAAACGATGTCATCATGCTACTTCGAATTAAATCTCTT
>Ga0163217_1022856_pt1 | contig 11551 bp, 11 predicted proteins | sample SynspAceP_FD_185933 | JGI IMG/M metagenome (GOLD analysis project Ga0163217, IMG submission 185933) | Saline lake microbial communities from Ace Lake in Antarctica - Synechococcus sp. Ace-P (PacBio error correction) | ecosystem: Environmental > Aquatic > Non-marine Saline and Alkaline > Saline ... | reverse complement strand
GCGGACTGCGGCGGTCAGATGAGGGGTGTTGTGCTTCAGTTGGCGTCCGAGTGGAGTCCGATGGTGGACGGTATCGAGTTAGGGTATTGGACGGCAAAGGGTGGGGACGGGCCGAACGGGAAGAGCGAGCCGCAGCCGCGGCTGTCGATTATTCCAATACTATCGTTCGTGGACGAATTTTGTGTCTCGTGGGACACCTGCTACGGAATTCACGGCAGAGGCGAAATTGCCGCCGACGGGATCGCATGCATGTTTATAGAAAAGGAGTCGCACCCCCGGCGCCGGCGTGACGATTCATCCACGTGCGATCAACGAGGCCCCTGTCGGGCGAATGTTGGTGTTCTTTGGAGCGGTCGGGCAGCGAAGGCAAGGGGCACCATGTAGCCGAACTCGGGAATTGCAAACTCGAGATGACATTTATCGATGGGCCGATTTGCTGAGGGACCGAGCGTGAATCGAGGCAGCCGAGCGGCGGAGTTGATCAAACGAGGTAGATTTAACGGGCCGGTTGGTGCGAACGATACCGTGCCGCTGCTCAGGGGACGCGATGGAGGGATCACGCGAAACGACCGGCACGTAATTTTTGTTTAGGAGGTTCCCGACAGTTCGATGAGGAATTCGAAGGCTGGATGGAGGCCGTTCGGTTCGGACGGACGGAAGTTGCCGAAGTGCTGATATTTTCGAATGCCAGTTGAAGTGCTCGAAAAACGCATTCTCGGCGGGCAAATACACGGAGGCTGGTACTTTCGATTGATTTTCTCTTCCCCGGCATGCAAGTTTGCGGTTCGAAATAAATCATTTTCGCGTGCGCCGAGCAATAACAGTTGCAATGTGCCCAATTCCGTTGGGAACCACTGCAAGTATGTCCTTAGAAAACCCAACGACGGCTGCCGCGGAATGACAAAAATCCAGCACGACTACCAGCACAAACTTGAGGATACTACAGACCCCCCGTTCCGACACGTGTTTTTGGTACAAGCGTTGTCATTACTTCAATGGTTCCAAGCCAATCCGCAGCGTGCCGGCGGGTGTGGATCGGTAGCAGATTCTCCGTCTTGGTACAGGGAGGAATCCTGTAGTGGAGAGTTGGACACGGGCGCGGAGGTGTAGTATGGGACGGTGTTTTGATCGGGAGGATCGCATATCGGTCTTTGCTCTGTGTAGATCTCAGGATATTTGTTCCGCATCTACGATGGCTCAGAGGTGGCGTGTCGCAAGTACCGGTCGCAATATCAGTCGCGAATGTGGGCCGGATACGATGGTGGTTCGGGATTGCCGGCGTTGACGCCCGAGACTGTGGGAGCACATAGCGACGGTGAGCGATTTTCGTGAGGTTTCGGCTCGAGAATTCTGGCTTGTCGATTTGTGATGACCGATCGTTTGGTCTTATTGTTCGCGTTTCAGCGTGGCGGGCTTCGCTTTTGAGCGTGCGTATGAGAGGTCAGTGGCTTCGCGGTGTCTTCTCTCGGTTAGATACACGGCGCCGCTGCCATTTCTACGAGACTACGTTCGCTGCGGCGCAGGAGGGTAATGATTATACGACGTCCTTTCGGGCTGAGCTTCAGTCGGCGTTTGAACCGTGTCATGCATGGATTCGTGGATGTTAGGGGCTCACACAGGGATATAACTGCAAGGTTGAGCGGTGTTTCGCGCGATGCTTTAACGGTTGATAGCCGAGATGTATCTTGGATCGATAGTTGCGAGGATTACGGCCATCCGGGCAATGACCCATGTTTGATTGAAGAAGATTCTTTGGGCGGGACAATGCTTTTGGTAGTAACGGGATTCCAGACTGTAGACGATTAGTACAGTCAGGTTCGATATTCGCCGGTGAGTTATGCTCCGTATGGGGGTACACCGCTGAGTCACCCGCGCAGTGGAGGACATTGGCGAGAAGGGTTTGCCAGGATCATTGTGCGTGGATTGCAAATGCCGACTTGTTTATTGGACTTGTTGGAATGGTTCACGGGTTACGAATGTGCTTAGCTAATGCGCGTGGGACTCGCGTGTTCGGAGTATGACAGTCAAGGAAGGTTTGCCTTGCGACTTCGCGAGTGTAAAATAGGGATCTGCTCTGACTGATGGTCTTCTGGTTTGCGGAGAGCTAAAATGCTGGTTCGATAAAAGAGGGTCGAAGATTACGAGCCACAAATACCGCGTGCGCGGGGTTATGGCGAGTGATGGCGCCGAGGAAGACGATTGTCCTGCTCTCTTGACGTTATTGGGGTGACGCATCGCTGGTTGATATCGGAATTTGAAGGTGATCGGCTGATGGCGAATGCGAGAATATCGGTAAGGTGTGCCCGGGGCCGTATGATCTGAGGTGAGGCGTCCCTCCGGTGTGTGTGCAGGATTATTATAAGGAGTAGAGATGTGCGCGATTCCTTCAGGTATCTCGGTGTGATAGAAGTGCGATATTCACGTTGACTGTTTACTTGCTAGAGGCATGTACATCCGCTGGTCGAATCGGCTTCTTATGAAAACGCGTTACTAGGAATATGGTAGTAGCGAGGACGCTTGTGGGGTCTCAAGACGTGTTCGTTGGGAGCTGTGTCGTGATCAGACGGATCTCGAGTTAACGGGCTGGTTATCTATTTCGTGATATTTTGATCGTGCATCGTTTTGTCTGCTCTGAGATTGTAGTAGAGATAATACATGACAGCAGATCCGTGAGATCGCGTCGGGAGCTCCACGATCTGCTTCTCTGATGAATATGTCAGAAGACGATGTGGAGTCCACAAGCGCGCGTTCGGTGAGAACGTCACGAGACGCGTGCTTTGGCGTGAGTAAGCTTGCGATGTTAGAGAGTGAGTGCCGTGCCCATTACGCTGGATAGGAAGACGGCATTTATCGACTCGCGCATCATCTCGCGCCTGCCAGAATGAGTCGCATGGAAAATTTGCCCAGCACGGCGGCAGTCACCGTTCCTGAGACAGACTCGTCTCTCGTGTGTAAGTGAGCATGATCAGGTCGTGGATCGGACGGGCAGGTCGATTCGACCGTGGCGATCAATATCGCGCAGGAATCGATGAAGAATTACAGGACATCGTAGGGGCAAAACTCCACGTAACTCGGACGCCGGAAGAGAAAGGCATTGGTGCGTTACGGATATCGAAGTCGGCTGAAGACGGCGTGAAGCAGGGGCAAATTCGTCGGGCAGGATCGCCACGAGCGGATGAAGTCAAACATCGGCCCGATTGCTTCGTGATGGATTTCAGCCGGTCGATTGACCGAAGATGCGTCGGAAACTTATCAAAAACTTGCAAAGACTGGGTGTCGAGGCAAACGACTAACCTTTGAGTTTCCCAGGTGGTGACGAGACGGTCATGATGGGGCCCACGGCGGTGGAAATCGAGGTGGGTACAACCGCGCGGCATTCCGAACGCAGCGGGGTTTACAAACCCGAAACACGGCAAAGCTGCCACAAGGTGCGAAGCGTTCTTCGCCGGAAAACCGAAAAGAAAAGAACAAGGCGAATTGTAGGTCTCAGCGACGAGGAGTGGAAGGTTCGGGAGTGCTAGATCTTGCGGGGAACGCGGACCGAGCAGTCTCCGCCGGTTCGCTCAACGGCGGTGTTTTCAAAACGTCGTCAGTGAAATCCGCAAGTGCGACGTACGATCGCGAAAAACCGCTTGCGGTCTTGGCCGTGTCGTTCCACGCATTTCCCTTGACGACGAAATGCGTCACCGTTGCGCGTTATGGGGCGAAAGGTTTCGAAACGCAAATGATGATGGCGAGGTTATTCATCGGACGCGTCCGGATGTATTTTTCGCCCGCGCCGAGAATGCGTTTTTGAGAAATTATCGGGCTTTCGAATTTACAGCTTTTCGGCAACTCCGCCCGCGACGAACGGCTCGATCAGCTTCGAAGTTCTGATCGAACGTGGGAAACCGTTAACATAAAAAATTTACGTTTGCGTCGTTCGCGTTGAGCCCGTTCCATCCCGCGTCTGAGCAGCGCACGGTGATTTTGTGCCGGGCACCCGGCCCGTTGAAATCACTCGTTGTCAACTCGCCGTCGCTTGCCGATTAACCCCGTCGGCCCAGGAAATCGCCATCGATTAAATGGGTCCATCGAGTTGCCAATTCCGCGAGTTCGCACATCGTGCCTTGCCCCGGCCCGGACGCCAAAAGAACACCACATTCGGCGCAGCAGGGCTCGCGTGAGATGCAGTATGCGTTCCAGGGGCGGCGGTGCGAGCCCTTACATAATAAAATGCCAGTGCTGATAGTCGCGGGCCCCCCAATTCGGGCCTTAGACTCGATGATGTACGTTAGGGCGAAGGTGTCCATCGAAAGAACGACAAATTCGCACGAACCGATAAGGTATTTGGAGAATACGATAGCGCCGGGCTGACGCTCGCTCTTCCGTCGCCCCCGGTCCCAGGCCTTTGCCGTTCCAATACCGCGGGGAATGATAACAGGTCCCGATAATCGGACTCACTCGGAGGCGCAACCGAAGGGCCGAACACCCAATGACCTACGGCAGTTCCCGAACCGGAGACTTCACGAACGACACCGTGTTGGGGGGTTGAGGGGGGTATTCCATGTCGCTCATCTTGAATCGTTGGATCGAAAAAGCGGCAATAGTAAGTCCGCCTCACGACGCGGCATATCAGCGAGTTTGGCTCCTTGCGTCGTCTGCTACATTTCGCTTTTAAAACTAATACCATGGATCGACGTGATTCACGAGCGATACTGATAGATTTCGAAATTTAGGATGTCGTTATCGTCTTGATAGCTGTCGTGATGTTTGATACCCCGTCTCGCATTTTGCTGGGGTAAAGGGCTCGGAATTGGATAGGCACGCCCGGAAGTTCGTCACACAAAACCGTTTTACCGTTGTGTACCGTTAGAGTGTCCGTTGCTTCTTCCGCCATTCGGAACGAGCTTGGCTTCTTATTAATGTTTGCACAAATTCGAAGCAACCTTCTTGATCGCGAAATTTTTGTCATCCGATGTCATTTCCGGCTGGGGTGCAAAATTGTCAAACAGAGCCCAGTTCATTCTTCGCTCAAACTAGCTCGAGACGCCCCGCGGTTTAGCTTTCAGGTAACTGAGTCCTTTGACGAGTCGTTAGAATTCGAAAAGCCAATCAACATCGGCCCTTGTATGTATCGTCGATATCAGCTTCTTGAATTCTCAACCGATGCGAACGCTTGTGGGATTCCGGAACCGGAAATTCAAACGTCCCATGAAATTGAATGACCAAGTTCGAGCACTTCTCGGGCGGTGATCGCGGGTGATAAGGTTGAGTACTTCGGCAAAACTCCGATTATTTTCTGCTCTTCGTCAGCTTGGGAAGTGTTCGACAAGTGCTCAAGTCTTCTTTGAAATTATCGTGGCGAGTTGCCAGTTACGGGATGGGTTCTCGTAAAACAGCCAGGGGGACCGTGCACCGCCCTCGATCGACTGCTGGAAAATTGTCACGCTGAGTAGTTCGTTAAAGATTTCTTTGTCTTCTCTTACGCCTGCCATCAAGGTGTGCCGGTGAAGCAGGTGAAGCAGAATGAACGCTGCGTTGGAGAGAGCGTTTCGGCAATGTTCACGCCAACGTGTGTGCTGGCTGCGGTGGGCTTGTCGGGTCTTCACGAATTAATGTCGCGCGATCGGACAGCACCGGATACGTTTCGCCTGGCTTGGTGCGAATTCTGGATCTCCGCCAACCGGGCATCGACCGCATTGTTCCACGCCAGGAATTTGAATGATTTTTGGCGGGATTTGGCCACCTTTGGATTCATCGTAAGAGCGTGAAATTTCAATCAGGTCGATCAAAAGCCGATTTGCTTGCACGTTCCTCGGATTCAACGTCAACAGATGGACCCGACGTTCATTTCGGCTATTGATTTCGTATTCCGTCCCGCGAAGTGTCCAGCCCGCCGTCCGCTGCGATTTGGCTTGGAAACATTGGAAGAATGACCAACGTTGATACCAAAAACATTGGCGGAATCGGTGTTTATGTAAATCCTTCAGTTTGTGCTTGGTAGGCGTGCTGGATTTTTGGTTCATATCGCGCAGCGTGCGTTGGGGTTTTCAAGAGATATGGACTGCCAGTGTCACGAGATTGGTGCCAATGAAGTTAGTGATTGTTGGTCGAATATGTTATACGGCGGAAGAAGCGTCGAGCTATGCAGAGGTGCATCGAAGGGAGATTTCCCCCGGTCGCCAGGAAATCTTATGCAAAAGCGGTGCGCCATGTGCGCGGTCTTCGGCGAGATTTCGGCGGAATTTCGGTTCGCGAGGCGATTTTTCATCAGAATCATTGACACTGGAGCCATGGAAGTTGCGGGATAAAACCGGTTTGGATCGAGAATGAAGTTTTACGAAAAAGGTTTAGAATATTCGGCCTCCGGCGGAGGTGCGACTGCAAGGTAACAACGTCGTTGACTGAGGTTCCGTGCAGGAGAGGAAACGTAGGCAGACTAATTTGAGTCCGAATCAAGTACTTCAGACACGACCTTGTCATGGGAAGGGGAAGGCAAACCGTACGCCGTTATCGCAGCTGGGTCCTGGGGTCTGGCGGAGTCGAATGAACCTGTAGGCATGCGTGTGTGGGAAATTCCACGAGAGAAGGGAAGTCCCTATTTGCTCTGAGGGCTGTCGTGATGACCCACGACAGAGCGACCAGAAACCGAAAGGGTAATTGCTGGTATGAACGCGGATTGGATGGCTGTTGGTTTGTAGAGTACGACGCCTGGTAAGGAACAAAGCGGCGACGCCGTAGCTGAAGTTAGCGAGGAAAGGGAACCACAGAAGGGAATCTTCCACTATAGTCTTTGCGCCGGACTTTGAAGCCGGAAATACGCAGGATTGAAGTGGATAGGGCGGGCGAAAGGTAACGGCGTCATGGACGCTGGGATCGCTTGACCATGAGGAAGCCGTAATGAGTTAAACAGCTCAGGTTACGGATTGTTGGGGGGGCGGGCTGGCAACAGCCGTCCTACGCGATCTTGGAAAAACCTCGTCCTGAGGTCTGCGAACGCTTCCGTCGGATGAACCATCAAGTTTCCTTGATTATATTGTCCATCGTGGCTCGCTTGTCCATCGCTGTGGTCGTGGGGAGTTATCGGTAAGAACAGACAACGAATATATTTCGCAATGTTCGAGCACCGGAATGATCGTGTTGATTGCTGAATTCGTTTGGCACTTTAGCCGTGAATCGAAATGGAACGGCCCACGGTCCCAATTACACGATCCAACCGCTGTCGGGCTGGCACGGTTTGCCGTGATTGACCTAGCCTTCCTTTCAGGTCAGAGGTGTCCGGGTCGTGAAAGGCGAAAAGTGTTACGATTGCAATGTCGGCGTTTACAAATGGGACTCCCCGCCCGTAAAAATTTTGGCCGTTTCTTGCGCGGGTGGTTTTTTCCGGTAATGATTGTGATGCGAGTTCTCCAAGATTTTCCAACTCCAACATCCTCAGGGAATCTTAGTGGTGGATCGACGAGCTTGACGTTTATGTGGCCGGGGAGCGGAAGTTGCGACCAGATTCCCGGTATATCGCCTAGCCAGTCTTCCAGAAATGGCATCCGACAGGGTGTTATTTCAATCAGTCGTGTAGGCCGACAGGATCGAGCGATCTTGCGCTTGGAGTGGGGATGATGGGATTCGCAAGCTCCTCCCGTAAGTTTGCTTGGTTTACTATTGGCGGTGGCAGGCACCAGAGAGTAACCTAGAGATATTATGCGTTTGGACATGAAAAATTAGGAAAACGGTCCGTCAGCAATATCCCCGGCTTGCTTTAATGATATGTGAGCATGGTTGTGGACAAAATTCTCCCACGGGGATTGAATGCCAACCGGAAAGTTTCGGCTTGTTTAGATTTTCGCGTCTCGGCAAAACGTACGTATTTCTTGAAAGAAGTCGGTCAATGAGTCCGATGAATGCCGAGCACCCGTTTAATATGGGATATCGCCTATTGTCCGCTGCCGGTTGTCGGAGAGTTTAAATGGGATTTCGAATTGAATCAAAATATCGACGGCTAACGATAATACGTGGTTTTGCCAGAAAGGCTGTTCTGGTCACGAACGCCTTGCTCCAAACTATTGCCAACGTCATAACCCAATCCGCTCTCCCAACTTCGCCCATGGAGACCGTCAGCCCCGGTTAGGGCGACAGCGTCCACGTGACGGGCGATCGCAAATTCACAGGCACCGAATCCAACAACACAACCGTCTCAATTCTGTCAATCGCCGCCGATTCGCTGCGCCCCTACACAGGGGCTACCGTTCGTGTTTTCAAACCAACCACGGTAGCGTGGGCTAATTTGATGTTCGTCTACGAGGTATCCGTTGTTCGACAGCTTGGCAAACGTTGTTCGCAATCCGTGGTTCAAGTCACCCGCTTCGCTGTTCAAGAACTCAATTTTCGTTGTTCTGCGAGTCGCTCGGCAAGGACGAATGTCTTCTTGGATATGCACGCCGAGTTACCCGGCCGGGATTCAGACTCCAGCCCTGTTCTTCGTCTCTTTGAGCGTAGGTACCAGTTGCAAAGTCCCGCCAGATCGCTGTACTTCAGATTTGGGAAGGGTGGCTTTCAAAATCCGGGATTCGGTGAAGTTTCAATGGCGGGAACTTCTATCATCTTGCCGCCAAGAATCCCCGGTGCTGACCCCGATACGTGACGATGTTGGCCAGTTACTCGATCTGCTTTAGGGGACTGAACTTGCAGGGTGTAGCCGGTCCACTGGGGAAGTGTGCGGGCGTTCGATGAACAGCACACGTGTCTTTGCAGCCCGGCCCTCCACGTCTCACCTCTCCCCGAAGACGGGCAGGAGAGACAGAATTTTTGGAAGACTGCCTTGCTTTAGTCAAAGAAACCAGAGGTGCAAGGGAGGCGTCCGGTGTAGAAGAGTTCGGACCGATGGCGACGGACACCAAATCGACGGCGAGGGACTGAGAGCAGTTGCTTGCGAATCTCATACGACACTGTGCGAGCGTTCGGCAGGCAGAGTTGGCACATCACGAAAGATCGAATTTGCGGACTTTGCCGTGGGAGTCTTCGATAGTAAGCTTGTTCCCAAAAGCGAACGATCGTGCTGATTGGAGGCGGGATGGTTACGAGATTTGGTTGCGGGCCTTTCTCGATGGTTCGCAAAACGATTTCAAGTCACTTTCGTACTTGAACAAACGATCGCCGTTAGGCCGGATTACGTCGATCGAGATGTCGCACACAGCTCGACCCATTTTACGAAAGCGTGTTCAGGCGGAACAGCCAGACAGTTCGGCGGCTCGGTGTTTGCATACTCTGTTTAATTTTTGACATCGGGTGGCGCCCGCGCGAGTGTGGTTTTTATTCATTAGAAAGACTATCGATGTATCTGCGAAGGGGGGAACTCCCTTGCGGAATATCGCACAACACGCGCGACGTTCGCTCTGGGTGGTTATGCGGGGGTTTCGAATCCACCGTCGCCCAACGCTGCCGCCCGCGTTTTCGGGGGTGGAGTTTCTGGATTATGGCCGAAGATCGTGGATGTGTTTCCGGGACAGAAGGTATTGTGAGGTTTGCCGAGGTGCTTTTTTAGAAGATAAACGGAGGCCATGGTGAAGACGGATTGCCGGGATTTAGGTGAGGGGAGGAGAGGGTTTTGGCCTCGGGGCGGCCCAATGATTATGGAACTCCCGATAGGGGAGAGAGAGCGTTACATGTCGCAATTAGGAAGTTTTGCAGTACAGTCAGGATTGACGAGGCCGCACACCAAAGAGGTGGTAACGCTGAGGAGCGTTTCCAGGCGGTAGAAAATCACGCTGTTTTCTTCAGGGTGGATGAACGGGACTCGAACCCCGCGACCTTCGAATCACAATCCGACGTTATAACCACTGAAACAACACCACGCGTCTGACAATCCGTGAATTTTGAGCAGGAAAGGGCCCTCTGTAAATTCACAGGTATTGATTTTTGGTTTAAGGTATCTATCTTCGACGAGGCGGTCAATGGCTGCGTGGAATGAATTCCCCGCAAAAAAAACCCCCGTGGTTTTATTTCTCGACTATGACGATGGGATTGGCTGACGCAGTGTTGTGGTTTTGCCCTCGTTCGACGCAATCAGGTATTCTTCAAGGATTTTTCCGACATGCTCAATGGGACGACTACGCGGGTGATGACGAGTGGATGCGTCGAGCAGTAGTCGTGAGACCAGGTCAAAGTCGTGTGGGGCTGTGTCGAGCGTGGGGTGGACGAAAAACGTACCGGACTGGAAAAAATCGCCTAGAGAAACAGGCGTATCATCCTCGGGGTTGAAGCTTTTGCACAGATCGGTTTCGGGTCGCAATAGGTTGGGTTTTCGAGGGTTCGGGAGATTGCAGCGCAAGAATCGTGGCGGTTGAAGTTGTTCCGACGACGGATCCGAAGGAGGCGGTTCGGGCGAAGACGGGTTCGCCGAAATGAGCAAACTTGCGGCATCCGGAGAGAGATATAGAGTGCAGAATTGCACGGATTCATCACGGAAAGTCGATCTTGTTTGGCGTTTTTCGATGGAGCGAATCGAGCGATAATGTCTGGTCCAGGTGCTGCGTCAGGTGGGCGTTCGTTTGCCGTTGTCGGTTTCGTGCGAGCTCTGTGGAGAATGTGCGACAGGTCGGTGCGGACGTTGGCTTGGACGCAACGCTAATAAACTCGATTCTCGCGACATCAAAACCGACAATTTGATTGATGACGGCGATGGGAATCGGTTCGTGATTCGGGGTGGATTGCGATTTGACGGAGTGATGTTTGAAGCGGAGAGTGACCCGGAAGACATTCGCGGTTACTTATTTGGACGCCGTGATAGTGGCGCCGGAGGTGTTGTTTCGTCAGTCGTATTTGTCCGGCAAGTTGATATTGTTCAGTCTGGGGATAGGTGGAGTTGGAGGCGATGCGGATTTTTCCGTACGGACCAACGATCAGGAGGGATGATGAGGCGGCGGGTAACGAAATGATGGCGACCGACCGGATTCGTGATTGGCGGGACGAGCGGAGTTCGGAGAACGATCGAATCATATTGTGAGTGCAGTATGGGGCGGTGCACCGGAAATATCCCTGGAAGTGTTGGTTGAGATTGTCAAGAGAATGCTCAGTCCGGTGTTGATGTCTCGGATAGTTCCGACGGACGATGTCGCTGGCGCGATTGGAATACAGCATCAGGTTGGCGGCAGTATCCCACGTTGACGGTCACACAATTCAACGCGTCAGGCGCGAAACTCATCGGATCACGAGCGTCCGCGGAGTGCGAGAACGAGATTGAGTTCGGCGTTTCGGTTTTGCCAACTTGGTATTGGGCGGGCAAAGTTCAGGGTCTGACATCTCTGAGGGGACTCGGGAGATCGGCAAAATCGTGTTTCCATGCATTGGGCACTCGAAGAGTTTGCATCGCAATCGTGGCCGCTTGGTTTTTCGGGAGGGTTGCCAGCGTTGTTGAGCAACTCCACGTGGGCTGGGCGTTCGCAGTCAGATGTGGATGAATCGTGATGCGAATATCGCCAGGGTGGTTTGGGAAATTGGAAAGAATTTGATCGGTGAAGCGAAATGATTTTTGCAGCGTGCGTTGCCCGGGTTGAAGAGAGCATCTCGAAGTCGA
>Ga0163217_1027305_pt1 | contig 11552 bp, 17 predicted proteins | sample SynspAceP_FD_185933 | JGI IMG/M metagenome (GOLD analysis project Ga0163217, IMG submission 185933) | Saline lake microbial communities from Ace Lake in Antarctica - Synechococcus sp. Ace-P (PacBio error correction) | ecosystem: Environmental > Aquatic > Non-marine Saline and Alkaline > Saline ... | reverse complement strand
TTGAGCCGTCCGGCTCTTTTTGCCAGATCATATCGAATCCGCCCGGTCGAAGCAAGGTGTCGTTATAGATTTCATCTTTCGACGTAATCGCCGGTAACCGATTGCACAGAATGCTTTCAGGCAAGCGCATGCCCTTTTCGAAATGAACTTCATCGAATCCTCGGCGCAATCTTGCCGCGGCAATTGCCGGTCAGGTCGCTGACCATTGCATTCCACTTTCGGTGATCTTGTGTTCTTTCAGCCATGCTTCAATCTTGTTCATTAAGTTCCTCCAGGGCAGTGCCTGTTTGAACGCGCCGCGGCGGCGTCACCAAAACGCCTTTGAGATCGGACAGATAGAAGGCGTTGGTCCTTCACCTTCCATTCTGGATGGCCACTGGCACGGCCCAATTGCGAATTGGGTGCCTGGCTGACGAAAAATGCTTCGATCAGCCCATCAGGTGCCGTTGGCCTTTCTGGCCGCAAGCCAGGCGCCCAATTGGTCAACGCCCTGGGTATGCAGAGAGTTGACCTGCGCCGAAGCCGCCGGCCTGACAGTTTCATAGAGGCAGGCCTCCCGGCTCAATATGACCGCGTGGGACAGGCCAATGCCTGCTTCGGACTGGCTGGATCCTTGTTTTCGCGGTGCTCATATAGCCACCCCACTTCATGCAGCGCTGGTGCAGGGTGCCACCAAAGGCGACGTTCATTTTCCTGAAATCCGGCAACACGCCAAGCACCGGTACGCCCGATCAAACCGCGGCCTTGATTTCAAGGTAGAGTGGTGGCGTCGCGCTTTGGGCGTTCGTGTTTGGTTCCTCGGCGCTCGGGCGGCCTTCCATAGTGGTGGGGTTTCTTACATTGGAGGGCGAGCCGGTAAACAGGATGCCCGTCCAAGGTGTCGAGCAGTTGGTCAAAGGTCCCAGCGGCCTCGCCCAGCGCGGGGAATCAAGCAGGGGCAAACGCCCCGCCACCGTCGACCCACCCACCGAGAATGTATTTTTCACCTACTATATTGGAAAGGGTGCAGGACCCAACTGATCGGTACAGCAGGAGATTGCCAATCAGGGTTTTTCGTGCGACGGGGAACATTGGGTCACGGCCTGTAGTGAAATAACGTACATGAGTTGGATGTTTGTTCAATTTGTTATTACAATAAGCACAAAAAATAAACACAAAAGCCTGAAAGGCGGGGCGCTGAGGACGTCTTGTTGAAATTTGGCCCGGCAGCCCGCTCTACGCCTTATTTTGGTTTGCAGTATGCACCGTCTTGTGCCGATCTGGATTCTATGACTCGTTCGGGCTTTCAATTACTCTATTTCGTAACCCGCCAACGTGATTGATATATTTTACCAAAACAACAGGTTGATATCTCATGCATCCCTAACCGGAGGCGGATACGGCGGCAGCCAATTCCGCTGAGCCCGTCAGTGTCCAGTGGAAGCGGAGGCCTTTCTGGCGGAGCATCCGGAAAATCCACTTCATCGATCTGCTGATTGCGGACATGAACGGCATCGTACGGGTAAGCGTATCGACCCGTCCGCCCTTTTGGAAAGCCTATGAAAAAGGTACGCCCTTCCGGCCTCCATCTTTTCGCTGAATATTCAGGGCACCCAACCGTGGAAGAGACCGGCCTGGGTCTGGAAATGGGGTGGACGCCAGACCGCGTCTGTTTGGCGATCCCGCGTACGCTTAACGTAAGGAACCCTGGCAGAAGCGCCCTACAGGTTCAGACTTATTAGATTGACCATGTATGAGCTGGACCGCAAGACACCATTCTTCGCCGCCCTCGTTATGTGCTGCAAAGGATCGTCAAGCGCCCTTTTCAAAAAAGCCGGAAAGCTGGGTCTGACACCGGTTTTTCGCTTCAGCTGGAATGTTATCTGATTGGACCAGGAAAACATCACTGGGTCGCCGCCAACCACCGCGCTCGCCCATGTCAGGCAAGCGGCCGAATTCTGTTCAGGTCTATTTCCATGGATGACCTGGATGAGTACGCTGAATTTTCTCCAGGACGTCATCGAGGCTGCCCACGAAGCCAGGACATCCCCGCAGACGCCATTGTCGCGGAATCCAGCGCCGGGCCAGTTCCGAGTCAACCTGCATTCCGTGGACGATCCGGTATGGCCTCGATCACAACGTGTTGCTGAAAGCGAGTCATCAAAACGTTGCCTTATGACCATGAAATGGACCACCACTTTCATGGCCCAGCCGTATTACGATCAGGCCGGCAAACGGCATGCACGTGCATATCAGTCTCGTCGACGAGGGATGGCACCAACGTATTTGCGCCGAACGCGATTGGCACGCTAAGGCAAACCTTGCGTGTGCAATTGGCCGGCTGCTGCAGACCTTGCCTGAGTACATGGCCTTCCCTATGTCCGAACGTGAACTCATACCGCCGTTTCAGCCCGAGCTTTCTTCGTGCCCTGTGCGCCGACCTTGGGGTATTGATTAAACCGACGGTCGCTTGTCCGGTTCCGGGTGGCGATCCTGAGTCAATGGGCGTATCGAGCATCGCTGTGCTGGCGCGGATGCCAAACCCTATCTTTCTGATGGCCGCTCTGCTGTCGGCGATTCATTACGGCATCAGCAACAAGATCGAACCGCGGAAAATGGACCGGAAGGCAATGCCTACGATCAGCACGAGGCGCGTCCCTGGCCTCCAACCTGCGTGATGCCTTGCGCGCGCTGCAAAACTCTGCCGTCATGAAGGAATTACATTGGCGAGGAGTATCTGGACGTCTTTGTGTTGTGCAAGGAAGCGAGCAGGAGGAGTTCGAGGGACTATTCGGACTTGCAGTATATGTGGTATTTGCATTACCGTTTTGATCGGTGTGTGTTGCTTTTCAGAGTTCCGTCCTTGTGGCGGGATTTTGTTGTCTGGGTTGGTGGCTTTGTGGCGTTGTGTTTTCGTATGGTCAGGGCTTTGTGGGGCGGGTTTCGGGTTGGTTGGTCGGATTGGTGTTGGGGTCTCGCCTGCGTCGGGCTGCCCCAGGCGTTGACACGCTACCAGCCATCCTGGGGGCTCGTCGGCGCACGTCCCTGTGCGCGTCGGTCACGCCTGGGGCATGCCCGAACGCCGAGACCGCGACATGTGGTGAGGCGACTTGAAAAAGCAAAAATTGGATCTGGGATCTGGATCGGGATCTGGATCTGAGTTTGGTGCTTTTGGTGGTTGAGGATGCGCGGTTGCGTAGAAGCGACGCTGCCGACCGGCCTGGCCTGGACCTCCGAGCACAGAGGATGTGCGAGGCGAGCGCCCCAGGGAGGGGCCCCGAGCGTGTCCAGGCAGGGGCCCGGTCGGCAGTGGCGCGAGTGCACGCTCAGCAGAAATCAAGGCGATGGCTTAATCAAGGTAAAGATAAATGACAGAGGCCACGACTCCTGGTACCAAGCCAGGGGCATTCCCCCACAAACAGCACGCCAAAGGTTTGCAGGGCGAACAGCGTGTGGATGTGTGTATCGTCGGCGGGCGGTTTTTACTGGTGTATCGGCGCTTCTCGAGCATTGGCCAGAGCGGACAGAACAGTGCCTTGCTGGAAGCAGAAAGGCCTGGGCTGGGGGTTTCCGGGCGTAACGGAGGGGCAGATTCAATCCCGGCTGGCCGACCGACCACGCCATTGCGCTGGGAAAAAACAACTGGGGCTGTTGATTGGTGCCCGGGGCCCTTTGGGAGCTCAGCTTGGCGGGTGTCGAATTTACGCGCTGCGGGTGAGGGACTACGCAATCGACTGCGAGCTCAAAACAGGGTATTTTGCTGGGCGCAATTAAATCACGGCATTATACCCGAACTGCATGGCCTGCAGGCCAGCCTTGGAAAGATCGGCTATGATCAAAACTGACTTTCCATTGGATCGGGCCAGTGCCAGGGCCTTGACTGCTAACGTCCGTAACTATCAAGCCGGGATCATGGATATGGGCGGCGGTGACTGCACCCGCTCAAGTATGTACTTGGACTTGGCCTGGCCGCCGAACGGGCATGGCGCCCAATTGTTTGAACGTTCCCCCGTACCTTGGCTATCAACAGACGTTGACGGGTCTTGGTGCCTTACCGCCAAGGGCAGGATCCGCGCCGGCCCACCTGCTACTCCGGCCGGATGCCATATAGGCAAGCTGCTACCCTGGCAGCAGCGACGCTTCATGCGATTGCAGTATATGTGGCGGCCACGCACCCTTGGCCGAACTGGCGAATCCAACTGTCCCTTCGCGCGCAAGCTGTCTGCGATATGAATACCTGATCGGACTATTATTCGACTTACTGCGATGGCCGCTTGCTGTTTGGCGGGCGCGCCAGGTTTGCGCGGGATTTTGCTCGCCCGGAAGCGCTGCGCAGCACCATGCGCCAACGCTGACACGGGTTTCCCGGCGTGTCTTGAAAGTTGTGACTTCGACTACCTGTGGGGCGGCCAGGTAGCGATGACGGCCAGCAGGCACCGCACTTCGGCCGGCTTGCTCGCGCCATGACGTGCTCTTTACCTCAGGGCTATGGTCCGGGCAAGTGTCGCGGCTAGCGGGTTGCGGCAAAACTGAATGGGCCAGGCAGTGATTGGCCAGGAGCAGAGGTTTTGTACTTTTTTGCTCTCGGTTCAAACATGCGCCGTTGCGCCGGGGTACCCAGCGTGCAACCGCCATTCGAGCGCTAGCCCGTTTTATGTATCGGCTGCGCGGATGCGCGTTATGAGTCTGGAGCGTTGACCGTTGTTGCGGGGACTTTGAAGGAGTTTGGCGCGTATGCTCGGCGTATAGCAGGCGCTGGGGCGTGACGGCGGCGGACTGCAAGAGCGCCTTGGGAGACTGGGCTGTTTACCTGCGTTATCCAGCTGCCGAGCGCGACCTCGGTTATGCAGCAGCTACGGCCCTGCATATTACTCTTGCACAAGCGACTTGCAGGGCGTGGGTGAGCTGCAAACTGACGGACAGCATGCGCCTGCGCATTGCCGGTATGGCAAGCGGTGGCCTGTATGTTGAATCTCGGGCTGGAATGGTATGACCGTTGGAATAAGACCATACTGGTGTGTATGGACGGGCCTTTTAGTTGCGACACGAATGGCACGGGACGAATTCCGGTGTTGTGCATGCTCGAGCGGCGCGCCTTGAGCGGTGAAACCATTGCAGTTAACGGCCGGGGTGTTGTCCTGGTGCAGGATGTGGAGCCGTCATACCCGGCGCGCAGACGCCGCCAATGTGGTGTTGCCACGAGTTGGCGCACACGCTGGATATGCGCTGATGGCGCCAATTTGGGGCCGCCTGCGTTGCATGCGGACATGGATTTGCGGACCCAGTGAAGGCGGAGTTACCGCCGCCTTGGGACCACCTGCAGCGATATGCACGAGCGCGCGGCACTCGCCTTGACCGCTGGATTGATACGCGCTTGAGGATCCCGGCGGAATTTTTTGCGGTTGCTAACAGTGAGACATTTTTTTCGAACAGCCGCAGAGGTTGTAGACGCGCTGCCGGGTGAACTGTTATCGCAGTTCAGGCGTTTTTTCTACCGCGCAAGTCCCGCTGAAAGAGGGCTGATCCGCTGCGCTGGCCGCGTCAGCGCCAGAGATCTTTGATTATTTCTATTAACAATACTCGGGCCGAGGCATGGTCTGGCCATTCTGATGCGTATTTGCCAGGAGTGTTTGCATGAGTCGTTCTCTTTACCGTTGCGTGCATCCCAGATGAGCTGTTCCTGGGATCGCCAGGGGCCCCAATATCCAGAGGCTGAAAAGCAGGTCCGTGAAAGCCGCTGGCAAAAAGGCGCACAGATCATCTCTGATTCAGAGCTGTTTGAAACTCCGTATTTTTTGCCAGAAAACCTAATTGCGAGTATCTTGCAGCTGGCTACCACCATTCGACTCAGAACCTCCGGCCATTGCGCATTTCAGGCGCTGGGCCAAGAGCTGCAGGTGGTGTGCCGATCAGCTTTTTCGAGGCTGGCGGGCCGGGCAGCGCTTCAACAGGCGGTCGTTGCATTATCGATGCCAGATGGCAGCGAACCTGGGGTGTGGTATTTCGCAAGAGCCATATCCCGATGCCCGGTTATCACGAAAATATTTTATTTTCAACCCGGGCGACACCGGTTTCAAGGTCTGGCAGAACCCGCTACGCCAAGATTCGGCGTGGGTATCTGCTGGGATCAGTGGTTTCCCTGAATGTAGGCGCGCAGCATGGCGCTGTGCTCGGGTGCGGAAATTTCTGTTCTAACCCCACGGCGAATTGGTTAGCGAACCGCATGATCCGAACACACCTCGGCGCGATCATTGGCAAAGCGTGTTGCAGCAGGCCATGCCGGTGCCAACCTGATGCCCTGGTCGCAAGTAATCGTATCGGGCGCGGAGGAGGCAGGATGACTATGGACATTACCTTTCTACGGAATCTTCCTTTTCATTGCCGATCATGTTCGGCGCCAAGGTCCAGGAGGCTTGACAACGAGAGACCGAGCGAATGGCGTACTGGTGCAGCAGTTCGGATCTGAGTGAGACTCGGAGCATATCCGCAGTGCCTGGGTGTAGCTTTCCGTGATCGCCGGCCCAATTCTGTATGGCGCCGATCAAAACCCTGGATGGTTCACTGGAGTCCTGATTCCCGATGGTATACCTTTGCACAGTACGCCCCGCGGCCGATGGGTACAGCATGCCTGCCGAATGGGGCGCCGCACAGCCAGACCCCTGGATGGTCTGCCCGAGCGCACGGGACAACTGGCGCCTTGGGTGCCAGCCGGCGCAGGCTGCTTTGCTGAAGTGGCCCGCGCGATCGCAGCTTTGAAGTCCCGGTTCACCGTGTTGCGTGTCAGCCGCGCAGTACCGAGAACGCCAATCTGCAGTCAGCCATCCGGTATCCGCGTGGTTCGAGTTGAACCACATAGACATGCCTGGTGTGCGTGACACCGGCCCGACCTTCGTGACCCATTGCCAAGGTTGGGCTGCGTGGCGTTAGATTGGACCTTCAACGCCTGGGGGGTTTAACGGTGTTTGTATTGCGCCATGGCCAGCGCGATTGATATCAGGGTCGCGGACAGATTCTTGGCCTGCGTGCGTAGCCGCGTTACCTCGGCACCGAGGTTTTCTGTGCTGGAAGGCGGAGCCTTTCCATGTGGATGGTGAAGGCACGCTGATCCACCACCGGAGAGTGCCTGCTCAATCCCATCGCAACCGCACCTGGTGCGTGAAGAGATCGAGATCAAGCTGGCCATTCACCTGGTATCGATAAGGTATCTGGCTGCCTGGAAGGGCTGTTCAATGGACGGAATACCGATTGCCACGTCGATAACTTCTGCTTGGCTTTGTCCGCCCCGCTGAAGGTGCTGTGGCTGGACTTGGATGATCCCGAGGAATTCCGAATTTTTGATCGTTGCCAGGAAAGCCTGCGCGTATTGGAAGCCAGCCGTGATGCCCGGGGGCCGGGAAATTACCGTTGGCACCGTAGGCCGATCCCGGGGCCTATGTATGCCACCCGCAGAGGAGTGTGCAGGGTAGACCGGTGTGGCGGCGCTGCAGCCGGCGCGATCCGTCGATTTCGCTTGGCCGGTTCTACGTGAATTTCCTGTCGTCAACGACTCGTATCGGTTGCGCCGAGCTTCGATGATCCGCAGGATGAAACAGCAAAGGGCACTGCTGGAGAAGCGTTTCCGGATCGGCGGGTAGTGATTGGTTGCCGGGGCGGGAGATTCTGCTCGGCGGCGGCAATATTCATTGCATCCACCCAAGCAAGCAACCCCAGGCCTGATCGCCAAATCAGCCCCGCCAGGCAGCGGGGCCTTTTTGTAGCTTAGTCGGCCAGTTGCTTGGCGTCCGCGTTTCACCGCAGCCAAAAACCTGCTTGGGTGCAGTGCCGCCGATTTATGGTCACGGGCGTTCACCGAACCCTCCAGCTCAGCACTTCAAACACATCCTGCTCGATCTGACGCTGAACTGGCGTAGCTCTTTCCAGGCTCATCCGGCCAGATCCTTGCCCGACTCACGGCAAATTTTGACCGCATGGCGACGATTTCATGGGCCAGTCGCGGACGTAGACCTTTGCCGTACCAGGTGTAGTCAGCCAGAATCGGTCGCGGGATAGAGAGCCGCGCAGGGCTGCTTCCGCGCGGATGGCCGCGTACCTTTGGGCTGGATCGCCGGATCATGTCGGCGAACGCACGCAGGCAAATCGCGGGCAGGGTTATCGGCGGGCGTCGAACAGCGGCTCCTTGTCTTCCTGGTTTGTCCTGTGTTGGTAGGCAGCGGGCTGGCTCTTCATCAGCTCAGAGTCCCATCAAATGCGCCGTAAACCGGCCGGTCTTGCCGACGGACCAGCTCAGGTACATCCGGGTTCTTCTTCTGCGGCATGATCGACGAGCCGGTGCAGAGCGGATCGGGTAGGTCGATTAAGTTGAACTGCGCACTGGTCCACAGCACCAGTTCTCGGAGAAGCGCCGACAGGTGCATCATCGCCATCGGAAGCGGTCGTGCGCAGGAATTCGATCGCGAAATCACGACGGATACCGGCCGTCCAGCGAGGGATTTGCCGGATACCGCATCAAAGCCGAGCAAAGCTCGCAGGTCATCTCGCGGATCAATCGGATAGGTGTGCCGGCCAACGCGGCGCTGCCCAGCGGCATGCGTTACTGCGCTTGCGGCAGCAATCAGGCGTTTCACGGGTCGCGGCTCTTGAGGCATTTCGAACCAGGCCGAGCAGGGATGGGCCGAAGGTCACAGGCTGCGCGGGTCTGCAAATGGGTAAAGCCGGGCATGATCACGTGTGCATGGCGGCTTCTGCCTGATCGAGTAGCCCGGTTTGCAGCGCGCGTCAGTTTCGACCAGAATTGATTCATCTCTTCCCGCAGCCACAGGCGGGTATCGTTGCGAACTCTGATCTTGCGCGAACGGCCCGGTGTGCCAGCTTCTTGCCGGTCCAGCCGATCTGCGCAGTCAAGCCGCGCTTTCGATTATTCATGTGCACGTCTTCCAGATCACCCGCCAGTCAAACTGGCCGGCTTCGATTTGCGCTCTGGGATGCTGGCGCAGTCCGGCGAGGATGCTGTTCGTCGTTCTTCATCGCTGAGTACGCCGACCTTGGCCAGCATGGGTCGCGTGGGCAATGGAAGCCTGATGTCGTGCTTGTACAGGCGCTTGTCAAATCCACGAGGCGGTGAAGCGGGGCGACAAGGCATCAACCGTTCACTGAAACGGCACCCAAAAGGATGATTGTGTTGTCTGATCTTGGGCTCATTAGGTCGCGTTATGGTCGCCAATTCAAAAAGTTTGGCTGCAAAGGTCGTAAGGCATCCACCTTTCATGCTTGCGTGATGGCCGCCCGGCTGGCGGACACTTGTCTGTATGAGAAACGGACTCTTGGACACTGGCTCAGAAAACCTTTACGCGGGGGAAGATTTCTTCCTCCGGATCTAATGTTCTCCATTGGCGGTTTCACCCTGGTGGTCCTTCGCGAATTTGATGGTGCTGATTCTGGTTGCTGGCCCCGTACCGGTTGCCGACGGCTTAAATTGGCGCTGAAGTTGGCCGAGGCCTCCACTGTTTCTGTTGTGCAGTGGATTGTGTTGCTCCTGCTTGCCGCGGCTTTACTGCCCGCCGCTTGCGCGCCTGGATGCAGCGCCGGGCGCTGCTGCTGGCGCTGGCCATGTGTTTTACCGTGGTCGTGGGCCTGACGCTCTTTTCGAGTGTCATGGGCCGACTGTGGTGGGCTGGGATGCCGCCATGCTTGGCTACGCCGGAAAGCTGCATTGGGGGGCAAATTGCTCAGGCACGTACGAATCTGATCGCGCTGATCATGACCAGTCTGCTACTGCGCACTTCTACCTGCAACAACAATGGCAGCGGTCAGCAACGGCGGAGCTCAGAAGGCACGGCTGCAATCCTTGCAATCACGCATCCGCCCGCACTTTCTGTTCAATAGCTTGAAGTATCGGTCAGTCTCATAGATAGCGCCCCTGCAAAAGCTGAAAACGCGGTGCTTGATCTGGCCCCGACCTGTTCCGCCCAATCTGGCCGAGGCCGATGTGTCGCGACCTGGGAAGGGAAGTTACGCCTGTGCCAGGGCTATCTGAACGTATTTGAAGCAATACCCGCTTGGGCGAGCGTTTTGCAGGTCAGCTGGAATATTTGATGGCATTTTGCCATCAAACACGCCCTCATTCCCTTGCTGACCATGCGAGCCATTGCTGGAAACGCCATCCTTGCATGGGTCTGTTACAGCCACGTTCTTGAAGGCGGCGATATTCGTATTGGGACGCACGCTGGGTATGAGGGTCGCGTCGAACTAGTGGTATCAAACAGGTTGTCCACCACTAGAGACCCCATCAAGGTGCCGCGGTATGGGGCGTGTGGATAATATCGTGCTCGGCTGTCGGCTTTTTCGGGTCCTACGCTAAAGTCTAATCCTGGCGTGAAGAGACGGCGGCTTTCTTCAGCAGGCTGGTCTTATCTTGTAAACCACCGTCGTCCATTTTGCAGAAGAAAGTCATTTAAGGCATGAAAGTACTTATCGCCGATGATGAACCGTTGGCCTGAGAGAGGAACTGGCCCGACTTGATTAAAACCGCCTGCCTGGCTACGACCCGCTGCCGCAAACTTAGCGCAGCAAAATGGCCAGGAGGCACTGCAACTGATGCCGCAGCAGCAAACCGGGACATCTGCGCCTGGAGATACGCATTGTCCGCGGCATGGACGGTCTGGAGGCCGCCGCCAAGCTAGGTCGTGAAATGGCCCGATGCGCCGCCGGATCTAGCTGTAGCGGAGCAATGTCGGGAGAGTATGCGCTGGAAGCTTGCTTGGGTCAGTGCCGTGGGACTACCTGCTCAAGCCGGGACGCAGCGAGGATCTGGCCCGATGCGCTGGCCAAGGCGGCAGAAGCTGAAATGCGCATGCAGTGTGCACCTGGGGCGGGCGAAGGATGGCCATGGGCGAGGTGATTGCAAGCGCGCGCAGTCTATATCAGTGCTCGGACCCGCAAGGGTGTGGAGCTGATTGCCATTTGATATGTTGCGGGTGTACTTCATCGCCGACTTCACCATAGTACGTGACATCGTTGCCGCCATACTGACGGTGATAGTCCTGCTGGACGAACCGCTCAAAACGCTCTGGATAAGATTGAGTTTGGCATTATTTCGTGGCAGCATCCCTCGCAACGCTGCGCCGTTTAAGCAGAGTGATCGTTATTGAGCTGCCGCACGTCGCGCAGCTCTATAGGGCCTTCCAGTGGCAGCCTTCAAGGGTCCTGGCCTTTGGTGACGCCCTGTAGCCGTCAGCCGTCGGCATGTGCCGGGTCTGCGCAGAACTTCAATGAGCCCTAGTTTCGTGAGCCCTATTCGTTCAAAAAAACCCTTGGGGTGGTAGATACAGACCCGGGCAGGTGGATGCCCACCTGGGCATGGCGTATTCATGCCGGTTGGTTTTGACGAGAATCCCGCGAATGAGATCTCGACATCGTTGGCGAATGGCGCACTCGCTAAGTGAGACGCCCGTGGCGCCGTGGTGGCGAGCCGAGTTTGTCAGAAAGCGGCGCCTGAGACCAGATTGCACGCCCGAAGGCTGGGGGGCTGACCGTCTGGCCTGGTGCCCATTGGTCGCCGCGGCGCAGCAAGGTGT
>Ga0163217_1012371_pt1 | contig 11552 bp, 15 predicted proteins | sample SynspAceP_FD_185933 | JGI IMG/M metagenome (GOLD analysis project Ga0163217, IMG submission 185933) | Saline lake microbial communities from Ace Lake in Antarctica - Synechococcus sp. Ace-P (PacBio error correction) | ecosystem: Environmental > Aquatic > Non-marine Saline and Alkaline > Saline ... | reverse complement strand
ATCACGGCGGCTTTGCTCCGCATTCTGACTGGATCGCCCGGTGCTGCCTCTTCGACCGGCTGGTATTCCCTTACGATAAATGAGCTGGTGCCTTCGCGGAGACCGATGTTGCTGATCACTCCCCTGCGCGAACGTGCCTCAACCTGGTTGGCCAAGATACGTGGTCGGCCGGGTTATGGTCGTCGTATGGAGTGTGCTGGGTGCCTTCCGAATCACCGTGGTGGAGTTCGCGGTTGGATGGATATACTGCAGGGGGCCTGTGCTCTCGCCAAACCTCTACTTCCTACTGGCAGCATGACCGGGCTCCATTGCCGAAGCTCCTGGTTGATGCGCAAGTCAACCGAACAGTGCGTATCGGCAATGGTGACGTATGAACCATGGCGGTCGATGGTATTCATCCTGCTGGATAGTTCACTGGCGAGCAGCAGCTTGGTGTAACTCGCGTTCTGTTGATGTTGGGGCCGTGCAGGTAGCCTAGGCCGGGCGGCTGGCCCTGGCGATCGTCCTGGCTGGATTCCTCGTGGTCTCCTGCTGGCGCTGCCTCGTGGCCTGGCGCGTCCGCCGCTGACGATACTGCGTGCTGATGCCGCTTCCCTTTCGCTGTAAGCCACCGTTTGATTAACGGGGCTGGGTCTCCTTGCAGACGCGCCACCGTTCGTGTGTCGCAGTACGTCCGGTATGGCCCCGCGACGTTTTTGAATCTGAGCGGTGTCGGATTCTGTGCGCATTCAGCAGCCTGCTGTGGTGCGACAGTCCCCTTACGACCTTGTCTGATTGTATGTTGATGTCACCGGTACGGCCCAGCAACTGCCGTCCGCCGTGATGGCTGCGACCTCCTTCTGACGACTGGCTCGACGGCGATCCCTCTTGTCGATGTTGTTGCCCGGTGCCCGCTTGAGGGCAATCGCCTCTGATTGGCCAGCTCTGGCGCTCCTGCTCGATGCTGGCCTCTGTATGGGCCTCTACTGGCGGCACGATCTGATTGGCTCGGCGCCGTCCTGCCGCATTTCGCCGCCGTAGGTGGTTGGATCGCGTCTAAAGAGCTTGCAAAGAGCAGGGGCTTTAGTGTCGCTGGGGGTATCGCTCTTCCTTGGCTAGGCGTCTAGTACGAGGTTGCTCAGCTGTTGTGTTGGTCCTCGATAGTGTTGCTGCGGCTTTCGGGCGGCAGTTGGGGCGGGGCGGCGGCCAGCGGTCATCGGCCTGGACTCACCCCGGCCGTCAGCGTCCGCTCCTGGCTTGCGCCAGCTTTGGTCTGAAAGTACGGAGTATCTGGTGTGTTTGACGTCCCGCGCACGGTGGTGCCGATTTCGCCGAACTCCGAAAGCCTGCAGTGCCTTGCCAGTGGCGAGGTCGTCCTTCTAGCGCACATTGGCCCCTACGCTGTGAAAAGAGCTGCAGAACTCGGGCCAGTGCGTGGCCTTGCAATGGTGGCGATTCACAATCGATGGTGGCGGGCCGTGCATGTTCGCCGGTCGCCACCCAGTGGCAGCTGGGGGGGCTGTTCTCTCTGGTGTGGCGGTAGTTGCCATCCGGCTCGAAGCCGTGGCGGTGCTGCAGGCCCTCACCGGTGGTCAGAGAAGCGTGCGGCTGGCCCGTGATTGGGCTACACGCACGTCGCCTCTCCGTTCGACGATTCCCGAGCTGCGGCGGCCCGCCCTGTCTGCCCGCTGCGCCAGTCCTGAGGTGTGGCGGGCCTTGCGGGCCCGATCTACCCCGGTCGCTATTGCTCCCAGCCTCAGCACATCTTTCAGCGCACTGCAGCGACGCGTATCACGGCGGACGGCGCCCTGATAGTGGTCGATTGGCCGGGGCCTGGACCGTCAGCAAGCCGTGGCCTGTGCTCTAACCCAGTGGTCAGTGGGGTCTCGGTATGATGGGGCCGTGATGGGTGCTGATGGCCCTGGGCCTGTACTGTGTTCTGTGGTGTTTCCTCTGCCGTATTGCCTTCTTACTGTGGTGTCTGAGTTTACACGCGCCCGACGCCAACCCTGTGTCACGGATTCTCCAAGCCTCTTCCGGTGGGATGCTCAATTGGCACCGCCTGGTTCTCGTTATGCTCCGCTTCTGGCAGGCACGCGGCGCCAGACCCTGCGCTTCGCGTTGGTGTGTCGGTTGTCGTGGTAAGCTGGGGTTGGGCCTTGGGCCGATGGCCCTGTCTTGCTCAATTCAGCGCTTGGCGCTGGTTCCGCGGTGCTGGTTTGCGCCAGCCTCTACCCTGCTGCCTGGGCCCTGCCCACCACGGTGATGGACCCTTGGCTTGCGTGGATCTCAACGACCCAGCTGGCCCGATTCAAACGGGTTGATGTCGCTGGCCTCCCACAGGCAGGCAGCTGCCCATCCTCGCCCCCTCCCTGGCCTGGCTGGCCGTGGTTTTGCTCGATGTTCTGGAAGACGACGCCCTTCGTGGCCCTGTTGCTTGATGGCCGGGGCTGCCGATGATTCCCGCGATCTCTACGAGCGCCTGTGCGCTGTCGAGCTGTGGCGGCGCCCGGTCAGGCTCTATGCTTGCGCTTCACCCTGCCCCTTGCTCAGGCTGTATCCCTTACTGTTGCTGGGTTGCTGCTGTTCCGCCTGGCCAGGCCCCTGTGGCGCTTCTCGATCTGATCGTCGGTGCTCATTCCGGCGCGTGGCCTGCCATGCAGCACGAGAGTGTGGCGGGCTACCCTATCTTCATAATGCCAGCCGCTTCCTCGATTTCTGGCTACAGCGCCACGTGATGGATCTGCTATGATTTTGGCGTGTGCTGCTGCTGAGGGGTGCGTTATGTTCGTTGTCTGGTTTTGCGCTCGTCCGTGGCCAGGGCTTGAGCTGGCCCCGCGCCTTTTCCTTGCACTGATTTTTTTTGTCAAAAAGCATCCCGCATCGATTGCCTGCTTCGGTCTGCCACAATCTCGATCGCGCTCACAGTAGGTGGTGCAAGACCTCGCGCCGCTGTGACCCTGGGGCGTTGCTGCTGTTCTTGGGTGGCCTCGCGCCGTGCTTCTGGCAAGCTCTACACCTCGTCTCGCACCCCGATGCCCTGCTGGGGCGGGCTGGCGGCGATCTGGTCGGTGGCTGGACATGGCAACTACGGCCCAGATCCTCAGTCTCAGTGATGCCGTCCCTTTCTGGGCTCGCTACTCTAGCTCAAAAGACAGCACCTTGGTTGGGGGTTCGGGTAAACTACGTAGCTGAATCCCTGCTGTTGGCCATCCCCTGCGCCTACGCCCTGCGAGCGCGCGGCGGCTGCAGCGGCGAGCTGGTTGGATGGGCCCTTGCTGGTGGGCCGCCGCCTCCCCTCGGATGCTGCTGTTCCTGTGCCGTTGATGCATGCTGCGCGCGCAGTTCGCTCTGGCCAACAACCTTGGCTTGGCGCTCTGTCTTGCCCTTATCCGGGCTTTCGTCTTCCCCTGGCGTTGCTTGCTTGCTGGAGGCGGCCTTTGCCGTAATTGCCCCTGCGATGCTCGAAGAGAGCGCTCACTATGCTGGGGCTATGCCTTCTGGCAGCGTCTGCGCTGGTATCCTTGGTGCCCCTGCTTGCGGCCGGCGGTGGCGAAGCCGCCGTGCTCGTGTTCTGTTTCAGCTGGAATGAGTCCCGATGTCGCCCTCACCGGCTGTAGGACCTGTGGCTTCGGAGCTGCTACCCTGGCGCCCGCCTGGTCCCTGCTCGCCGTTCCTCGGTGTTCCGGTCTTCCCTTATGGCTGCCTTCTGCTGCAGGCCACGGTGCTTGGGCGCGTGCCATTGCTGCTGTTTACTCTAGGTTCTTTCAGCGGGGCCGAATCGTGGCTCGTGCCTCATCCCTAGGGCGCTATCAGGTTAATCCTTGCTGTCCGCCGGCTCTCCGCCTATGACCGTTTCCAGCACAGATTTCCAGCACCTACCACCAGTCGCTTGCCACGGCGTTTGCAGTTCGGAGGGGTCAGCCGCTCGCATCGAGCAGCAGCGTCACCGATCTCGAAGATCTCGATTCTGAGGTGAGCCCGCGAGTGCCTGGCCTGGCTCGGCGCTCCAGCTTGGTTATGCGGCAAGCAGCATTCCGCTGCGCCCTGATCCTGGCCTCGATTTCCCCGACGGGGCCGCATCCTGCTCGGCTGAGGCGCGACATCACCGCCCTGCGCGGGCCCGCTCTGTCATGTGGCTCGATGGTGTTTTCAGAGTCTTACGCCGCTCTATCCCCCTCTGGCGTGGCCCGGCAACTCTTTCGCTGGGCGATGGAGATTCGCTAGGCGTCGATGCGGCTCACCATCGCCGCTGACTCTCGGATGCCGGTCTCGATGCTGCTGCAGCTCGGTTGAGTGTCGCAAATGGCGGCCGCCGCATCTCTCCGGCTGGCCAGCGGCCAGCGGGTGCTGGCCCCTGGCTCGGGCTCTGCTGCGGCGCTCCGACAGTGTTTACCTTGCTCGTATGAACGATGAGTCTAACTCGACGCCAGCTGCGCGAGGAGCTGCGGCCCAGCTCTGCGCGATCTCTCATGCGGCGGTGGGCGCCGGTGGTCTACGTCACTTACATGTGTACCAGCTAAGAAAGCATGGGGGCATTCGCTCGATCGCATCGCCGTGCCATCGCGGCGCTCATGTGCAGCAGCATGCGCAGCACGGCTCGCGAGCTCGTATTCCACCGAACCCGCCACGCTGTTTGGGTCGCAGGTTCATCGGCGGCCTCTAGTTATCAACGTCGCAATTGCCTAAGAACCCGGATGGCAGGCCTGCATGGCCTGTGCGGCCGAAATCACCTCCATGCTCTGTTGCGGAGAGAGGTGACTGCAGGTATCTGGGTTGGTGGTTCTAGGTAATTGGCAGCGGCGGCCAGCCAGCACCTTGCAGTGCCGACACAGCCGCATGGGACTCCCTGCGTTCTGGGTCTGCGAGGCGAGGATCAGCATACGGCGATGCCGATTGCGGCTATCGCCTGGGAGCCACAACCTCATGAGCATCCCTTATATGCTGGCTCGGGCGGCGCGTCTGACTCGGCTTGACCACAATTCATTTCTCGGTATTGACCCCCCCTCATTCACTCCTCTCCAGTTCATCTGTTCAGATGCCGAGTAGAGCCAATAAAGCCGTCTCTGTGTTCGCGGGGGGGGAAAGGGGGGTCATGCGTATTATCAGTTTGATTGCCGCGCAGCTTCCCAGGTATACGTCCGACTTGGCAATTGGCATTCGGTGATCCTGGAGCCGGTATTCATCCCAGAAACTTTCTCTTACCTGGAGTGGCTCGGGTGGTCAGTATGCGATCTTGATGACTGACCGATCTATACCTCGGCCGCTGCGTCGATGCGGTTACGATCTCTATCACGACTTCTCCAGCGTCCTATCCCCGGATTCTCGGCGATGCTTTCGCGACGAGTGGGGCTGCATTGCTGGAGCAGTGCCAGCTTCATCTCATCGGTGACCATCCAGCTGTGATCTCTTCGACCCTGGTGATTGAACCACACATGCGTTTTGCACCTCCTGGTTTCAGACGGCGGCCCATCTGGCGCCAGGGCCAGCAGCGAGCGTGATTTTTCACGTTCTGGCGTCGGACGTCAATTGACGACCATGGCTATGCCTCGCATGCGTCCGGTGCTGTTCGCCACTTTCGTAAGCTCGAACTGGGATTGGACGACGGTGGCGGGCGCCAGTTTTACCTTGGCACCGCATTTCCTGCCTGCCACCAAGCCCGATCTTCACTACGCAATCCCTGGAGGTGGGCAGGAGAGATGTGATAAGGTGGTCGACTTCCTGTGCTGGGACATGGGGGCCGACGGCTTTCGCCTCGATGCCGTGATCCCTTCCTGTTCGAGGCGTGGGCGCTCGCGCTGCGATGGGGTCCTGCCCGAAACTCACGCCTTGTTCCTGCGGCGGTTGAGCGGCCGTGTGTTGGAGGCCAGCGGCGCGCGGTGATGTTGCTGGCTGTTGGCGAGGGCGATCTTCAGCCGGTCGATGGAGCGTGGCGCCTCTTACACTGGCCGAATCGATGACTGCATGCCTGCCTTATCTTCGACTTCTGGCCTCCGGTCCCATCCTTCTGTCGCGGCCGGTTGGCCAATGCCGCAGGCCGGATGCCCTGCGCGTATTGGCCTTCACCATTGCCCCAGGAGATGGTTCCGGAGGCTGCCGCTGTGGGCCCTGCCCGCTGCGCAACCACGGATGTACGCTTCTGGCTCGGGGATGATGTCACCTGGTGCCCGATGCGGTGTGGAGGCATCCTCAATGGCTTTTCCGACGACGTGAACCTCACTGGCTCGATACTGGGAATCAACCGGCGGCTGGCCCCCTGCTCTAATGGCGATGCCGGCCCAACACCCTGCTATCATGCCCTCATTCTACATGTCCTGCCTCGGCCTGCCCTGCCTCTATACGCGTATGAACTTGGGCATGGGCGATGGCCGGGGATTCTGCGCGACCGCGACCCCATACCGCACAACCGATGGCCGTGGACCGGTGCCCCTCTAATCGGTGGTTCTCCAGCGCTTTCCAGACCCCTTGTGGTGCTGCCGGGCGATCATACCTCACCGGTTATTGTATTACCGCCTTGTGAGTCAACGTGGAGGTGCAGCAGCAGCTCTCTGGGTCTCCGTTCGTGGCTCAACTGGCACCACGCCAATGCTCACTCCAGTCGGCCGGTTTGCTACGGCCCTGCGCTACGGCGGTAACATTGGTGGATGTGGAGGGAGCGGCCACCCGCAGCGTGCTCTGCTACGCCCGTTCCTGTCCAGTGAGCGCAGCGAGTGGCGAGGATAACCCTGGTCGGCGATGACGTGATCGTGGCCGCCGAATCTCTCCCGAGCATACGGGCGCCTCCCACCCGGCTCGACCTCTGCCGGCGTTGCAGGGCCATACGCGATGCGCGTAAACGACTTCTGGGGTTGTGAGTTTGCTGCCCGTGCGAGCTCCGATGTTGGTTCGTTTCCTTAGCCTGCCCGCCTAGGTTTCGGTGGCTGTGTGATAGCGAGTATGTGGCCGTCGCGCGGCTCCTGTCGAGCCAGAATCCGGCCCACTCGCGTGCCCTCCAGTCCTCGGTTCGCTTCGGCCTCGATCGACAGAAGGGTCGATGCGGCAGCGGCGGCCGCAACACTTCCTCTTCGGTTTGCCGGGCCACTAGCAGGCGTGGCCAATGTGGCGCACCTCCGCGTGCGGCGGTTCTAGGGGATCACGTTCGCTGAGTGGGGGTGCGCTCGCTTGGATCCGGTCGAGGGCGCAGGGCTCGTCGAGGCACTCGCGGGGGCCTCCAAGGCCATGGTGAGCGATTTCAGGGGGCCGCAGTGGGCCTCCCGAGCTCGTTGTGAGCGTTTGTGGCCAGGGCGGCGCAAGTCCGCGGCTGCTTGCGTGCGGGGTCTCGCTGGCTGGCACCAGTATCGCTCCTCGGCGACAGGCTCTCCAAGGGCGGCCGAGCTGCCGTCCGAGCCACCCGTACGGCCAGGGCGTCGATGGCCATGCTGCGGCAGAGTGGTCCACTTGTCCGCCCATCTACCGGCTTTGATCAGGACCGTCGGCAGCTAGCCTGCATCCATGCCGCGTGTGCTCCGCACCACCCGCGCCGTGCTCGGCGGGCCGCTTCCGCCGCTGTTTCGACGGCATTGTCAACGAGCGTGCGGCTCGCCGGCTCCCAGCGGGCTGCACCTTGCGTGGTAGTTCTCGAGTGGGTAACCAGCGCGTTGCACGTAGTCGAAGCAGTGTTTAGCCTTCTTCGGTTGGCGGGCGGGCCGCATCGGCTTTCGGCCAGGGGGCAGGCCGGTTTTGTCGGTGGTGCCACCAGCGTGCGGCCGAAAGAAGGGGCAGGATTTTTGACACAGCACCCGTACCCTTCGTCCCGGTGGCCGGGCGACCAGTCTAGGCCCAGGCCCGCCGTGGCAGAGGTTCTCGTGTCGAGCAACCCGTGCATATGCCGCGGACTCAACCTGCAGCTGGCGGCAGATGGCCTGGGCCCATGCGGCGGCAGGGCGTTCGGGCGCCGTGGCCGTGTTGGCGCTTTCTAGCCCACACCCGGCGACGCAGCCCGGATTGCCTGTGCGCGCCATTCGGCTCCTAGCTGCTGTATCACAGCCCGATTTCAGCTCGGCCCTGGCGCGTCGCGCAGGGGCAGCTCACCACGGCGCTGCGGGTGCTGTTACAGCGTGCGCGTGCGAGGGTGAGGGTTCGGTCGCATTTGCGGGACGATCAGGCAGGTTTGAGCGCGGGCGGTCCGTCGAGTCGAATGCGGCGTGGCGACCGCCCGCCCGTCGGCAGGGCCGCCTCAGCTTTCGGCGCATTCTGGCGCAGCGCCTCACCCCTCCCTCGGCGCCGCAGCACGGCCCGCGCGCCTGGCGCTGATGCCCTCGCCCGCCGGCCCGCTCCAGCCACACGGTCGTAGACCGCCAGGGCCGGCCCGCCCGCTCCCCGTAGGCGCGTGGCCAGCGAGTTCTGACGCCCCCCTGGGGCAGCACCAGCCCTCACGGGGCTCGGCCCAGCGAGACCGGGCACGCCTGCCGCGCAGTCGGCTCCCGCGCGTCGCCAGAGCTTATCGCGCCCGTTCATGCAGCTGGCGCAGGATCAAAAGGTTTTGTACGGCCAGCTCCCAAATAGCGCACCGACCGCCATGCTAGCAATTGGGTGCATGCGGCTGGCTGGTGCCGAGGCGGTATGTCACTTTGCCCGTCTCGTCCACCATGCACAGTCCGAGGAGGCTGCGGGGTCGCACGGGCCTCCCAGGCGGTTGGCCCCGCCCCGTCGCGCCCCGCGCCGCATCACCAGCAGATCGACAGATGGATCCTTTGTCCGTGTGTCCGTGGCCAGGGTTCGGCTGGCAGTCAGGGCCGGTGACTGGGGCCTGAATGGGTTGGGGGCCGGAGAAGACAATTCCGTTGCGATCGGCAGGATTCTCGTGCGCGAGGTGCGTCGGGTACTGGCGGCTGCTCGGCCTCGTTCTTAGGGTTGAGCATACCAGGCCAAACTGCGTATCGCTAGCTCGGCCTCCCGCGCCTTCAGCCCGCTGGTGGCGGTCGGTCTTCGCTGGGGCTTGGTTGGAAAGCGGCTGGCGGTCTTGTTCGCCGGGGGGGCGATCGCGTTCGCCAGCCTCTAAGGCGGGCAGGCACCAAAACCGGCATCGCGAGGGCAGGCGAGCAGGGCTACGCCCTGGTTGGTTGCTCTCGAGATCGAGCGCGGGCGGGCGCACCTCCAGGGCGCGCTGTCGGCCGTGGGGACCTCGCAGCAGCCATCGCGATCGGTGCGGGGCTCGTGGTCGCGCCTCGCCATCGTCGTTGGCCAGCTCCTTCGCGGCGAATGCTCCAGAGGTCTTCTGTCGTTGGGCCAGCCTCCACCAGCGTTGCCACGGCCAGTGGGCGATCGTCTCGAGGCTGGCCCCGGGCGAATGCTGCGCGCCTCCGGTTTGTCGCCGGTTGTGATGCGTAGTCAGCAGGCCGCTGGGCGTGGGAGACCCTCAGTGGGCGTTCGGCCATGCCTGTCGAAGGCCGGTACACATCAGGCGCGCTCGCGAGCGGGGAGGCTGTTGCGGCCAGGCGCACTCGATCTCGCGCGGAACTCTCGATCGGGGCCCAGCCCGTCACGGCAGCCCACTTGGATGGCAGGTGGTGCTCGGCCATTGAGCGCACGCTGCCTCCAGGCTCAGTAGGTCGGCGGAGCGTCTCGTGCGACGCCGCGACCGCACCGTTAGGTGTCTCTAGCAGGCCCGCGTCGCCTGCTGCAACGTATGCTGCGTGCCGGGTGTTGCATCACAGAAAGGCGCCGTTGCTCGAGGTTTGCATTTGGACTTCACGGCTGGCATAGGCTCAGTTTTTCTGACCAGTGGTGGCGGCCTGTTGTATCGCCGAAGCAGTGGCCCCGGATCGGCACACGGCGAGGCTCAGGCTCCGCGGTGATGCGCGTGCGAATGTCGGTCGTCTGGGCAGGGTGAGCCCGTCTCCGCAGGAGGCCGGCGTGCACCGCCTCGTGAAAGGCGTCACTCTCAGAGTTCTCGCGGATCCCACTGACCGCCGCTCCAGGCTCCGATCAGCAGTGGTGCGGCTCGGGCGCGTTGCTGCGGTCCGTCGGCTATCTTTGCACCGGGGCGAGCGTTTGAGGCGCTCAGACAGGCAGCTGTTGGCTCGGTGCAAAGGGAGAGCCCCCAGGCTGCGCAGCGGCCCGCGCTGCGGTGTCTCGTCGCAGCTGTGCGATGACGGATCTTGTGCGCTGAAATAGGGTAGTCAGAGCAGGCCCGGCTGGGACCCTGCACTCAACGGCTCCAGGCCGTTGCGTTTTCCGAGTCGGCGCATGAGGCCGCGTGCCCTTCTTTCGCTTGCCAGACGATACGCCTGGCGTCAGGCAGTGCCCCGCTGCGGCGCATGCAGTAGAGGGTGGTTCTCCCGCTGGTTGGCGAGTGCCGCAGGCGCCACCGCAGCGCGCGTTGTCTTCGGGGTGATCGCTGTCCTCAGGCCTTATGGAGGGCTCGCAGCTGGCTTGGCCAGATCTCTTCGCCGTTCTGCTGCTCGACCTCAGCCGTTCGGGGGGTGCCGGCATCAGGGAGGCGCCTTGGGTTGAGCTAGCTCTGGCCTGCGGCTCGGCGCTGTGGAGGTAGAGGCTCGTGGTGGTGCCCTGGTCGACGCGCGTCAGAAGGAGGGCGTCGTTGCCGGCGATGTGGGGGCTCCGTTTTGTCCGGTGCTGCGCTGTTTGAGCGCATGTTTCAGGTTGCGTTTCGGAGCCGGTGATGACACGGACTCGACGGAACGGCTTGCGCTCCCCGCCAGCACCCGCCAGATCGCCCTGACTGGTGCGTGGGTCGATGCCGTGATTTCGTGCAGATCTTCCGCCGAACCGCTTCGCTGAGCGGCCAAGGTGGCGGTCCAAGCGAGGGCTGGCCTGCCAGCCTGGGCGGGAGACTCAGCTCCCGGCCCAGGGGTTTCAGGCGGTGATGCTCTACGGCTGGTGGATTCGAGTGGCGCTCGACGATGTCAGTGAAACTTGGCGCCCACCTGCGTGTGCTCCTTTTTCTTTTTATCTCATATTCGGGTGTGTGGCGCCTCAAGCGGCAGCTACCGGATATCACAGACCTCTCAAGTAGATTTCCATGGTTGACCGTCTGCTAGGGGGGCACGGCGCCCTGGGCCGCTCTGGTGGCGGAAGTGCATCGTCGCGGGCATGCCGCCCTGACTCCTCGATGGCGTCTTTCATACCACTGCCGGTCCGCGGGACTTCTGGTGCCTTTCATCAACCTGCTCGAGAAACGGGCGCTTCTCGCCCTTACGTGGATTGCGTTTTCCACGTAGGAAGCCACTGGCACTCTTGAAACCCCTACCGGCATGGTTAGGCGGGGTTGTGTGGTGGCGGGTTGGGCCAGCTTGCTGAGCAAAGGACGGCTCTTCTTATGTGGCTACCCAACTGCTGGTGGACGATCCGGCCCTGCCCAGCTTTCATACCACGGGCACCCCGGCGGTTGGGCGCCTATCTGCTGGCGGTGGGCGTGGCACTGGCGATTGGTCGCGCGGGGTGGATGGCTGGGCGGGCTGGGATGTGCCCGATGAGGTGTACCCGACGACTCCTGGCTGGGGAGTTTCCGGGCGGGTGTGGTGCGCGCGCTGGAGGCGGCCCTTGACGCCTGGGATCGTCGGCGAGCTCTTGGC
>Ga0163217_1019170_pt1 | contig 11553 bp, 8 predicted proteins | sample SynspAceP_FD_185933 | JGI IMG/M metagenome (GOLD analysis project Ga0163217, IMG submission 185933) | Saline lake microbial communities from Ace Lake in Antarctica - Synechococcus sp. Ace-P (PacBio error correction) | ecosystem: Environmental > Aquatic > Non-marine Saline and Alkaline > Saline ... | reverse complement strand
CATGAGTCACGGTAATATGTGATTTGGCAAAAGATATGGTACATATCCACTTCACAGGTGGCCCTGGATTTTATGGATTTTAAAGCAAATTTGGAGGGGGGTTTTTGCAGTTTTTTTGGGAAAAGATATAAACACTGACTTTTAAAGATGAGGAGTCTTTTGCCTCACGTGGTCTCAAAGTAATGGGGAGGGACTAGAGGATAATATTATTTTCGGATTCACTTACTTGAGGCATTACGATTTACACCAAATTTTTATGATTTTTTGGAGGAATGGGAAACGTTTCTCATTTCGTCATTTTGAAATTTTTTCTTTTCGCTTCTGTGTACTTTCGTGATCGATGGACTCGAGATGCCGTAATAATGCTTCTCAATTGTCGAGTTCGTCCCTGTTTGGGGAAGGCATAGTCAAACTGTCTATTTAAAGAGTGCACCAGGCGTGCTAGCCGATCCTATTGAAAATTTCATGCAGGTGATGAAATTGATCCTATCAGGGACCCAGAATTTTGGAATTGCTTGAAAACGAGCGTAGCGCGCCCAAAGAGCGAAGGCGACCTAGGCCGAGTACTCTAGTTGAGAAGCGCGATATGCAGCCGTCGCGACCTCATGAGGGCTTGTGCTTTTCCGTCACATTGCGCTGAGAGCAAGGCAAGCGAAGTGAGGCGCAGAGCCACTGGAAAGTGGTGCGAGACGACTGTATATACAAGCGGATGTCAATAAGCATCGGAACACACGATATGATCCGCTTTCCTGAAACTCGATTGGTTCCTTTGAAGGCTCATGTAGCGTGAATGGAAGAGTCTCGCTCTCAGGCCGAAGCGTATGCCCGTCAGAGCATGAAAGAATAGAGCAAGATCGAGGAGCGAGAGCCAGTGACTAATGAATCTCATTCGCTAATTGATATAGTGAGGGTCATGGATACAGCTTCCTCGACAGTCCGACGCGGCGAGAGAAAATATCGTTCGTCACCTACGGGTTCTCCGTTAAACTCGAGACTTCCATGGCGTCGCTGAGCGTGTCTCGCCCGTAATATCCGTACCTTTACCTGTTCTTCACTCCAATGTCATTTGTGCTTACAACCAATAAAGGAGATTATACGCTCTTTGGCCGTGAGCAATTAGGCCCAAAGTTTCCTCCATGCGCCGAGGCTCATGGAGATATACCGTATCTTTGGTCTTCTGATTCCATGACTCTCTTGGATCGTTCGATCCTATACGGCGTAGATACGCAACGTGACGGCAGACGGTGAGAGTAAAGGGCAGTCGCGTGCTGAAAAGCTCTCTCGCACAAGCAGAGCATATAAGAGCGAGCTATATCGATGACTCGAGAAGGCGAGCGCGTGTGTCAGACTCTCTACGTAGTCTATGCTAACCAAGTCTCTCCTGGCTCTAAGAATTCGCTGTGCAGTCGAACAGAGAGTTTGGGCCGTGTGTGCGCACAGGACAGATGGCTTAATATTCAAGATATTCTCACACGATCTAGCAATCAGTGGGGCATCTGATGATGATGTATTCTCGACACGTTATACAGTGCGATAACGCAATCAGAGAGACGTCGGGCGTCTTCCCTATCTCAAAAGCTCTTTGAACTTGATTGGGTCCCCAATCCGGATAATTGTGGCAGGATAAGGCGTTTCATTCAATCAGTTCCTGAATCACTGTAACCCCACTCGTTTTGCACCCATGGAACACAGGCGCGATGGCCCAACGAACTTCTCTCTCGGGCGTCTCAGTGTGCGGCATTAGTGTCTCGAACGAGCTTACTTCTCACATCTCCTGCCTTCTGGACCTGCATCTCTCTCCACATGTCAGCCCTAAAGTGCGTCAAGTCTCACCGTGCCTGTGTCTCCTTGTACTCACAATCCTAAATGCCCGTGACGCATCACCGACGGTAACATGCTGAAGGGGCCGAGGCTTGATATCTCAGACTCATTGGGTTACGCAGTGAAAGGGTGATGGATTTAGGTTTTCATTACAATACGTAGCCGTATCAAAAACTTGATCGTTTATTTCTTCCAATTAGATGATATCTAGACAGTCAAGACTTCAGTACAGGTAAAAAAAATAGGATTGGCAAAAAACAGGAAAATTCATAGCTGTTTTTCATAGTGAATTGGAAATTAGCATTTAAGACGAAATCAAAAAGAGATTAAGTTTTTTTAAAGAATCCAGGCTGTCTGAAATAGAATTAGCCTCCCTTAGAATTCTGTTTGAATAAAAAAAAAGCTGAACCAGTAATGTGAGCTTTTAATTTAAAGTGGAGAATATCGGGATTAAACTCGAACCGATGACCCCTACACTGCACAGGTACAAATTTTATATTTAGTGCTTCTTAGCCAACTGAAGAGCTAATCCCCCATTTTTAGTTTGGCAAATATTAGACTGTGGTTTGGTCTATCCCCAAAAAGAATCACTTGACCGGTCACTACTGAATAGGATAGTTTTTGTTCGTCGCGCGATTCCTCTTCCAAAATTGTGTATACTCTGGCGCTCGTACTTGGCGTATGTGTTATGCTTACCCGATACCTCGCCGGTAGTAGCTCCTACTAACTATCTTGTGCGAGACAACCCGGATAAAACCTCCCTTGGTCTCCAGTGTCGTTCAACGTGGGAGTGTCACACCAGATCGAGTGAGATTTCTTTTAACCCTCAGATCGTGTTTGACTCTGATCCTCATCTCAGCCTCTTTCATACACCTCGTACGCAACGTGCGGTTTGAGTATACAACCCTTTAGGCAAAGATCATTCAGAGATGGACGTCGTGACGTCCTTCCCGCCCTCTGCGCACCAGAACTGGAGTTCCGTCGTCTTTTACAGAGACCTCCACAACTCTCTCGCTGTGCTTCGCAGCAACAGACAAGGGGATTTTATTACATATCGATCTCGCCTAAGTCGCTCCGGCAGGCTATCTGTGTCACCGAGTGTGTCTGGCGGTTGCCTCGAGCAAGAGATCACCGCATTCCAATGAACGTATTGGTAATGTGTCGTGTCCTTTGGGGGACCAATTCTGCGTATCGATATAGATGTAATCGGTTAGCTCGTGGTAGAACTCCGTCCACACCGCAAAACCTGACATTGGCTCACCTCGATAATACGTAGATCTCCTGAACGAGAGGTATATATCAGAGACCCGCAATCCTGGTAAATCGCGCGTTTCTACCGGAAACGTTTATTGTCGTTTGTTCGTCCTGTTATGCAAAGGCCGGTCAATCAGAAACAATCTTAGATGTTCCTCCAACGTTATTTGATCAATGCTCACTGGAGCGACTCTGGTGATTTTCAGGCATCCGCTATCGAGCTGAGTGGCAAACGATTGATAAGGTGCAGTAATAAGTGCCAGTACGCCCTATGTCAGACGAGCCTCGCTCGGCCAATTGATCAGCTCAGTTACGCGAACCGGTGATATTGAACAATTCTATGAAAATACGCTCCACAAGCGACGACATTTTCTCGCGACCCTAATGCGGTCGTGGTGCTAGACGCCCAACCGGACTCTCCCATGATCAGGTCGTTTCGCATGAGGAATGAATGATTTTTGTGATCTCTTTTAGAGTATTGAACTTGCACAGGTGGCAGAGACGCTGTACACACTCGATCGAGTCCTGACGTCGTCGGCTGGTGCCTCTAAAGTCAGCACAGTGCGGACTTCTTATAGGTTTCTCATCCAGACCTCTCCTGCACCTACGAAACGTTAAGAGTCCGATGAGAAAAGCATCTTGTTCAAGGACCCGTCAGACTTGTCTCGCGTCCAATGGACGGTATATTTTTCGCTGCTAATACTGAGCGTTGCCATACAGGCCGACATTGCACAGTGCTGCGAGAGGCAGACCGAGTGTGATTGTCAGTATGGTGGCAAGGTGTTGACCATTGAACCATGTCGAACCCGGGTTTGCGAATTGGCTACCTGACTCCGTCGGTAAGAAAACTGACGCGGGTGCTTCCCACAAGAACATTGTCGTCCCAGACAGAGCTGCCTCAGCTCCTCCATTGAAACTTCGGCTCTCACTTTGAGCACGCCATTCTCTTGAAACACGATGTCTTTGGGAAATACATAGATGGTAGGCTTCAAAGCGGGTAAAATCAAGAAATAACGAAGAGTGCTTCCGCTGCCTGCGGACATCGCCTCCAGCATTTGTATGACGCTCTATAATCATTCGGTGGAATAGTTTGGAGCGCTCACCGTATATTTCTTGTGAGTTAGGAGCTGCATGGAGGATTTCAAATTTCGTGCGAGCGCTTGGCCGACGCTTACGATATTCGCGACAATTGCTCCGAGATATTGCGATTTGACGGGACCCGGATACTGTGTTGGCTCGCTGAATCCAGCGATGCTGAGGCGGATGCGGGGCGAGCGTTAAACCTCGCGGGACAGGCTCAGCAACTCGGAGAATGGATTGGCCCCGCTCGCGCGCTCTCTGAGCCGACAACACCAGTTCTGCCATGCTCTCTGATCGTCATCAGGAAAAAGATGTTAGCGGCCCTTCATAGGAATCAGACCGCCATGAATAGGGCTTGTTCGTTAAACGAGGGGCCACATGAGTCCAAAAGGACTTGAAACCTTCAACTTACGAAAAGAATGCGGGCTCAAGAAACAAACACCGTCCCGCCATCAGATAGTCCTGACGCGGGCGTAAAATTGAAGGTGTCCGTAAGGTTCCCAATCGGTGAAGGCGCACGGTCAGATCAATCGATGAAGGATTGATGGGTGCGCGTCTTTTATAGGATAGATGTTGCGGTATTGCGCGTGAGTTTCAACTTCCGTTCGAATATAATAGTAATACATCAGAGCACGAAGCATGTTCTCAAACAGGCGGCCGCGTCCATTCGGCCGAGTTCGCAGACGCATATCGTCTTCAGCTCCCTCACTCGTCTCTATTTGGGCGGTGTTTTGTGGGGTCTTGTTCTTGGCCATCACACAGGCCTGATCCAGCGCCAAAGTTAGAGCGCGCAAAGGCGATCGGGAAGTTTCGGAAGAATAAGGTCATTATGATCTTATCTCCCGCGCATGGTTTGCTCTCAGCCATCACTGTCTCCTCGTGGCGCGGCCGCGCTAAAGCCGGTCTGTTGCTTGAGAATGTAGGTTCTGAGGTGGGTCAGTCGTTCTTCACGCAAATGCGCCGATTATGATCGACTGGGCCTATATACGTCCGATGATCCAAATAGGAAAACAGCGCACCTGGTCGTATAACCGTTCGCTGTCGCCTAGTGTGTAACGGTCCCTAACGTGCTCGTGGCAGCCGGTATTAGTAGGTCTGCCGCCTTATCAGAAATTATTGTCTTCGCGGCGTCCAGCGCCTGACGGCTGTATTATGCGGCTATCTGCTGAACAGTAGGCATGCTAGCTCCAGCGCTTGACGTTCGAGACTCGTCAATGCGCGCTGCATGTGAGCGGCAATGGGCTTTAGAGAACGACGGCACGTTCTACATGCTTACGTTTGCCTCGTTGTCCGTAGCGGGGACCGCCTGGACGCCGCCTAAGAATGGCCAAGATCTTCCATGATAGCTCCCACACCATTTTTTCAAGCACGCCAAACACCTCCAAGTCACATCGGGAATCGGCTTTGGTGCGCTCCAAGTCTATTTGCGCAGTGTCTTGATCTCGTCTCGGCATCAAGGCGGTTCAAAACGCTGGCGTAAAGAGATATTCCAGTGCAAAGATGATCCACATTTGTGTCCCCTGGAGCTGACGTCGTCTGCTCGTGTCCAAATAAATCTAGTGGCGTTCTATTTTCCGTGAGTAACAACCTCGGTCCTGAAAATCAGTTTGGTGCGCTTGCCACAGCTCATCGCCACGCCCGAACGTCGCGAAGATTTCTTGCAGCTTTGCATTATTACTAAGTGCTCAGCCGTCGCTTCAAGCTGTAGGCCAGCTCGTGACGCCTGAGTTCCTTTATCTCGCGGTGACCCTCCGCCCAAAAAGGGATCGCAGAGCAAGGCCCACACCGCTAATGTGACGCATGCCTCTTCAAATTCATGCGCTTACTGGCTACTATGTCGCATGCCGCCCAACACGCCTCTCCAGTAAGCCGCCTCGAGGGCGTGTAGAGAATTTCAATCTCGCTGCGGATTTTCAAAAATTTTGCCGCAGAGGAACATGGACGTGTTCCGGCAAACACCAATAGCCCAAGCTTTTTCGAGCCAACGCAAGCGTGCAGCGCACTTTACCGCCGGCGTTCCAGATCTCGAGAAAGCGGCCGTGATCTGTAAATTGTCGTGTTGCTTGCGTCGGCCTATTCCCGGAAAATCTCCATATCAAGGGAGAGAGTGTCTGCCGGAACGCAACGCTGCGATCGCTTCGCTCAGAGCCCGGGCGGCGCTCACTTCGCGGCCTATTGGCTATTTGCCGTAAAATCAGCCGCCGTCGCCAGTTGAACAGGCTTGATCTAAGTGACACGGATTTTTTGAACGAGCCGTGCTGGTCGCAAGGCGGTAATTTTTGTGCCGTGCGCTTGCGCGTGCACGCTCACGCGTCGATCGGCCAAGCGAGACCGACACTTTTTATTAATGACATGAATGCCTAAAAGCTTTCTGACACAGAAAGAATCATACTTGAGTGCTTGCTAATCCCGTGCAGGTCAGACCAGCAATAGATCTCAAAAAATTTCAGGCGCGGTCAGCGAAATTGGATCAGACGGCAGAACGGGGCCGGATATTTCGGTTTATGTAGAGTGGAGTTCAAATCAAGGGCTGAGCCGGCAGGATAGCAGGCCAGTTGCCGAGACATTCGTAAAAGCCGTGACATTGCAGTCATGCCCAGTGATCATTTGTATTCGTTCAGACGGGTTGTGGATGATCTGATGTTCCATCATGGTCGAGGGACGCGTCATGGTGATTCATCTGCTTGGTGAGTCATGATGATGAAACACCGATGGGCGTCTCAAGTGCTCATGACGACTTTGCTATAGCTCTCTCGCCATAATTGTGTGGCTGTTATGGGCCGCTATTTACCAACGATCCGGACACCATAAAAGTGATGCACAGCAATAATGTCCCAAAATTTGACGCATTAGGTAATGAGTATTTCTGGACTATCAGTTTGTGATATAGTTAAGAAAGCAAACATAACCTTTATTCGCCAGAGAGTGTTGGCTAACCTGAGGTAATTGTTCTGCCGACCTTTCTAAAGCTTTCAATGACCGTGAGAATCTCTCACTAATGATACTAAGCTCTCTAAATCAATCTATTTTCTTCCCGCTGCGAAATGTAGGTGTGTTTCTGATAAAAGTATTCGCGGGATGTGCATTGTTCGTAGCTCCATTAAATATCAGATGGGTGCTCATGTTCTCTGTACTATGATCTTCTATCCTCTGTTATCGGCTGAAAACGCTCTTCTGAGAGTGGCGCTCGAGCCTGCCTGTCATTCGGTGGAACGAATTTCTCTAGTCCAGATTACGACTCAGGTCCTCATGCTCTGGACCCGTTCCATATATACGTAGTGTGTTCTCTAGATTTGATAATAACTCAGTGTTATCGGAGAAATTTTGATCCCTACATGATACTTTGTGCGCGCAGGCCTTTCCGACTTGCGTATGCCGTTCGCTCGTTTTCTACCCGAACTTCAGAATTTGCAAAAGTTCGCCGGACAATCACCAGACGATATGCAGATGCACTGATTGCGAAAGCTCTCAACGCGCTTTTGATGCCGTAAGCGTCGGGCCTTGAAACCCTTTTAGGACTGCATTCGTCCCGTCGCTTTAGATTTATTCCGAACCCAAACCCCTCTGGACCTGCTTTCATATTTCCAAAAACAGCAGGCCGACCCGTTTAGTGCGGGTCCAAAATTTCACACGCTTCCGACCTAGTAGGAATTAGGACTGTTTCTTAAGACAGACTTTGCCTCGAACTTCCAGATTCGAGGCTTTTCATGTCGCCCCAGGTCTATGCTTATCGGTGCAGATTAGTTCGTCGTGCTTTTGGGATCTCGTAGTGCCTATTGAGCGTTTGGGCGGTTCTACGCAATTGGAGTGTCCGTACAAGCTCGGTTCTGATCTCACTAATCCGTTGGGTATACTTCGTTGGTGCTCTTGCTGGGCGACGCGCCTACACTCGCTCTACCCGTAGGTCCTTGGAGCTCGGTCTTTTCGAGTGGTGGTATTGCGTTCGAGCCTTATGCGCCGAGGGTCTTCGTGCGCGGCGGCATTGATGCCATTGGATCCTCGTTCTCTTGTGGCGCGGGCTTTCGTTTGCCTTACGTGCGTCTGTCTTGGCGCGTGGACTGGGCAGGCCATTCGGACGGGCATGACGGATCGTATACGGGTCTTTCCTTGCGGCTGCGAACGAGACGGGACATGACAGCGGCTCCTTCGTTATGTGGGGCGAGGACTGCGTTTTCATGGGCCGACTGATGGAGTCTCGCAAATTGTCGCACGATGGTCTCCTACGAAACATGTCTCTCATGACGTTTGCACCGATACATCTGTTACCTCGCATGTTTCCGAGCGATACAATAGGGCGTTGCCGCAACTTGTCGTAAACATCTTAAGTATGCGGCTACGTGTCATGGCCGACGCAGAGTGGTTCGCACTCGGTATGTACGAATGCTAGTTCATCTCAAAGTGGCGAGAACTGGGCGCTGCCAGTTACATCGGCTGGCAGCTCGGACTTATCTCTCCACTTGCAGTGGTGCCTTGTTTGATTCATCAACACAAATACTCTCTCTCAGCGCAGCGCTTACATTAGTATTAACCCGCAGTCTGGAATGTTCGCATTGCAAAAAAACCCTGACTGCAAGGTCGCTATATTTAGCGGTATGCGGCGCGTCTCTGGTCTCTCAGGAATCAGAAGGTCACGGCCAAGGGCTAGGTCACGCAAAGATCAGAGCGCCTCCAAGGCCCAGACGATGACCGGTGGGGTCCGGCGACTCCGCTGAGCCAGTGCGTTCGCCTTGGGAGTGCCCCCTGTCATCCCCATTGAGGAGTACACAACGCGATACTACTCTGCGTTTTTCTTGCTGCGTCTCTCTGAACAGTTTACGTTATCTCTACTCTCCCATCATGTGTGTGACGCGGACGAGAGGAGAGGACCCTCTCTGTCGCCGTTCGCACCTTTCTGTCTGATCCTGCGCGGTCCTTTGAGACGACGTTTGAAAGGTGATGATGTCCAACTGTAGTACTTGTGATAGCTCGTCCAGTTGATGGGGCTGGCCAGAGTTCATTCCCCGTCGTTCGCGCAGGTCAGGTCTCTTTACTGCCGCACGCAACCAGTGCGTCGAACAAACATACATTGGAGATAGAAATTGTCTCTGCGCTGCTCTCAGCACCTAGCCGATTGGAACAAGTGTATTTACGTTGTGCCTGTCCTCTCGGAGTGTTGACCCACGGTGTAAGGCGGACTCAGCTTTTTCGGCTTTTGCCCGGGAACGTGTGTATTTGTTCTAGGTGATAACCGCGCCAACAACGCCCGGCCTGCGACTGGGACTCTGAAGACTACTCTCTGTGTCGAGGTCGCACGCGATAAGGTCATAGACTCGCCTCAGCCCTCACTATACCCTCACGTTCTTGTTGCCCGTTGCGTTGACTATCGTCTCTGGTGTACCTAAGACTGGTCGAGGCTAGAAAATCCTCACACACAAAAAGATGGCGCAGGCATTGACGGAGAAAACGCCGAAGCAAGGACCAACAGCAAGTGACAGGAGTCCAGAAAAACAGAGCGTCGTCAGCTCTTTGTTATGCTCGACGAGTTTCCAGCGTTAGGCCGCTCCGACTTCTTTGAGTCCGCTCTGGCTTTTTATGGAGGCACGGGCTTGCGGCGGCCTTCCTGATCACGCAATCGCTGAACCAGATCGAGACAAGCCTACGGACCGAAACAATAGCATCCTCAGATAACTGCCATGTTGCGGGTGGCTTTATGCGACAATGATGAGCGGACAAGCCAAACGCATCAAGTGATGCGCTGGGCTCGACGACCGAGATGCGCGCATGCGTAATTATGCGGGTTCACCGCTCGCGCCGTGGCTCTCAACAACGTCATGGTCTCGCGGCAAGAAACCGGCCCGGCCAGCTACTGACACCGGGCCCGAGGTGATGCAGCTGCCAGGCCGATAGGAGCTTGTGCTGATCTCGGCACGCCCCAATCCGCGCCAACAAGATCCGCTATTATGCGGATAGTAACTTCAACGGCCCGGGTCTGCCCCTCGCACGGCGTGAACGGCGCCCGGTTGCCCCTATGGCGTACCTCTCCTTTCGTCGCCCGGACGACTGGGCGAAGACGGCCAGTCGAAGATCGTCTTGACAGGTTCCGCGGCGGACAAATGCGCAAAAGTCCGACCAGTGTCACATGATGATGGGCGCGTTTCAACAGCGCGTGCCTGCGCTCGGAAAGCGGACGCAGCCAGCGGTCGAGCCAGACGCACGCCTGAGTTGGAGGGAAAACCAGCGCGCGACGGTCAGGCCTATCCTTCTACCGCAAGCCTCCCTTACCACGCGTTTACAGGTTATGGACCGGGCCCGCCGGCACCGACCTGATGGAGCTATGGATGCATGTGCGGACCCGGCTCCAAACGCATACAGGCCTATGCCCCGATGATCTCCACAAACGGTGTGGGAAGATTGCCGCCTCGCATCCAAAGGTCAGTAGTCCGAAGACGTCCCTCCAAACAGGGCGCTCGAGCTCTACTCTATCCGCTTGAGCGAGGAGGCTGCTCTTTTCTTTTTCGTAACTTAAACCCGATCCTGCGCGCCTTGATTCAAATGACGCGCGGGAGTGAGCGGCTTAAGCAGCGGATTATTGTTTGCTCACTGAAGCCCATGCCCTCTACGTGCGCTATTCTGACACTGTTTCGCGTTCGCCCCGCCCAGCGATACGCGGGACGCGCGAAGGCCGGACGGCGCGGCCGCGTTTTGAGGTTTATCGCCGAAGCGACTTGAAACATTCCTGGCCGACAAGGACGCCGATACCTGGTTCAGACGGGATCAGAGATGTCTTCATGACCAGAGCGGCACTTCTTCACCGCTGAAGAGTTGCGACCGCCTAGACGAGCAGCTCCGGACCGCGCCACTCCGCGGGAAGCCGGACAATGGTTTGATCGTACATCAAAAGTCGGTCCCGCACGGGACGCCATGCTTGCGCATGCGCATTTGGTAGCTCCATTTGCGACGCGGCTCGCTGACCCCTGCGTTGTTGAAATTATGCAGAACCCGGACGGTAAATCTGGGTCGAGCGCGCGGCAGAGGGACGGCTCACGCACGGGAACCGTCGTGAGCCTCTGCGCAAGAGAGGCGCATTATCCCGTCTTGGTCGCGCAGTCTCTCTGACACGGACGTGACAAACGAACGCCCTAATGCGGTCAGCGCCGAGCTCCCATCGGGGGGCAGCCGCTTTGAAAGGGCTCATGCCGCCCGTCGTGGACCGCGCCTGCTTTTTGCAAATCCGCAGCACGCCGCGAAGGTTTTCACGCTCGGGCGAACTATTGTCGATGCGGGAACGATTGGCGCCCATTGATGCAGCGACCTTTGCGCGAGGCCGTCATTCGCGCGCCGCAACATCTGATCGTTGGCGGCACTGGTCCGGCAAAACGACACTGGCTAGACTGAGCCTATTCCTGTTGGCCGAAGTCG
>Ga0163217_1002946_pt1 | contig 11555 bp, 14 predicted proteins | sample SynspAceP_FD_185933 | JGI IMG/M metagenome (GOLD analysis project Ga0163217, IMG submission 185933) | Saline lake microbial communities from Ace Lake in Antarctica - Synechococcus sp. Ace-P (PacBio error correction) | ecosystem: Environmental > Aquatic > Non-marine Saline and Alkaline > Saline ... | reverse complement strand
TCTATTGTGCTGCTAACCAGTTGGATCAGGACTTCAATGTTGGCGGCCCCCGATCAGATATAGGTCACCGACAGCACCTACAATTCCCGTACCCATGGAAGGCTGGGCCCTATCTGGCATGTCGTTGATCGATCTGTATGCACGCAAAGTTCGGCTGGTCGATGCCACTCACGCATGCACACATCGCTGGTTCTGAACGCCCTTGCTGAATGGCGGTCTAGCGTCGCAAGCGAGTGGCAAAGTCGTGATCCATTCAGATCAGGCGGCGCGCAGTTTACCAGCCACGGAATGGCCCGACTTCCTGAAAGGATCACAATCTGGAAGCCAGCATGAGCCGACGCGCAACTGCTATGTAATGCCGCGCCGAAAGCTTCTTCGCTTCACTCCAAACGAAAGGATCAGGCGGAAGATCTACCAAAACACGACAGAGCCGCCAGGTGTTGTTCGATTATATCGAGCTGTTCTACAATCCAAAGCGAAGGCGATGCTAGAACCGCGATGCTGTCACCCGCAGAGCTTCGATATGGCAGCAAAATGAAGTCGTCGGGCGTCTAATCTTTAAGAGGCACATCAGTTTAGGATGTTTTCACTGCATTCCAATTTGATAATTATATGTCCACAGACAAGAGGAAAGCAACGAGTTTGCCAATTTCATGTTAGTTGAGAATTCAAATTGCGCAGGATGTCACATCAGTCTTGCTCACCCCGCTGTATTTGCCGTTTTGATCTGCTATTTCGGCGGCGTCAAAAATATGGCTTCTCGCTTCTTTTCATGTGAAACATTGATAAGTCCGTGCACTGCGACAATGACAGGACAACATGACTATACTCAAGAATATCGTCCTGAAATATTTTGACATCTCGGCGGTTTCGGATTGCGCGCGTAAATTCAGCCGGAAGCATTTCGACAATTGCTACCGTTTTTCCGGACGCAGACGTTTGGATTCCACCACCCATATTTTCGTAGAGAACAGTCAGGCCAGTAAGGATGAACGTCAATAGTATGCGCCGAAACCGAGGACCACAGCGTTATCGGCTTGGGCAGCACTGACAAGCAAGTGTTTCGTCAACGGAGAATGACGCGAGCAGCCTCAGCTGAGAGTCGGAGTCGGTCCAAATGTTTCATGCAAAGTCATAATTGGATAACCCACGAACATCAAACACATCACGACAGTCTGTTGAGTACCGTCTATGCAACGCAGGATTCAAGTTCGAGGGAAGTTGCATGGCCAAATGCTTGTTGATGATATCGAAGTTCCATTTCTCCAGCAGTACTGGGACGCCCTGGCGCCAGGGACAGCTCACAGATGCGGCTCAAGTAGTTATGCACGTGCTGCGATTCCCCAAACTCAACAGACCCTATAACCCCTATCGGGGCTTCATTTTCGAACCATTGATGATATCCAGGAAGATAGTCATTCAGATCCCGCCAATGCCGGTATCTGAAAGCGCGTTTTCCAATAATTTCTCGACAAAGCTTCAGGTTCATATTTACGCGAAATTTCAGTATTGGATTCGTTCGCCTCAGCAAAATCCAAAAGCTTCGGTCCAGCACCTTTCGATACCGAAATGGATTGTTCGATCAAGCTCACAGGTAGCTACTGCGCATGCCGGTTTCTCTGAATATTCCGCCGTATGCTGAAAGTATTTAAGTCTAAACTCGCCGCCGAGTTCCCTGTTTGATGCGGCGAGCAGGTTTAATTAAAGGTGCGGTTACTTCCGCCAGGCGTCGCTATAGGCTGGCAATATGATATCGGCGGATTTAAACTTGATCTACGACGAGTAATCAATCGGTCCGCCGCTTGAGGCAATCAGGACACTCTTCCAGAAATATCGCTGCTTTCAGTCCGTGAGGTGCCAAATTGGAGCCCAAATAGAGGACACCACGCGGCGTTTCGGTTTTCCAACAGTATGTTCAATTGCTCAAAAATAGTCACCGTTTTTGGCGCATGTGCAATTTCGCAAATGCGTCCGCGAGGCGGGCTCAAACTGCTTGAGAACATGGGAGGAAATGTCTTACCGCGAACATAAGTAAAGTTCATACCCCGCCGGCCAATAGGCCTTCGAGAGTGCAGAGGTTCTTCTTGACCGTCTCCGGCCCGAGCTCCACGAGTTCAAATGCATTGTGGGGACTTGCCCGAGCGCTGCGATCAACTCGTTTGTCTGCCTGCGTGAAAATCATCCATTCCGCGCGAGTGAGATAGTATTCAGCAGGTCCATAATCTGATGAAACAGTTTCGTCGCCCGGGCGTCGTAAATATTCGACGGTTAAACTTTTCGGGTGCGCCCAAGCCCGGCGACCACATCTTTTGCAAAATTGGCTAAAATCTTTTCTTGCGAGCCGTAACCCGGAGAGATTGCCACCGTTTGTCAGGATGAAAAAAGTTCGATAACTAGCCCGAATGTGTTCTTTGGGTGTGACACAGGAGCCGCCTTTCAACAACAATGACATTGCTCATGAATTTGCCATTATACTCCCAAAGGTTTTCCATTCGGACGAAAGCCGGGATATGGCACAAATGGGCTCGCGGTCCACTCCAAACATCGCAAAAGTGTGAGATTTTCGGCGCTTGCCGGTCGGCTGGGCGCGGGACGCAACGACCGGAAGTTCCAAAAGTTCCCCTGCCACAGGTTTTGGCTTTGGCGGAACTCCCATTCTGCCCAGTCGGAAGTCTCGCCTGAGCAAAGCGCTGCATATGCGTCGGCTTTCGTAGAATGAAATATGATGGACTGGCGCGTCGGGATCGACGTTGGGTTGCGCGCCGCGCAAGCGTCTGCTCCACCATTCGCCGTCTTGTTCAACCAATAGAGCGGGCGCGTCCAGGCCGGGTGCCTTGGCAGACCGCGCGAAACCCGTCTGATAGCCAGAGAGGGTCGCCATATCCACCAGCGCCATTAAAGGTCATTCCATTCGAATTCGTCACAGTTCTGCTGGCTAATCAAATGGATGGACAATAACTTCGTGAGACGGCGCTTCGCAGTCGAAATGAAATCGGCACCATTCATAGCCTAACGACATGACGCCACCTTAAAGTCACCCAGCGCTGGACCTGATAGTTTTTGTATGCGAGCGGTTTAGCGGGACGATAAGCTGGCCGGAGCGGGTTTTGTGCCAAAGAGGTGGAAGAATATCAGTTAGCGCCTATTCCTGTTGCTGTTCCTCGTGAGCCAAACCCAGCGAAAGAAGACCCAAGCGCGGCAGGTTCCCCCGCGACGATGAGCGCCCCCATATTGCGATGTGACATGTCGTCTGTAATCCAGACCCGTTCAAGGCGTCGGCCGGGTAAGCATTTCCCGGACTCCCTCTTTCATGACGCCTCCAACGCCATCATAGTAGGAGGAACAGGTAAGAAAATTGAGGATCGAAAACCGCGCAGTGTCCGCCGAGTTCGGGTCCACAATAAAAACTTTCTTCGAAAAACCAGGCTGTATGTGCGAGATGCCACTTCATCGGACTGGCGTCAGCCATCGACTGGACGGTTGCATCCGCGTCGCTCAAGGGCCCGCAGCTAGTTCCCAGTGTTCGTCGAACTTCTTGAAACCGCGTTAAGGAAGGTCGTCGCGTTTTGAGGGTGCAACGGTCATGAGGCAGAGGGAAACCATGAATTGTCCTTATAAGCCTATTCTTAAGACAACAGTCGGGTCAAAGATAGTTCCGTCCGACCCGGCCCATGTTAGGCCTGACGAGCGATTTTAGTTAAAGTCGGTTTACAGAGTTATTCAATGACCTTGAGTGCACCCGATGAAAGAACCTTCTAGCCTCGCTCCTGCCTCATTTTCCGAAATCACGAGATTTCTACCCCGGAAAGTAAGCCTTGCAGACATTGATAGGGGTCATGCTTATGCCAAACTAAGAACATTACCGTAACATTTTCCCGCGTTGCTCAGATCGAGTTGCGCTGATCTAAATGTCGCGCAAGTAACCTTTAAATCCGAAGCGCTCTCCGTCATCCCAGCGTTACGGTCATTACCGTAGGTGGGAATGCCCCCATTCGAATTTAACGCGTTAGCTAAATGCATCAAATTTCCATGTCATTATAGTCGTATTCGGTGCGTAAACTCGCTTTCATATCCTGCGCGTCCATCACATCGTCGCCGAAAGAGGTCCGGGACCAATTTCGCCGATCGCAGGCCGCAATCGGCTTGCGGCGGAATTACATAGCCCAGATGCTGTATTGAATAGAGCAAATCATCCCGCAGTTTCGCGCCGTCCTCATCCGTTACGCACAACGCCCCCAACCTTGCCGTAAAATATGCTTTGACCTTTTTCATTAAGTTTGCGCTCATGGATAGAGACGTTCGTGCAATACGAATATAGAACTCTCCACCCCTTAACCAGATCGCGTACCAATGATGAGAATATCTGCGACTTGATTATGCTCAAAGCTCAGGGCCATCGCGTCCGCCTCATAGCCATGATCAGTCATGTCAGGATTATACGCGGGCGTAAATTGTAATCAGCCATATGCAGCGTGGAGACCCACTTTGCCGTTTTCATTAATCGGTAACGGCATTGGTAAAAGCAATTGTGTGTTGCGATGCGTGGCAATTCGCTTCAAGGAACGTTGAGAATAAAACAGCTTTTTAAACCGGGTAGTCGGTAAACTGACATTGATTTGCTCGTAGATGGAGGTGAATTGATACGCGCTTATATTTCGGCCTCGCTCTTGGACCATACCAGACAACACCGCAATCATGAAAAACATTACCGCCATGATAACAGCATCGGGCTCTCACTTGCATTTGGTCGGACGACATCGGGCGTCGAGATGCGAGAACAAATATATGCGAAAGGATTTGCGCCGCCGATTACAAGTATCGACAAGAGCGCCCCACCACCCGGCGTCAAAGATTAGAAGGAAGCCCCGCAAGTATTTCGAGGACGCCGTTAAGATATTTAAATTGCGCTTCTACAAACCCAGACAGTCCGTATCTGGATGCCAAATTCTCTTTCCAGCAACTGAAAGATCGAACATCTCAAAAAAATTTCATTGCCCCATCGCTAGTCATAAAGAATGCAAGACATATCCTGCCATTTTGCAAATTTTGCCATTCTTCAAAACTCCCTCGAATAAAATTCGGTCTGATTGGAACGCTTAAGCCCTCGGGTGTTCCCCTATATATGATCGTGTGCACGCAGAGGCGCGCTTTCCCAAGGCATCACGAATTAAATTGCGCATACTCGAAGCAATGGCTTTCGAAGTTCAGGAGGGACATATGATCAATTTATCAAATTGGCGTCGCGGCATCGCGAACATTCTCGGGTCGTCATATTCCATAGTCGGAGTCACCCTTGGAAACGGTGGCTTTCATTTTTATTGCTTGAGGCGGATCATTTCTACTATTTTGGACGCAGGCTTGGAGATTGCATACTGCAGAGACTCTGTCTCCTCCTTCAGTCGGGCTGTGGTAGTATCGGCTTCTCAAAGTGCTGTAGTACTCGCGCCGTCAACATCACCCTTCTGTGGGCGTTTGGGGAGGCCCGGAAGACAATTGGGCGCTCGTCCCCCGTGCGTGTGGTCTGCCGTTGATTTTTTGGATGAATTGGGCATCTTTTTTGCTGTAGCTGCCGCGCTGAATTGGAAGGGACCGTGAAAGCCAGTCGCGATAACGAATCTTGCGTTTCTTTTGGTTCGATGGCGCGAGTTGTGTCTAGCCGGCACGTATTGTCGCCCGGTTTTTTACGGTCAAAATCCAGTCGTGCAAGATGGAGAATTCCATATCTTCGGCAATAATGAGTCCCTCCGGACCCGGTTCGTACAGGTGTTGACTGGTTAGCGCATGGCGGAAACCAAGGAATCGCGGCGTTACTCCCGATTGGACAAGATACTGCCGACAAGTCGAACCAAGGCTTGGAACCGGTATGGAACTTTCCACACTGGCGACATGCCAAAGTGGCGAACTTGCCGACCAGCAAAAATGGGGGCTGAGATGACCACCACTGAATGGTCGGTAATAGCGTTTTTATCTGCTCGGCCAAGACATACTAATCTCACTCGAACCGGGGATGGTCGCGAGAATTGGCCGATACGACCAAAGGTTCCGACGAAAACATTCCCTACACGGGCAGCTTGGTCGCAGTGTCACCTTTATGAGCGAGCGAGAAAAAAACCGGTGGGCAATGGATGCGCGCATTTATTGAAGGGAACGCTTGATGGCCGCCATCATAGCGTTGATTCTTGAAACGGGGCCGTGGAACCGTGACGAGTTCGGTTTGAACCAAGGGCAGGTCGACATGGACTATTCGGCATGGGCGTCTGAAACCCCGGTATGGTGGCAATGACGTTCCCCACTTACATTGTTCAAAACGTCATTGTTACCAAATCACCAGGTTAAGGATGGTATTTCGATAACCATCCCTCAGGTGTACTTTGCAAGGGTTCGACGCGGAACTGGCCAACATCTTTGGGGCGTGGGATATTTGACCGGCCCGATCGTGTCGGGTCGCCCGACTTCCGGCGACGAATTAGTCGCCGGCACTCCAAAACTTCGTGTTGGACCCGACTTCCGGCGACGAAAGACCTGGGCCTTGTTACGTCAATGGGGAATTCTGCGGGAGACTACATCAGTTAAATGAGTCGCTCGGACGCCGAACTGAAAACGCCACAGCTCTCGTCGCGATGGACGTCAAACGGGAAAGCCGCTCTGGCATTTTCAACCGTCTTTAATGATGTCTGGGATTATGACCTCGGGATTCCCAGGCCCAGCCTGATCGATTTTGAGGTCAACGGACAAAAAAACGCCCTCGCTCTTATTTTTGCCTCGAAACAAGGCGATTATTTATTTCTTGATCGACGCACGGGTAAAGCTCTGACCGGAGGGCGGGATCGTCCGGTACCGCAAGGCGGGCGTCCTGAAGAGTCCCGCTTCGGGCGAAAAACCCAACTGTTTCTCGACCTACCACACATTGGCCAAAACCTGTTGCTCAAGGAGCGCGAGTATGTGGGGTATGACGTTTGATGACAGATGGATTGTGGCGCGCATCAAATTTAGAAGGCGGCCTATAATGGCATGTACACGCCGCCAACGGCTGATTCAGCACTGGATTCAATATCCCGGTATAATGGCGTTCAGACTGGGCGGGTCGCTGCGATCCGGATCGACGCGTTATAATCGCGAATTACATGACATTGCGAACTATAATCGCCTGGTCCCGCGCGAGACAGCGGATAAGCAACTCGAAGGAAAAAGCGTGGGTTGGCCCATGCGGCGCTTCGCACCGCAAGAAAGGGCCGCTAATTTACGCTATCGATGTTATGCCGGATGGCGCATGAAAATTCCACAGAGGTCTGTTATGCAAGGAGCGCCCTATTGGGGAGGCCTCGCGCGCGATAATAGTCAACGGCAAAAACCATTTGGGACAGACCGTATGGCACGGCTCGAAATAATGGGGCCGTGGGTATTCCGTCAGACTTCCCTTTACGATTGGCACGCCGACAATGGCGGGTCTGTCGTGACGGCCGGCGCTTAATCTTCATCTCGGCGCAACGGATGATATTGATTAAGGGATTGATATTCAAACGGGAACGCTCTGGAGCGATGTCTGCCGGGCGCCGGCAAGCAACCATGACTTATAACATCTGAGGGGCGACAATAGGTTCTGATTAATGGCCGGTGGACATCATTTTCATTGGAAACCAAAATTAGCGATGTGCTCGTCGCTATGCCTGCCGGATTAGTGCTGGTTTCTTTTCGCTTTTTTCAATTGCCCCTAAGCGCCGCATCACCCAAATTAACCAGTGGGATACGCACTTCGCCAATGGCCACTTTGGCCCCGAATGTTACCGTTCCAAATTCGGAAACCCAAATGTCGCCTTTTGTTTAGGTTTCCAGGACGCCGCCTTGGCAGCGGTTTGCTCCACGGTGATGGCGGGCGTTTCGTGGAAGGCTCAATGCCTGACGCTGCGGACGCGTATGGACTGCTATGGGGAGGTTGAACACTGCGCTGCTTCTGGCGTTCAGGGAGTAAGCACGTCCGGTCGTCGGCGGTCGGTGACGCGGCACGGGCGGAATGTCGCCCATCAGGCCTGTTTCTGGCGGATAAGGGAGGGTGGTATTGCAGATGGGTTTTGGCCCGGACGCAGTTGGACTGTCGCCGCGCAATATGACGAAAACGCAGGTGGCGAGACGGCGCGCGTTGGGGGTGTCATGAGCTGTCGATCCTTTCTGGCGGCGATATCGTCGTCGCAGCGGGACGCGGGGGGTGATGAGTTCGATCAGGATCATCCGTCCACCGCAGCAGGCGCATGCCGGTCGTTGCGGGTGCTGGCGCGGCAGGTTCGGCGCGGCCTCGCCATGCCACCTCCTGCAGAGGCAGTATGCGATTCTGCAGCAGGTCTGCTTCATCTGATCACGGCGTTTCTCTGCGCTGTTGTGTTGGCAAGGAAACCGACATGGACGGATTACGGTGCGGGCCATCTGGGAGACGTGTTGACAGAACCGCCGGGCAAAACGCCAGAGACGTAAGCGTCATGACGCCGTTATCTCGCTCGCCCTGCTTACGATAGTCCTTGACCCGGAAACGTCACACGCTGGCCGTCTGGCCGGTGATCGGCTTGATTCGAGATGGCGATCCTGTGCGTATAGCGGGCAAGTATGAGAGCACTTGATCCGGCCCCGGCGAAACGGTCGCTTGGCTAGAAACCAGTCCCGCTGGCGCTGGCGCTCAGGAGCGCCGCAACGCGCCGCGTCTGCAACGGCGCAAGATTACCGTGGAACCCAAAGCTTTGCTGCAGGCATGGAGACGGGCGAGCGCCTCGCACATCAACCGGCGGAACAGGCGCGACAATACCGGACGCAGAAAGAAGTCTGCGGCAAGTCCGATCCAAGCGCTGGTCATCCGGCGCAAGGCCGCCGCCGGGCACGACGCATGATTGTGAGGGTGATGGGTCATCGCGAGCCCCATGTGTGCAGGACGAGGGTCGCGCCGAGCTTTGCGCCAGATGCCTGGGGTCGGCTCCGATCGTCATCAGGGTCGCCGACACGCCATTGAACAGGCGTCATAGACGACACGCTTGTTTCTGGAACGCAACCCTTGCCAGCGGTGGGGCAGCGTGACACGAACATCGGTAATTAAGGAACGGGTAGAAGTTCCCGCCTGCGTGCCTCCAGCCAGTCATATTGAGCCGTGGACTGACATCGCGGACATGCCGGTTGCGGCAGGAGTGTAGCAACATCCATTGTGCGCAGTCCTTCACAGGGGTCGACATTGTTCCGCCCCTGCGCAGCCGTGCGGCATGACAGGATCGCGTTGAACCCGCCTTGTGCTGGTCGGCGCGAGAGGACCCTCAGCATAGCAGGGGCAACAGGCCGCGAGAATATCGCGACCTCAATGGTTGGCCGGGGCATGCCGGTTCAGTTCCGCCGGTGCGATGACGGGCCAAACTGTCAACGGCGCTCGCAACGTCTGCAGCAGCTTCGGCGAGGACTGGGTGATAGATCGAAGTTGTCTCGAGCTTGGCTGGCCGGCATCCCTGGATGACGCGGACATCGACGCCGTCTTCAGAAGGTGAGTGGCGAAGAGTGGCGCGCGTGTGCAGGGTGACACCTGCCGTGTTGCGGATATCCCGCTGCATCACGCGTGCCGGAACTGTCGCGAGAGCTGGCGTTGTGCTGATCGGGCACATCTCACCGCTCCGGCTCGGAAACAGCCGACTTGCGGCCGGGCGACCTGCCACCTTACGCAGTGACATCGATCAGCTGGGCGGACGCTTGGGCCTTGCGATCTACGGCCTTTGCCCTTGCTCGATCCGCAGGTCATCGACCGGGTTGTCGATTGTCGGAGACCCTTGAGGTGGCCGTCTCCGAGCCCCAGGCCTGCGCATAATGACGCTCAGCGCCTGTCCTGACTGAGACCGGTGCCGCAGCGGATGATGCGGGCACCTCCTTCGCGCGTCAGCAACGGATCGTTAGCCTGACGTTCTGCTCGCGCACAGATCGGCACACGTCAACATCACCGCTGCGGCCAGCGGAAGCGCAGGAAGAAACGCAAGGCCTGTTGCGTGCGTTGTGATCGTTGTCACACGAGCGCCTTTGCGACTGCAGGTGGAAGCAGGAAAGTGCCGGGCATCGTCTGCGGTGAGAATCGCCGGGGCCTGATGCCCGTGTGATCAACAACATGCCACGCACAGCGCGGACATAGTTTCTTTCTGGCATTGGCGGCAGACAGCCCCACTCAAGGTCATGTCCTCGATCATGCGCTGGCGAAGGGGTGGATTCGGTGAGTGTCGTTGCTCATGGACTGGAGCCTCCGTAAGGGCGCTTCCCAGACCATTTTCGGGCGACCCGGAAACAATCAGAGTTATGTCATTCCCCAATGGCAGGCAAAACGCTAAACTCGCGCGCGAGCGCGTTAGTGCCCTTGGCGATTTTCTGCATGGTGGATTTGGCTGCTGCAATGACGCTATCAGGGTTTATTGAGCGAAGCGAATGGCTTTCATAGTCGTCAGGAGCAGACGAATGAATGCCCGTTGCCTTTTGGCCTCCCAAAAAGCGTCATTTTTCGAAATGATTGAGGGACTCTAGGCGTTCAGGGTCACCTGCCACGAGCACTTCAAAACGCAGTCGCGAAATTTGCGCGTCGGTTATGCCGGGAGTGCCTTTTGTCAGCGTCCGGGTCGTTAGCCCAGAGGTTGGAATAAAGGAATACTCTGATCGCCTTCATTCCAGGCGATTCACGGAGCGGTTCCATTCCCGAACGGCGTTCAAGGGCGGAAGCGCGACTAGGTGTATCGTAAAAGGACCACTATGCCGGTCGTAGCCATACATTGCCTTTTCCCAGTCAAGGCAAGCAACGTTCGCGGCCAATCGTTCGAATCGGCGGCCGACCAAATCCGGCCGGGAGGACCCATCTTTGGTCACGGCCGTTTGGTGATGAGGTTGCGTTGGGGGGAGCGAGTCGCTAGCCGCTGCGTCATCCATGTCAGAGAGGTCACCATCACGCTTTCAGGCAGCCGCGAGCCGCTTGCCGCGTTGCTGTCTCTCAGCCCATTCACGGTCAATTTCAACATCAATAATCGGGCCCAGTTAACTTTTCGCCGAGGCGTCGTCCCACCAATTTCTTGCGGCGGGACTGTTCCGGCTGGCCTTGGCAGGTCCTTCGTTTGGAAATTCGCCATAGTGATGTGACCGGCTGGAGTTTGTCTTCAGATGTTTGGAAACTTTGGAAACCAAGGCTTTTCTGGCACTTCCTGAATCCGTATCGCTTCGCCATGAAAGCTTCGAGGCATATGCGGAACGAAGTGGCCTGGGCGGACAACGTCGTTGCATGATGTTCCGGCTATGAAACGGTGAGGGCATTAGTCCTTCCCAAACTCTGTGATTCAATAACGGCGGTCCATTCAAACCAGGGTCAGTTTCCTGCGGTTTGGTTTGTCCCCCGTCGGGTGCAGTTGGGTCCGATTTTTCAGACTTTCATGTTCGGTTCCATGGCGGTTTTGGGCTCCTTGCATAGGGGCTTCAGGGAATTTTTGGATTAAATTCCCTGTGACCCGATGATGCCCCGAGCCGCCCCCAAGGGCCTAAAAATCTCCTCTTTTCCCCTTTTTTGTGTTGGT
>Ga0163217_1065942_pt1 | contig 11556 bp, 16 predicted proteins | sample SynspAceP_FD_185933 | JGI IMG/M metagenome (GOLD analysis project Ga0163217, IMG submission 185933) | Saline lake microbial communities from Ace Lake in Antarctica - Synechococcus sp. Ace-P (PacBio error correction) | ecosystem: Environmental > Aquatic > Non-marine Saline and Alkaline > Saline ... | reverse complement strand
TTCGCGTTCGGTGCGCCGCGAAACAATAGGCCCCCAACCGAATTTTTTCGCTTTCCACTTTCCCGGACTTTCGGCACTCTCCCAAAAAAACGGAGAGAAGAGAAACGCAATGAGGCAAGCATTTGGCATGTGCCCTGCGGCCCTCGCCCTGGCCGCATGATGCGCCAGGCACGACGACTTGCCAAGGCACCCGAAGCGGCGGTGCCAGCGGCTGACCAGGCTCGCTCCCGCGGCCAAGCCCGACCGCAATTGCCCTATTCGGCGACGTGCACGGTGCACCGAGCAATTCGTCGATGCCTATATTTCTTCGGCGTAAGTGCCGCGACCCGGACGATGCCTACCGTTTCGCCAAAGGGCGAAGCCATCCGTCACCCGCAGGCATGAACATCCAGCTGTCGCCCGCCGCTGATTCCTGGCGTCACGGATCATGGGATACCTCGGCTGGTTCCCGCGAGATGAAACACGCCGTCGTCCCACTTCGCAAACGCGATTCGCGGCAATCCGTGTTTCGGTGCGGATGCAACCGATCCCGGCAAGTCCTTCCTGGCGCGTCGGCATGTGAACTGTTGCGACAGGCGAGGAGATCGAAGAGATCTATGATCGCGAACTCATTCGATTCCGTCTGGGCCGGCGGACGATCGATTCGCCGGGAACGCAACAATGAGCCGCGGCAGGTTCACGGCCCTTTCAGGGCTATTGAATTCACGCGATGATGGGCGGTCCCCGGCGACGGACCGCCAGCCGCCGGCAACCTGCACCGCAAGTCATCTTCCGGGGTGGAGGGCACCTGAGCGCCCTGTTCTCCACACTCGATTCCACCAATCCGGAAGGATTGTGGACATGGATGAAGGGCAACGCAGCGAAGCCGTGACGTTGCTGGCCATTCCGCAACAAACTCAATGCCTCGAACGGCGAGATTGTTCGCCCTGCAAACCATAAGGAGAGGCCCCTTGACGGCGGGCCTATGCGACAAGCGCATGGCGCAACGAGCCGCTTGTCGAAGTGTTCCCAGGTCAAGCGGCACCTCGGAAACAAAAACCCCCACCCGTCCACCCGAATGACGGATGGGCCCGATTTCTTCGAAACAGTGACGAGTATTCATCGGCAGCACGATTGAAGACCACGCCCGGTGCCGGCGGACTTAGTCCGCTCCGCCTTACAAGCGCGCCTGGCCCTGCAAGAGGACGGAAGGATTCAATCCGTACAGTTCGGCCTCATTTCAGTTCGAGTGACACGCACGTCGCTGCCGCGTCGCTGGTGAGGATTCCATTGGGCAAGACTCCGCAGGACGGCGCCAGCCCGGGAAGCGCGCCGGTCGGTTCCGCCCAATGGCGGGCAAGACCTGGGATGGGCGCCGAAGACCCACAGACACGGCGGCAATAAGGCATCCCAGTTCAGTTCCATTGGACTGGGCGGGGCGTCTGGGCCGAATCAACACGCGCGAGGCCATATCGATGCGATGAATCGCAAGGAAACCTTCGGCACATTCCGGCCCCGCGCATGAGGTGCGCTCTTTGCCGGCATGGAATTATGCCCCGCAATGCTTGACGATGCCGACCTGCCTGGAGCGGGTCCTATGACGACGGCGTGCCGAGGGCGGGCAGCTGGCGAAAAGTGAGCCGGAGATACCGCTCCGCGGTTCCTGGTCTGGGCCGTGCGCGATCCGCTAAGTGCGCGGTTGCAGCGCGCCGCAGGGTGGTCAAGGTTGGACAGACGCGGCGAAAACGCCACGAAGCGATCCATGACGTTGCCTGTTCCGGCGGCGCCGAAGCGGATGCAGCGAACACACCGCTGTGCGGACAATGGCGCGAGCGTTGGACAATCCGATTGGCAGCAACGAGCCAGGCGCGGGCGCCGACGAGCTCAAGGCCTATTGCAGGGACCCGAGCTCCGATTTGCCGATCTCGAAGCGGGCCTATGTGTACGGTGTGCTGGGAGAATCCGACCTGCCGCTGGTCCGACATGGGACGCCGTTCCGCAATGGTACGCCGCCAAAACCCTGAAACTGCCCACTGACCCTGCAGGGAGCGGGCATGGTCACACCAATTGGTATGCCGGGTTTGATCGGCTGGCGAACGATAGGCCTGTCAGGGCGGTTCGTTGCGGACCAGTTTCGAAGCGTGAGCGCACCGTGGGCGAGGCATCCGGCGTGCGCACGACGCCGGCCCTTGATCAGGGCCATCATATTGCGAGCACGGACATGGCTTGCTGCGGGGTGGAGGGTTTTTCTACATCCGCATACATGACCTCGACCATGGCCGGGATGGACGGTCTCGCCATTTGCGCAGGTGTTCGATGATCGCAGCTTCGCGGGCGCGCGGTGGTTGGCATATCCGTGGATAAACGTATTGACGAAGTCCTTTGCCACGAACCCGGGTCGCCATGCGTCGGCCAGAGGGTGGTCGATCCCAGGGAGACGGATTTTCTCCAGGCTGTCCTATAGTCGGCCATCCGAGTCGCCATCGGGGGCGCGACCACGGTCGCGGGACCAGGCCCATGATATGTCGCCGGAGAGGGCAGGCATTCTCTTCCCGCCAGGCCGAAAGCAGATATGGTGCACGTATGCCCGGTGTCTCGATCACGTCGAGCGTCCAGCGGGGGCCGGCGAAGCTGTCGCCGTCGCCAATCTTCACGTCCGGCATGAAGGCGAGATCGTCGGGCGCTTCCCAGTTCCGCCCTGGCGGTCGGGATGGCCGCAATTCTTCGCATAGGGTCTTGCAGCCCGGCCCATCGGCCCAGCGCATTGCAGCGGGAAGGTCAGAATGGCCATGGCGTGACCAGGACGTGCGTGACGGTTCGACCTTTCAGGGGCGGCCTTCCAGCGCTTCCGAAATGGGTCTCGTCCCCATCGGCCGGGATCGATAACCGCCACTTCGACCATGCCCGGACAATGTACACGCGGTGCCGGACAAGGTGAACGGGCCCTGGGATTGTTGGCAATTCACACGCCGAATCAGCGGTGAGACCTGCTGGACCTCGCCGTACCTCAAACTCGATGCCCCGAACGTATGGAAATAGGCCTGATTTTAAACTCTTGAACTTCGCCTTGGCTCGCCCGGTATTCAGCGCTTCTTCGGTGGCGAACGCACCGGCAAAAAAGCCGATGGCCATTGCGGCGCCGTGGCGCGCAGCTTCGCGCCAAGCTTTGAGCGCCAACTGGCGGGCCCATGTCGGTCTTGTTCGCATTCGACGATATATATCCGTCCGGATGTCCGGTCACGCTAGAACGGCAACGCCGCCCCAGTCCAGCCGACGTCTGCCGCAAAACGCTCAATCACGGCCTATTTTCATCGGCGTGTAGCAATTGCGAGGCTCGTCGAGCAGAACTTCGACATTCTCGTTGAGGAACCGGGCGCCGCGAGCGGACGGCGCTTGCGAAACACGATGATCGGCCGATCCGCCAACGATTCAGGCAGCGGCAGGTCTTTCGACGAAGCCCGCATCCAAATCTCGGTTGTCGGACCAGCAACTGTTACTGTCTTAGCAGCGATAGGCGTATCGGAGCGGAGCCTCCAGCACGACGGCCGGTCTGTGCTGCGTTCATCTCGGATTTTTCGCCATGCGGCTTTCATAAAGTGTCGGATTCAACCTTCAGCGAATAGGCCCGCGGCGCGGCCCGAAACGCTTCCGCGACGGTCGTCTTGGAAACGTCCTGGCAGCCGAAATTGACCAGCAGCGCGTTTTCCCGAACGGCGGGCACGGCATTGTTCGTTCAGTGGAATCATCAAACTGGAAAACAAATATCCGCCTTGGAGGACGTCATCGACATCAATTTTGGACCGGCAGACATGCATGACTGGCCAGATAAAGTACCAGGGGCCGCGGCTTGTCGGGATAGAGGCGATGGGGGGCGCTTGTGGCCCGTGATGCGGCGCCATGTGCGCCAGGTCTGGGCAAGAAATAGAAGCAGAACCAGGTTTTGAAGATACTGTGCAGGGAGCGAGAGATTCCGGCACGATCGGTGTTCGGTCTTTTTGACAGGATCGTCCCTTCGTCATACTTGAAATCCGTGATCCAGGAGCGCGTTCGGACATCGCGTCAAACTTCTGTCGCGGGAACAACGGATGGCTGCGCCCTCGCTTCGCTCTGCCTCGCACCGGCGACTGACCACTGACAACACACTTATGCCGCACGAATGTGAACGTTTTGCTCACATAAGTTTGGTTCCGCGTGCCGCAGGCCCATCTAGAGCAGGCGACTTCAAGGCTCGCAGATTCATACCTGCAGCGCCCGCCGCATCAGATGTCTTCAGACGCGCCCTGCCCGGCCTGGGTCAGCCGCCCAGGCCGTGATGCAGCGGGCTGCCCGTGCGGCAATAAGCCAGCACTGGCTGGGGCCGCTTCATTGAGAATATTGCCCATCCGCTCGACGCATCTCGGCGTTCGGGCGCACCGAAAACGGCAAGGCCCGCGAAGCTCAGGCCCAACGATTCGGGGCTTTCGCCACGATCGGCCCCAGCCGCGGCTGGTTTCGACGCCGCCACCTTTCGCCATCCGGGCGGATGGCGACGATGGTCTTGTAAGGGCCGGCAGCTGGCAATCGCTTTCGACATCGTCTGCGGAGATTTGCGGCGCAACGGAAAAGGCGTCCGTTCACGCGTCGAATGTCTGCATGAGGAAATATCCTGAATGTTGGCGCCAGGCTTGATCGGCTCTGTACACAAGCTAAGGGAGGATGACGCAAAACCTTCCAAGCGTTCGGGTTCAACTTTCGTCGCTTTGCCCAAAAACAGTTACGGAAAGTCACGCTCCCGTGTCATTCCCTCCAGAGAGCCCTCAGCCGCGTTCCATGGGCCTATACATTCCGGCGGCCCGGCTGTCCGCCGTTGCCACGATGTGGCCCATCATTCACAAATGGCCTTCCTGATGATGGCGCGCAGCGCCGGGCGGTCCGTCGACGCGAACCGCAAGCTTCCAGCCGCCACGAACAGGCCATTGCGGCCAGTTCGGCTTCGACAAAGCCGCTCCACGGAGCAATACCTGAAAACTATGTCGGCGGCGTCCTGCGGCGATTTCGGGCCCGTCCTACAGACATCGGCAAGAGCGTGAACCAAGCTGATGCCGACGGCCTGCCGAAGTTCCCTGACCATCGGTTCCACTGGCCATGCTGCTGGCAGGGCTGGGGCTTCGGCACCATTCTGGGCGTGTTGTGCGGGGCTCAGGCAGAATACGGCCGCCGATTCAGCGTCATGGGCAGTTGCCATGGCCGGCTATTCCCATCCCGACCTTCGATGACGGCCCGGATCCTTGATTCCTGAGTCTTTTCCCTCGGCGCGCGGAATATTTGCCGTCGGCGGGCTGGGCCAGTACCGAATAATCGGCATGAACTGGCACAAACATGGACCCTGCCGGTCGTTCGCCTTGACCCTGCCCCAGATCCCCATCATCTCGCGCCTGATGCGCGCCTCGATCATCGAGACGAGGCGCTCGAACCATATCGCACGCGCGCAGCAAGGGCCTGTCAGAAGCGCCAAGTCACATTCGTCCGTCATGCCTGCCCGCCGCCTGCTTGCCCCTCATCTCCTATTGCCGGTCCTGCCATGGCCCGCGTCATGGACCGGCTTCGGTCGTGATCGAAAAGCATATTCGGCTTGCCCGGCCTCGGCTCCTATTTCGCTCAAACGGCGCCTCAACGCGGGACTACACGCTCGTGATGGGCGCCGATCATCGTCCTATGCCGGGCCTGACGTGAATCCTGAACCTCGTCGCCGACGTGCTGTATGCGGTGCTTGATCCGGAAAGCTGAAAGTTACGACTGATTGACCGAGATCAAACCCTCCTCGACCCGACCGCCGTTCGAACCTGTCACCCAGGCCATCATTGGCGGCCGCTCGCTGTGGACGATATGCCCCGCGCGCGCCTGTTCCGCAAACAAAGCCGCCGTCGTCCCATGGGATCCGTCGGCGTTAATCTTCCTGGTCGCCGTGTTCGGTCCGATGGTCTGGGTCAATGACTACAAGGCTATCTCGGATGCGCTCGACCATCGCCGCCGACACTCTCGAGAAACTGCAACATTCCTCGGCACCGACATCCAGGACGTGACCTGCTGCCCGCTGGATGATCGGCCTGCGCAATTCTCGCTGACAGTGGGCATTGTCGCCACCGCCGTCGCCTCGTTATTCCGGCGTGACCTGGGCCGCACGGACCGGCTATCTCGGCCGGCGCGTCGACAAGTTCAATGATGCGGATCGTTCGACGTTGCTCTACCGCCCTGCCCTTCATCTTCTTCGTGAATCCTTGCTGCTGAACCGTGTTTCGAGCGCAACATCGTGCTGATCTTCGCCGCCATCGGCGCCAACTCGAATGGCTGACCATGGGCGCGCATCGTGCGCGGGCCAGACACTGGCCATCAAGGCAAGGAATTCATCGAGGCGGCCCGCGCATCGGGCGTCTCGCGCCGGGCCTATCATCCTGCGCCCACATGCCTGCCCAACGTGATCGGGGCCCGTGGCGGTCATGTCACGCTTGACCAATTTCCCGTCGTAAATCCCTGGCGAAAGCTTTCCTGTCCTCCTCGCCTCGGCGTGAACGAGCCCTGACCTCGCTCGGCGTGCTGATCTCCGAAGGCGCCAAGACGATGAAGAAAAGCCGTGGATGCTGTCTCGCCCCGGCGCTGACCATGGCCGTGACGGCTGCTCTGCCTCAAACTTCATCGGGCGACGGCCTGCGGGGACCGCGCCTGGGAACCCGAGACGGCCTGATAACGCCTTTGGCAACAGCCCGTTTGCGTGAAATCCCTGTTGGGATGCGGCCATCCCGGCTTCTTCTCCGACCGCAAAACCCTTTGCGCATACAATTACTTCGACCGTTGTCCCGCCATAGGAGGACGCGGACCGGTCCGGCATCACCATGGGCAAAAGGGTTCGCGGCCTGCACCTTTTGGCTGGTCTCAATGCGGAGGTGGCGGGCCTCTGTGCACGAGGGGTAGCCATGCCATTTGCCATAGCCATTGCCACAAAAGCCCCCCTGGCAGCGGGGAGCCGCCTGCCCCGCAGGGACTGGCGGCATCTGAAGAACCGGGCCTGCACCCGCAGGAGCCGGAAGCGCCATGCGCCGGCTGGCCATGGCGTGCTGGCGGTCTAGTTGAGCCGCACGTCGATCTGTTTAAGCAGATGCGCACGCGGTTTCGAATTCGCGCCGAGGGTCCGACAGGCCGACCCGGCTGCATCGAGCGGGACATCGATGCGTGAGGGCCGTCGCCGTCCGGAACAACCGCGATCAGGATATCATCCTTGAAATCAAACCAGAACGCAGGGGATTTGCGTCGCCTCGATGCTGCCGGCCTCGACATCATTGTTGGACAATGGTCCAGCCACGGTCTTCGACGGCGGCAAGCGCAGCTGCGGAAGGCCCATGTCATAGGAGGCTTGCAGGCTCACCAGCGTATCGATCTGCGGATAGGGCGGCATCCTTCGCGAGGATTGGCGGTCGCCGGGTCGAAACTCGGCCTCTTCCTGAGTTCGGAGACAAGGCGTCCGCCTGTGCCGGGCCAGCGGGCATCGCACCTGCGGGGCACGACAGGCGCGTCTTCGACGGCATTGAGGGCTCCGGTCGATTGGCGTGCGCCAGCAGGGCTTCGCTTTCGGCTGGATCGGATTGGACAGTCGGTCTGCACCGTCAGCAGGGGCGGAAGGCGCTCGGCTGGCCCGGCAAAGGCCAGCACAGTTCCGAACGTCAGCCGGAAACGAGGCATTGCGCCCAATGCCAGCAATCAGGCCTGTTTGCGCGGGATGTGCTGATCAGCGCCACGATGGATCCGCGATCACGGAGACGCGAGCCGCCGCCATCAGCACATCGGCCCCCAGCCAATCGTCATCTTGCCAAGGCCGAACTGCCAGCTCCAGAGGCCGAGCTTCGTGCCTACGGCTGCAATCGCAAACCACAGCACGGAGAAGATCGACAGGGCCGAGTGCATAAGCCGGCAAATTGCCGCGCCAACCGGCATCCTGCGACGCCATCATTTCATGTCTGTCATATTCTCGACTCCCCTCGATTTCTTTCCATCAGATAGCGCGGCGCGGCCTGGTTTTGTCGCCCTGCCTTATCACCCCACTTTGCCCCGCCCTGTTCAGGTAACAATCGGGGCATGTGGGCGGAATCTTCCGGACAGCGCGCCATCCGCTTATTCAGCGCGAGGGCAATGCGCTGCTCTCGCCCCTCCCGATGTGCCCGCCATCTCGTGGCAATCTGGCGTGGATATGGCTGCGCACCCAGATCCTGCTTGCATGGATCCGGCTGACCTATGGACGCCGGCTATCGCTGGTTGCTGAGGCGTCACCCATCGGGCCGCGTTCGTGCTGGTCTGCATCGACCTTGGACTCGCGCGACCGTGTGCCGTCGCTGTCGATGCGAGGCGCCGGTCTCCGCCCGACTTGGCCGATGCGCTTCAGCGGTGCCGACTTGGCACCCGCCTTTGTTCAGCTTCATCTCGCATGATACGCAACAGCCCGCCGCGTCGGCCTCGCTTCCTGCGCCCATCCGTTCCTACAGGCACACCGCCCTGCCGCTGCGGAGTTCCTGACCCGGCAGCGCAGTTCGTAAACATCAGCCACACCTGCAAGCGCCGTCAGGGCGCCGCTTGTGCTGCGGGAATGCCTCAGGCCGTTGGCAGCTTGAGTTCCTTGAACGTCTCGCCGCCAGGGCCAGCTTGTTGATCTTGCCGGTTGCACCCGAGCGGGATTTCAATCGACGAACTGGGACGTTCATCGGCGTCCCCATTTTGGCGATCTGCCTTCGAGGGACTTGAGGACCTCTTCCTTGCGGTCGGCGTCTCGCCCGGCAGGGGCTGGATGATCAGCAGCGGGCGTTGATCCCACTTCGGATGGATAGAATGCCGATGGCGGCGGCGTTTGGCGACCTTCGGGATGGCCGACCGCGGAATATTCTCGATGTCGATGGAGGAAATCCATTCCGCCCGCCGGACTTGATCACGTCCTTGCCACGGTGCGGTGATTCGTCATCGTTTGCCATACTCGTCGATAAATTTTGGCGACGTCGCCCGTATCGAAAAAGGCCTTCGTCATCAGCACGTACCCCGTCGCCACTTGAAATAGCCCACCGGGGGGGGCCCCAGCCCGCAATCGCTGCGCGCGCCACCAGGAAGGCGTCCGGACATCTTGCCGTCGCGCGGCAACACGGTGCCGGCATCGTCAACGACCCGCAGTTCGACCCCGAATGGCGGGCCGGCCCTGTTTCAGCTTCTGGCGCCATGCGCGTATCGACGTCCAGCGTCGATGAGGGCGGTGGACAACGTGCCCGCGTTACCAAGCGGCGACGTCTCGGTCATCCCCCAGGCATGCACAACATTCGACTTCAAATTCCTCTTCGAAACGCGCGCAGGATCTTCTCGGGAATCGCGATCCGGCCGATGATTCACCCTTTGTTAAGATAGGCAGTTTTCAGGTGCTTTTCCTGCAGTAGTTCAGGCAAAATCAGGCCACACGCGTCGGCACGGCCGCCGTATCGTGACTTTCTCGGTATCAAGCAGTTCGTAGATCGTGTCGCCATCCATCTGCGCGCCCGGCATCACCATGTTGGCCCCGGTCGCCGGACAGCTGAGGGCCAGGCCCCAGCATTTCGCATGGAACATCGGGCACGACCGGCCAGCACGACGTCTTCGACCCCATTGCCCATGGCGTCCTTCGGACATCGTCACCAGCGGTGCAGCACGTTCGAGCGGTGCGAATAGAGCACGCCCTTCGGGTTGCCGGACCGTCCGTGCCGGGACGTCTATAAACAGAGGCCAACAGGCGGCTGGTTTCCGGAAATACGCCCCAGCGCACGTCTGTCGACCGGCCGTTGATCCAGATATCGGAAAACGGGACCGCACCCAGCGTATCTCCGGCATCGTGTCGGCGTCCGCGAAAATCACGAACGTCTTCACACGTCAGGAGTGGTCCTTGATCGCCTCGACAATCGCGCAGGAAGCGTCTTGTCGAAAGATCAGCGACCTTGTCCTTTCGGCATGGTTGGCGATCCAGGGCGATCTGCTCGGGTGGCAGGCGCGGGTTGGATCGTGTGGCAGGACAGCGCCTATTGCCCATGTTGCCGTACCAGGCCGCCATATGGCGCTCGGAGTTCCAGCCGAGCGTCGCCAACCCGGTCGGCCATGCCGATATTGATTATCCCTTCAGGGGCAGTGGGACCTGTTTTCGACGCATCATAGAGGTCTGCGTAGCGTCCAGCGCACGATATTGCCTTCGAACACGGCGCGTTGATGATTTCACGAGCGCTGTGCTGCATCTTCGCGGTTCCAGGATTTCTTGTTACGTCAGCGCCAGTCTTGACATATGCTTGCACGATTTTATCCTCCTCAGTTGCCGCCATTCCGGCAGCTTTTTCCTCGTTGAGGTCGGAGTTTATCGGGGCTATTGCTGCAGCCGCAAGGAACTAGGAGTGCGACCATGGGTTAAAGATTTGCGTTACTTGGGCGCGGTGCTGGCGACGCTGGCAGCCTGCGGAGACACATCCCGGGCGGCGAGTTCCGGCGACTCCCCGGGCACCATTCCAGCATCGATGGCTGCGCCCGCGCTTCTCTGCCAGCGTATTTCGATTGCGTGCGCGTTGCGAGGAAACAGGCCTGGCTCATCGCGGCCCATCCGCGGCGGGACCCGCGCCCGGGTTTTTCCGGAAAACACGCTGAAAAACCCTGCAAACACGGCTTTGCCAACGGGGAATTCCAACGTACGTTCGGAAAATCGGACGGCGCGAAAGCACGCGACGGGCGTTCATGCTGCTGATGCACGGACAACCGCCTCAACCTGCACAACGACCGGAGACGCTTATTGTTGCCGACACGGCTGGGCCGATCTCTCCGGTCTCCGCCATGCGTCGACAATTGACGGGCAAGCCGGAACCCCCAATTTCTCGGCCGCCCAAGCGGGGAACCGACGTTCGCTGCCTCTGGGCGAAACAATCGGCGCCCATCCTCGACTCGACCGCAAAGCCGACAAACCAAGTTCCCGCAATATCGCCGCTTGCCGTGCATTGCTTTTGCAGGCTGCGGACGATTAATGTAACTTTTTTGCTTCGATTCCTATTCAGACGGCCGAAAGCCGCCCGAGATCGCCGCCGCGATCCGACCTGATTTGCTCACCGCCTTCCGGCCAAGGGCTCGCCGACATTGGCCGGCTGCGGGAAGGACCTTTGGCGCTCGAACCGCCACACCGGCCTCATCGCCTGGCCGGAAAAAAAAAAAACGGGTTCGCCAGAGATACTGCCGCCTGGGCCCGCCCGATTCTTCCGGGAAGGGCGCGAACCCGCTTTTTCGGCCACGACTCAGGCCGGCAAGGGCGAAACGGGGGCCTCGACGACCCCAGTTATTTGGGCCGATTGACGGATGCCAGCGCAATATTTACCAAGGAATCTCGTCGGATGCCGGACCTCGTCCTTTCCCTCGCCACCGGGACGGGAGGGGGGCCTTTTACCGCGGTTTGCCGGCCCCGCGCCTCCCACCCTTTTTCCGACGGAACCTTCGGCCCCGGCGGGACCAAAAAAAAAATTTTTTTGGCGGGCGGTGGGAAATTTCTTTTTTCCCTTCTTTCCTGGGTGTGGTGTG
>Ga0163217_1016436_pt1 | contig 11556 bp, 17 predicted proteins | sample SynspAceP_FD_185933 | JGI IMG/M metagenome (GOLD analysis project Ga0163217, IMG submission 185933) | Saline lake microbial communities from Ace Lake in Antarctica - Synechococcus sp. Ace-P (PacBio error correction) | ecosystem: Environmental > Aquatic > Non-marine Saline and Alkaline > Saline ... | reverse complement strand
ATTCCGCTCGCGAAGGAGCTGGGATGAGCCTGGGAGATGCATCTGGGCCGCCGCGCTCAGCCCTCAGGCCCGAACCCTCCTCCGCCTCGGTGCTTGCACCTCGATGCCCCGCTGCCTCAACGAGGGCGAAGAAAACTGGCCGCCCTGCTGGTCAGGGGCCTTCTCCACCGTCAGCTTGTCGACCCTCTTCCTCCGGTCGCCACCGGCCCCCCAGGCCAGGCGGATTGGAGTCGGCGGGTGCAAACAGCTCTGCGCCGACTCGGAAGCCGCCGTCAGGGCAGGTTGCCAGATCCTGGGCTCTCGGACCGCTCCAACGGCCTGTTACCGCTGTGCCCAAGGCCGTCCTGAACCCGGTCTGGACAGCCACCCACCACCTACATCCGCCTTACTTGCGGTTGGAGCGGTTCACCAGGCACCTCCTGCCGGCCTGGGGTGGCTGCGTCTGCAGGTCTCCCTGGTGGCCGACACGGCCAGTGCTGGAGCACCCACCCACCTGGCCTCCTTGCCTGATCGGCTTCGCCGCCAAGCGCCGCTCTGCCCCTGGCTCACCTGGGAAAACAACCGGCCACTGGCTCGACCATCCCCAAGCACCCAGTCGCTGATTGGAGGCGCGGCAGCTGCCACGCCTCGAATGCCGCGCCGCCCAGGCCAACGTGCGCCAGGCCCTGGAGGCCGGCTGCGCAAGAATCCTCTTCAAGAGGCGGCCATTTCTCGTTGCATGGCCAGCATCACCGGCGCCCAGATCTTCGAAGGCCATCGGCATCGGCGCCGATCGGTTGATCAGCCTGGCCTTCAAGGGCACCACCAGCCGGGTCGCCGGCCTGAGCCTGGCCGATCTGCCAGCGAAACCCTGGCCCTTCCATGCAAGGCCTACCCGAGCTGAACCGCAGCAAGTTGAGTTCATGGCTTCGTCCAATACCGCACCGGCGGAGAATTCCATTCTCAACAGCCCGGAGATGGCCAAGGCCCTGCATGCCGCCGTAGCGCAGGCCCTGGCTACGACAACTTCTCCACCTACCGCCACCCTGCTCGAGCACCGGCCGGTTCACGGCCCTGCGCAACCTGCTTGAACTGAAGCTGGCGTCCACCACCCTGGCCCGCTCGACCAGGTGAGAAGCGTTGAGAGCATCTGCAGCGCTTCTTAGCACCGGTGCGCATGAGCCTTGGCGCCCTTTCGCGCGAAGCCCATGAGGTTCTGGCCGTCCGCCATGAACCGGATCGGCGGCAAGCAGCAACCAGTGGCGAAGGCGGTGAGGATTCCGCCCGCTTCCGCGCCCTGAGGATGTGGATGCAGGGGTGGGCACTGCCCACGCTTCCGACGATTCGGGGGCTGCGCAACCGGAGAACACGGCCTGCCTCACGATTCAAGCCAGATCGCCTCCGGGCCGCTTCCGTGTGACCCCGGGCCCTACCTACGCAGTGGGCGGCGGCAGCTTTTGAGATTCAAGGTGGCCCAGGGAGGCCAAGCCCGGCGAAGGCGGGCCAGCTTCCCGGCCCGAAGTGGACGCCTACATCGCTGGGCTGCGCAACAGCAAGCCTGGTGGGCCCCTTGATTTTCTCCACCCCCGCACCACGACATCTATTCCATGAGGATCTTTTTTTTGGCCCAGCTGATCACGACTTCACCAGGTTCACCCCGCCGCCCAAGGTGTCGGTGAAGGCTGGTCGCCGAGATCGGTATTCGGCACCATTGCGCCGGTGTGGCCAAGCCATGCCGGATGTGATCCAGATTTCGGCCACGATGGCGCACGGCGCCTCGCCGCTCAGTCGATCAAACACGCCGGCAGGCCCGTGGGAGCTGGGCTCTCCGAAAGTGCACCGCAGCCTGCTGGTCAATGGTCTGCGTGATCGCGTGCTGCTACGCACCGATGGCGGCCTCAAGACCGGCTGGGGCGTGCTGATGGCTGCGCTGCTGGCGGCCGAGGGAGCTTGGGCTTCGGTCGCGTGTCGATGATCGCCGAAGGTTGCATCATGGCCCGATCTTAGCCACACCAATAACTGCCCGGTCGGGGGGCTCGCAAAAGAAGCCCTGCGCAAGCGCTTCAACCGGCCTGCCGGAGCATGTGGTCAATTTCTTCCTGTGATGGGCCGAGGAGGTTCGCCAGTTGCCAGCTGTTGGGTGTCGGCCCGGGCTTGGAAGATCTTGATCGGCCGCAAACGAGCTGCTCGTGCCCGGGCGGTGGAGCTGACCAAAACCGGCTCCCTCGAATCTCACCTGCCTGCTCGAGCCCATCCCCCAGGCGCCGACCGCAGCTGGCGAAGCACCGGCAGAAGCCCATGGCAAATGGGCCGATCCTTGAGATTCAATTGGTCAGCGACCGCAGGTTCGTGCCGCCATCGGAGTTCCCGATTGGCCAGCTGTTCAGCGCAGCCTGTGCGATCGTCAACCACCGACCGCAGGCGCTGCCGCTCGCTTGGGCCGGGTTGAAATCGCGGGCGCCCATGCCAACACCGGTTTTCGTGGCCGCCTCGATTCTCCACTTCGAGGGTGTCGCCGGTCAGAGTTTCGTATTGCCCTGCTGCTGGAGGGGATTGAACGTGCGGCTGGAGGGCGATGCCAACGATTACGTCGTCCAAAGCCTAGAATTGGCGGCCGGATCGTCCTGGTTCCCCAGCGGCTGTGTCCAATCCGGGCGCCCAAGGTGATCCTCGGCAAACAACCTGTTTTGTATGGCGCCACGCGGCGCTTCTTTTTGCCCGGCCGCGCCCGGTGAACGCTTCGCGGTTCGCAACAGCGGCGCCATGCCGTGTGAGGGCAGTTGGATGATCACTGCCTGCGAATACATTGACCGCGCATCGTGGTGATTCCTGGGCAGCACTCGCGTTCCGCAACGTCGCTGCCGGCATTGAACCGGCGGTGTCGGCTTTCTTGCTCGATGAGCAAGACGCCCTCTCCGTCGCTCAACACCGGAGACCGTTTGCCATCCACCCCCTTGAGACCAACCGAGCAGGAGGCGTTGGCCAAGCCGGTTGCTTGAACCCATCTGGAAGTCAACCAGGCAGCCGCAAGCCGCCGAAATCCTCGCAACTGGCCCCAGTGGCCGTGGACGCTTCAAGGCTTGCTCGTTCCCCCAGCGAGCTGGCCGCCCCTTGCCCAGCCAGCGGAGTGAAGGTGCGGTTTAGTGGCCGTTCAGCGGGGAACTCCCGCAATCAGCCGTTCGCACCTCACCCGGGCGCCCGCGTGGGTAGCTGCTACGGTCAGCGTGAGCGGCGCATGCTGACCAACCTGCAAGGAAGCTCAGCTCGGTTTCGCCATGGAGCCGGAAGCCTGGAACTGCTCCGGGCTCACAAAACCGCTGCACCGGCAGGGTGCTCGGGCCTGCGTGAGAGGTACTGGCCGATCGTGACGATGTCGACCCGGTTGCTGGCTCGAGGATCGCCGAGCACGTCCAGCACGCCTCCTCGTTGCCTTCGACCAGCCCCACCATACAAACCCGATTTTTGTATAGCGCGAGGCCAGCCTTCGCGCACCCGTTGCAGCAGTTCCAGGGGGAGCGTGGCGTAGATTCCCCTGGGTCGCCACCTGCGGTAAAGCCTGGCACCCGTCCGATGTTGTGGTTGAGCACATCCGGCCGGCCGCCATTCACGGCGGGCAAGGGCCCCGTCCCAGATTGCCGCAAGAAATTCCGGAACGAAGCAGCTCACATGGTGGGGTGCCGGGGCGAGCGCGCGCGCACCTGCTGGATTGCAGGCAACGAACTGGACTGGCACCCCCCCGTCGTCGAGGTCGTCCGCCGATTGACGAGGTGATCACCCACATGGCTCAGGCCAAGCCGAATGCCACCCGCCTCGCCCAGCCGCAGCGGTTCGCCGGCCATGTCAAGCGTGCGCACGCTCTTGTCGAAGTCGATGTCGCGTAAGGGCAGGCGCGGTGCAGCCCGGCCCCATGATCAAGAAGGTGCGGTGGCCGCTGGCCGAAGGCATTCACGATGTTCGAGGCAACTGGCCTCCTGACAGACGGTGTTCAGCGCCAGGTCGGTGAGGCAGGTCGGCAACGGCCCCAATGCGCTCCCGTTGCCGGAGCTTTGACACGCAGCCACCTCGTTTCAGCAAGAACGCAGGCTCCCAAATGGCTGGGGTTCAAATGTAGGGGGGAGCGTGATTGATCGCCTAAGCTCTTTCCAAACGGGAGTGGCGCAGCTTGGTAGCGCACTTCGTTCGGGGACGAAGGCCCGGCAGTTTCCGAATCCTGTCATCCGATTGATCAGGCCATGGCCCAGTTCAGCGCCTGGATAGCCGCGCGGGTCACGATCCGCCGTCCGCAGCCGGGTGTGCTGTTGCCACCAGCACAGGCGCTGAGCATGTCGAAACCTGTCGTGGGGAGGTCGCGAGCCGGTGCAGGAGCTTGACCTGCTCCTCCTGGCGGCCCCAGTTGGCGGGCCAGCACCACGGGAATTGGCGGTGGTTGCCGCCCCTCGGCCAGCAGCTCCAGGGCCCTGGCCAGCTGCCAGTCGCGCGAGCGAAGCGAGGTTGTAGAGAGCCACCACAAAATCGCCCAAGGCCGCAGCCCGCAGGCGCCTCTCGATCGATCCAGGGGCGTGAGGCCGATACGCTGAAGCTGATCGTGCAGAAGTCGTGCATCAGCGGCGCCCCGACCCGGGCCGCGCCCAGCTGCAGGGCAGAGAGGCCGGGGTGCAACGCTGAAGGCCCGGTCTGCTGCCGTCCTCGCGCTGCAGCACAGTTCCAGGGGCCCAGGCCCGGCCATTTGCCGTAGATTCCGCTGTCTCCTGAGGAGACCAGGGGACCCACCGTCTCAGGGCCCTGGCTGGCCAGATCCAGGGCCTGAGGCACAGCGTTGCGTTCCTGGAGTGAGTTGGCCGTCGCAAAAGCGCACTGTTCGGGTCGGCCGCCAGCGCTTCAAGCAGGGTCGAGATAGAGCCCGTAGCCCACCCAGACGTGCTGAGGGCCAGGCCTGGCCGGGCGTCGGGAGTGAGCAGATCGAGGCTTGCCTGGGCCATGCAATTAGAGGTTGGAGGTGCCCCTGGGCGGCGCCCATGGCTGGCGGCCTTGCGATCGCCAACGGTGGCGGCCCCTGCTCTGGCGCCCTTCTGGGCCCACGCTCCAGGCCCAGTGCGGCGCTGCTGCGCCGCTCGATTCCGGTTTTGTTGACCAAGCAGTGAACCTCCGGTCCTGCGTGCGAGAGGGCTGCGGCCTCGGTCGGACGCTGGCGGGCCCATTTCCTTCTCTACAGCCAGCGATTGGGGTGGGTACCGCCACCGCCGGGCCAGCCGTTGGCCCCAAACAGGCGCAGCGGCCAGCCTCGCTGCTGCCGCCAGGCCAGAAGGGCCGCGTTCAATCCCCTTTGCGATCGGACGCTGGCCAGCCCGGCCACCGCTTGCGCCAGTTGGTGCCGCTGAGGGCCGGATCGACAGGCCCGTACCAGCAGGCTGAAGGCTCGTGTCTCGCCTCAACAGCCGATTCCCCAGCCAATAGGCAGGGCGAGGTTTGCCAGCCAGCTGGGCCCTGGCGTGGCTGACGTGCAGCGAAAAGGCCCCGACTCCCAGTGCGCTTTGGGCCCGGGCCGGCCCGCCGCGTCCAGCTGCTGCCAGAGGGTCCAGGCCGGCTCCTGCTGGAGCTCAGGGCCCCGGCCCCGCGCCGCCGCCTTTATCAGCCCATTCCAATTCGCCGCCGCCCGCCGCCAGGGGCCCCAGTCCCGGCCAGCAAATCGAGGGCCCAGGCGACCGCGGCGCCGCTTGATCCGCTCAGCATCCGCTTGCCCCCAGCAGGCGGCCACCCGCTGGCTGGAGGGATTCGCCACCGGCCCCATGCCCCCCCAGCAGGGGGCATGGCGAAGCGACCAGCTCGGATCCAACCACCACGACGGCGGGGTCTCGGCTTGCCTTGAGGAGGGGCGCGATCAAGTCGGGTGATTTGCGGCCACAGGCGCCTACCACCACGAACGCGGGCGGCGGCGTGTGCCCAATGCTGCGGCCAGAAACTCAGCGAGCGGTGCGTCCGCAGCTGCTCGCTGCAGCAGGCCGGCCTGCTTCCAGCCGACCAGAACACCGACCCGGCTGGAGCGGACTCAGACCCAGAACCCCAGCGATGTGTTCGCCCATCAGCTCAACTTGTCATCGGGCGCGTCCAGGCCTTGCCAGCCGCGTCGGGCGTGGGACGACAGCTTCGTTTGGAAAAGGACGACGGCATCGGGTTTCGGCGCTGGTCTCCCGGATCCTGCCGCGGGGTGGATCGCTCTCTTGCTGTTACGGGCTTCAAACGTGTTGGTCTGGTTGGGCTGCGGCTCTTCTTGCGGAAATCGGAATTGGCTGGGTCCGTCTGCCGCGTCGGCAACGGTGGCTCCGGGCTTTCGCCGGTTGGCAGCGCAAGCTGGTGCGTTGGGGCCCATCGGCTACGGCTGCCGCCCGGCAAGGATCTAACGACTCAGCGCCGAAGAAGTTGTCCCCTGAAAGCCAGCGGTGTCGCCTTCCGGAGCGAGGTCCCTCTTCGACCAGGCTGTTGTAAGGAGGATGGAGGAAGTGCGCCGAGGCTTGTCGAGAAGCTTCCATTTGCACCGCATTGCCGCCTTGCGGCAAGCCCGTTAGCCAAGGACGGTGGTCTGGCAGATTCGACCAGGAAAACCTTGTCGCCGTTCACCGTGACCCGCAGCAGCCAGTGGCGATTCGTCATCACGCAGGCCTCTGCAGCGGGAGCATCCACCAGCAACCAGCGATCGGGACAGGCTGCTCCTGTACTGATCAAAAAGGAACTGCCGGCTGATCAGTGGGCAGAGCCCGCGACGGGTTTAGTTCGCAGGATGACGGACGGGCGCGGTTGCAATCTGACCTGGCGGGGAAACCACAGCTGGATTTCACCCGCCTCACCCCAGCGGTTGGCGCATTAGACACTGAAGGCCTGTGGCTGCCGGGCCTGGTGGGCCATCGTCAGGTGCAAGCGCACGGGGGCCAGGCCCGTCGCTGGCGATCACTCAGCCGCAGGGGTTCCTGTTTGGTCAGCTGAACCACGAGGTGGGGGCCGATCCGAGGGGCCTGGTCCCACCAGGGGCCAGTCGTCGATCTCGACTCCAGATCCAGGGGCTGCAGGGGAAGCATCGCGTCGGTTGGCGGGCGAGGAGGAATCCTTCAACCGCCGGTTGCCGCTCAGGCCAAGCAGGGCCTGCACCTGCTGAACCGCCAGCGGCGGAGCAACCTCCTGCAGGGCACCAGCTGGATTGGTGGGGGAGGGCCCCGGTTGGTTGGAGCGGCCGACCGCGCAGATGGCCACACACTCCAGTCCGCAGAGGAGCACGGTCAGGGAGAGCAGGCGGGTCGCTGCCGAGCCATCGAAGTCCCAAACGAGATCATCGATCACCCTTGGAAGGCCCCTGTCCCTGGGACCAGGTCTGCGCGCCCGCTTGCGTGGGTTCCTTGCCTGGCGGGCCTTGGCTCTGCTGGCGGACTGATGGTTGGAATAGCAAATTTTGAATAACCAAAAGCCAATGCAGAATTCCTTGGCTCGTTGATAAGTATCCCTTGCTGGAGCCCTGTCGCTGACAGGAGAGCCGTGATTGAACCTTTGTTACTTCGCGCCTTAGGGGCCCGAAACACGCCCTTATACTCTCGCCGCGGCCCTTCATTGGGGACTTCAGCTCCAGTTGTGGCAGGGGTTCTGGGCGATTAGCTGGTTCCTCTGTCTCCCTGGTTCCATGGCCGCGGGCATTGGCCTTTCTGCCAACGCCATGAGGACCCACGGCCAGGCTTCCCGCCTGCGCCCGAGGGGTGGACCCCCACTCGATCGCCGTCCCCTCGAGAACGTCTCGAGACCATCAGCCCACCAGAGCGTGGGACAAGGCGAAGGTCTCCGTCCATCGGAAACCCTGTTCCTGTCGATTCGATGCTGCTCGGGGCAAGCCCGGCCCACTTCGAATCGCAGCCTCGCCAAAAAGTCCCCAAAAAACCACCCACCTGGGGTTGGCAACCTCCACGCAACGCTTCACGATTTCGGACAGCCACACGGTGATCTTGAGAAGTTTCCCGCAAGTCTTGCAGTGCTCCACTCGGCCACTGGCCGTTCATTCTTCATCTGGGCTCAGCGGCGCCTTCTATCACGGTTGCCCGCTTACTCCAACTACCCGGTTGGCTGGCCGATTTCCCCTGCACGTTTCAAAGGCCCAGTGCGCAGGTGGTTTGCCGATCTTTGGCCAAAGAGATTCTCAACGCCGATGTGGGCGCCGGGTTTCCACGCATCCAGATCAACCTTCAGGCCTGTTCCATGTGTTGGAGAGCCTGGGTTTCACCTATGAGTTCCCAGTTGCTTTCACGGCAAATCGGCGCCTTGGTGATGGCCGGTCTCATGCTCAATTTGCCGGTTGTACTTCACTTTCACAAGGCAGCTCCAAAAGCTGGAGTCCGGTTCCAGAAACGTTTGAGTCGATGCTCAACCACCATTCGGCCGGGTCTTCTCGGAACTGGGCTCCCTTCTCCTGAACTGGACACCTGTGCATGGTGTCCCTGCCCACCACCTAGTTGATGGATGGCCATCGCGCTGCAGGGCCCCTCTGTCGCTTCAATGGGCCAAGGTCATTGCTTCGGTGGCGGACATCCCCTGCCAAACCATGATTCATCAACAGGACCTGATTGCCCCAGCTCTTCCCAGCTTTGGAGCAGGGCTTGCGGGCCCCTTCTTCACCGGGAACAGGCTGCCTTTACAGCGATTTCCTCACCTTCAAGGTGGATTGAACCCGTCAAACTGCAGCCTCTGGATGACAGACATCGCCCCATCACCACCTGGCGATCGCGGTCCTGTCATCATTGCCGGCCACCAAGTACCGCACCAACTGGGAATTGGTCACAGCCTGAAAGGAGATCCTTGAAGGCCAGAAGGGTGATCCCCTGCTGTTCCCCGCTAACTGAAGGGCCACGATGTCTGTTCGAGTCATGGACCACCTCCTGCATGCCCAGTTGGACCGTGAACCTGGCCCTGCGTTGCGGTCGCTGACCATATCGTGGCCGGCATCACATTGTATGCGATTTTGCTCCCTATCCCTACATCGGGATCGATTACCCAAACTCAGTTGTCGCTATTCCACCCACCACATGTGGATTTGGTGGCTTCATCATCGTTGGGGCTGGGCCCACGCGGCTATCGCACTCATCCGCGATGTACGACCCGGCCAAGGCATTGTGGGACAACGTGCTCGATTCGCGTTCTCAAGGCTCGCGATGCCTGAATCAGCCACCTCAACTGGTGTGTTATCTTCCTGGGCTTCCACAGCTTTCGAGGGCCTCTACATCCACAACGACACCATGGCGTGCTCTGGGCCGTCCCCAGGAAACATGTTCAGTGACTCCGCCAGTGTGTGCAACCTGTTTTTCGCTCAGTGGATTCGGACTGCATGCCGCCGCTGCCGGCACCACAGCGCCCTAACGCGCTCTCCGGTGTCAGCGAAGGTTGTTTCAACGGAAGCCGTTGTGCTGTGGGGGGGCCAAAGGTGGCCGGGCCGGTCCGATCCCCCTGGGAAACGGCCACTTCATGGTTGCCCACCACACCACGCCTTCACGATCCACGTCACCGTGCTGATCTTTGGCTGAAGGGTGTGCTTATACAGCCGCAGCTCCAGTTGCTCATCCCCGAAAGGCGAACCTGGGCTATCCGCTTCCCACTGTGACGGCCCGGCCCGTGGCCGGACTGCCAGGTTTCAGCTTGGGACCAGCGTGTTCCTGGGTCTGTTCTGGATGTACAAACTCCATCTCGATCGTGATTTTCCACCTTCAGTTGGAAAATGCAGAGCGATGTCTGGGGGAACCGTCAATTCCGGATGGCACTGTTCAAGCACATCGCCAACCGGCAACTTCGCTCAAAGCGCCATCACCATCAATGGTTGGCTGCGTGATGCCTCTTGGGCCCAGGCCTCTCAGGTGATCAACAGCTATGGCTCCTCCTCGAGTGCCTAGGGCCTGAATGTTCCTCGGTGCTCACTTCGTCTGGGCCTTCAGCCTCATGTTCCTGTTCCAGCGGCCGCGGTACTGGCAGGAGCTGAATTGAGTCCATCGTCTGGCTCCCAATAAGCTGAGGGTGCTCCAGCGATCAGCCCACGGGCCTGAGCATCATCCAGGTCGCGCCGTTGCGTTGCCCACTACTCCTGGGCGGTATCGCTACCACCTGGGCGTTTTCTTCCTGGCCCGACTCGTCGCGGTTCGGCTGACCTCCTCCTGAACCTTTCACAATTGGGCAACGAAAATTCACTTCGTTTAGCCGGTCTGGCACAGGGACCCGACAAACCCGCCCGTATTTGGACGGCATCGCCACGGCTCAGCGACTTCGAGACCATGACGGTGACGGAGGAGGAAGCTTTACCAAAGCTCTTCTCCACTCACTTCGGTCACCTGGCATTCATCGCCTCTGGGTTTCGGGAAACCTGTTCCATATCGCCTGGCAGGGCAACTTGAGCAGTGGGGTCGCCGATCCGCTGCACGTCCGTCCCATCGCTCACGCGATCTGGGATCCTCACTTCGGCCAGGGGGCCATCACCGCCTTCCACCCAGGCGGGCCGCCAACCTCCCGGTGAACAATCGCTAAAGGCATGGAACAATATCCGGTCTGTTACCCACTGGTGGTACACGATCGTGTGTTAGTACCTACCTTATCGGCCGAGCTTTATTCAGGGATCCATCTTCATTGATGATTCCTCTCGGCTTGGGCGCTTTTCGCCGGTTGCCCCACCTTCAGCCCAAGTTCCTGCCTTCCCTGGCCTGTTCAAAGGAAACGCTGAATCCCGGCGAAACCACCACCCTGGGCTTGTTTCTTTCGGTTTCAGCTCCATCGCCTGGACCGCGTCACCTGGTCCACGTGGCCATCCCGAGGCCCGAGGCCAGCACCGTCGGTTGGGACAACTTCCTCAAAACGTGCTTCCTCACCCAGCCGGTCTGCGGGGGGCTCGTTCTTTCACGGCAACTGGGGGGTCTATTGCCGAAAATCCGCGACCACTCTTCAATCAGGTCTTCGGAAACTTCCGAAAAGGTTTTCTGGTACAGCATCCTCACCTTCCTGGGTTGGCTTCCGCCCCAGACCGAGGCGCTTCTGGGCTCACCGATATCGCCCACCACCACCCTGGCGATTCGGCTGCCTGTTTGTGATCGCCTGGCCACATGTATTCGCACCAACTTTCGGGATCGGCCATTCGAATCCGGGAATTTCTGGAGGGCTCAACAATCCTCCTACAGGCACACCGTTCGGTGCGCGCTTGGTGCCGGTCATTAAGGGGCCTTCATGGGAACCACCCCGATCAACAAACTCCCTGCAACTTCCAGCTCGACTTGCCCCTTGCTGTATCCCGCTGCGGGGTGAATCCACAAGGGACCTTCGGTGCTTCAGGCACATTGTGATGCGTTGCCCGTTCCTATTGCGTTTCATCCGGCCAAGGGGGGAACTTTACACAACGGCAAGGTGCAAGCGCTTTTTACACCCAACCCCACCCCAGTACCATCGCCATCTCCTGATGTCCGGTTGCCTTCGCCTACGGTGCGATTCTTCTTTCATCCGTGATTACGACCCGAAAGCCAAACAGAACAATGTTCTGGCCTCGATGCTCAGAAGCACAAGAAGCGATTATCTCTCTTT
>Ga0163217_1018400_pt1 | contig 11557 bp, 12 predicted proteins | sample SynspAceP_FD_185933 | JGI IMG/M metagenome (GOLD analysis project Ga0163217, IMG submission 185933) | Saline lake microbial communities from Ace Lake in Antarctica - Synechococcus sp. Ace-P (PacBio error correction) | ecosystem: Environmental > Aquatic > Non-marine Saline and Alkaline > Saline ... | reverse complement strand
CCGCAAAAGTGCTGACCTAAAGCATGGTAGTCCACTTACGCTGCAAAACTCCGTAGAAATAGGGGTGTTAAAAATCGAAAGATTGCCTAAGCTTAATACATATCCCTCCCCACTCGGCTCCATCCAAGACCACAATCGCCCGGCATGTCCCAAAGGCCAGTAAGCTCATCCCCGATCAGCATCTAAAGCATACCGAAAGGGCCTGCCCCATCAACCTCCCTAAAGCCACTGAAAATACATAAAAAAAAGAGTACTTATATATTTCTTTTCGAGATCATTATTTATAACTTAAAATCTTTTTTAACAACTTTTCATGTCAAGTCAAAAACGTTGTCCATACTTCCTATTTCAATTCCGAAAATACTTATCATTTGGCAGTTTAAAATCATCCCTAACTGCAAAACCCTTTCTCATCGCACAAAAATCATCCTTAAAACTATAAAATTCGGGGATAAATTATGCCAACATGCATCTTGGAGTTTAAGATCCTGTTCTGAAATCATCAATGAAAGCCAGAGATCAGCAAATAATTATCTATATGTCAATTCATTTTGTACTCTCACAGGGAATGAAGCTACGAAAAAATTATCAAATGCTGAACTCAGCAAACCAAAAATTAATTTATCTGAGATTCGATTAAATATACGCATCCCTCAACGCATTCTCAGTCCTGCCTGCTCACCATCTGGACTTGGAAACAGGTCAAAATTGGATAAGAAATCGATCGTGATAATTATTTTATAAGGAAACCTCAAAACAATTATTAGAAAAAAACATGAGTCATTCACCACTAATAGTAGTATTGTGATTAATTTATCCTGGAATGGACAAAACTCACCCATGAAGAAACCTTCAAGCAGATTCCAATTTACCATTTACCGGTTACGTTAATCCAAAATCTAACAGTCTTTCATTCCTCGTCTGTCTTCAATATCTTTCAACACGGAAACAACTTTTTATGGTCCTGCCCTTTGTACCCTAATAATGAAATGGGAGCTAAAACTTTATCTCGCAGTCTAACCAACTCTATTTAGATCTGCTCAGAATCATTCACGCCATCTAGACTGATTACACTCTGGCCGAAACTATCGAAGATCAAATCCAAATTGAAGCGGCACTTATTGAATAAATGACCTGATCAAGGATAATTCCGAAATCTTTCCTGGCCATTCTTTCTGATGCCAGGGACTCCTAATCGATGACAAATTTAGCCAAAAACCAAAACCTAAGTTCCCCGCACTTTTTTCGTCCAAGTAAATCTTATTCGCTCTTTAGAGCAATTTTTGACAACCAATGACCTATAACTATTGTAAATTTAACCCCTAAAAATCAGCTAATTGCTTACAATCGATTAACTTGCGAATAATCAGGGAGTCAATCTAATTTCAATAACCTAAGCTTCACCCAAACCCTTCCTATGAGTCATTGGATTTTAATTCACACATAACATACCTTTCTATAAACAAGCTCCTCAATAGATTACTATAATGCTCAGCGTCTTGAAAACACGGATCCAAATACCTTCTTGCCAAGGCATCCTAACTGTTCGAATCGACATTCCCTCGCCCACAGACCACATTCAAAAGAAAATCCAGTGTAAAACTTTCAGGAAATACAGTCGGAAATTTCTTATTCGATTACTGAATCTGGCGCAGAAATAATTCCAATTTAATACAATATCACTCCTATACTCTATCGATTAAAAAAAATTTAGCTATTTCTCCTTTATCGGAATTGCCCAAACCAATCTTAAACTACCATCTGCCAGCACAACTTAACATCAATCACGTGGATGATTGCGGATCGTATCCTTAACTGCCTAGCAGCTCCTAGGCACCCAATTTCCAGGTTTGGATCTATAGCCTTTGGCCACGTAAGTTTCACTTTCTCCATGAAAATAATACCACCGTAGGAAGCTTCTACCCTGACATCTTACCTGTACTTGTTAAGTTTCGAATCCAAGAGGAAAGTCAAAAAAATACAGCTACTTAAACTAAGCTTCATATGGCTTGAAATACCTATTGATCTTATCCTCTGAAGATGATTAACCATTGAAAATCTGGAATCAATGACTAATCAAAAGTACAGTGCCCCTGTTTCTACCAATTTTTTAGACCTTGATTCTATCCATTTCCCAGAATTACTATTTACCAAAAATCAAACAAATCTATCTGCATTACCCAAGCTCTTATCACATTATCTGGTCAAAGGGATTACTTTCTAGTAAATTTCTTTCAACATTTCCCAAACCCCTAACTCGGATGTTCCATTTCGAATAAATTATTCCCCACAACAATAAAACAGTCTGAACTTACATCTTATTTTCAGAAAATTATATCTTCAGAAATCATTAATCAAGCTAACCTTGGACACATCTACTATTTACCTGCATGATTACCTTATCCGATGACTATTCTGATCGGCCGCACATATCCGATATCACTTAAAAAATCGTAAAGATTAAAACGAAGGCATCTATCTCCCATTTATGTTAACTTCCCTCGCCAAATAACCCCAACGAGACCTTTCTCTTGTCTTACTGGAGTTTGCCATCTGCCTGCATGATCGTCTGGCCAGCTGATCCTTTCTAGCCTCTTATCCGCTTCGATCTCGGCTAGTTCCTACTAGTCTCCCCGCCATCAGACGCAGCTCAGGTCCAAAAAGAAACCTTCTCTACCTATCATCCGGAATCGTCATGAGCCCCAGGCTCGGCAAGCTATCGCCTGAGCGTGCGCCCACATCCGGGACGCTGAGAAGATCTTCGGCAAGTAACATCACTTGCCATTCCCTGGACCGGACTGATCTGGGGATCACTTTTATAAAGTGTTTTTGCTCTTCCATGGCCTTTTCGTACCTACTCCCAGGTTACAAATATCTCCGCAGTCTATCTCGGGGGATTCCTTATTGGCACCTTGTCGTACGCAGTATTTTTGCCTCCCATACTTCCGCGCACTGTAGCACATTTATCAATATACTACTGTACATTTATGATGGCTTATCCTACCATTCGATACAGACCTATTTTCCCAAAACGCTGAAAACATCGAAACAAAACCCTAAAAACTTCAGCCGAACCCAAACCGGGACAATCCGAGCTACCTTCGGCAAACTTTCTACGCGTTGCTCCATTTCTGCATATCCGGCACTACGCGCGGAGGGTTAAATACTCAGAAATCCTTTTCCAAGCTCACCTCTGCCGATCCGGTTTGAGCCTTTCCTTTTTCGACTTATTACCACTGCGGCTGCTAAAGTTTAGCATTCCCAAACTATGATAATCTAACGATACACAAAAGATATATGCGATATCCTCCTGGATGTGGCTGACGTTTCCTCAACAGTCTTACCGATACAGCGTTCAACCTAATTAGCAAACTATACAACTGAGATTCATCCTATTATTTTGGCTTGATCATACGCAATATTCGCTGTGCTAAGTTAACCGGATGTAGCAGGTTGACTACTCTGAATATCGCTCCACTTCTCACAACATAATTGGATCCAAACCTTATTTTTAGCTATCGGCAGTGCTTACACTTCTACATTCAACTATGCTGTTCTTAGACAAGAATCTTCACGTTCACACAAAGACACCAATCAATCTTAGCCGATTGAACCCCTTCCATCATCGTATTATAGTGTCTTATTCTAACCTTTATTAAATAAATATCATAAACATTTTATGTAAAACTCCAAGAAATTAATTCTCCAACTCGGACTTAAACTCCCCCTCTCAAAACCGCTGATTACAAACCCTCCTGATTGATGCAAACCTCTATCTATCCCCACGAAACATTGCAGAACGTATGCACGCTATCAATTGGCAGAATCTAAGTACAGAATCAAAAACACGCAAACTCCACTCTCTGCACAGTGATTCGCCATGCAGCACAATCAGCCAAAATCTGCTCCTTAATCGCAGTATAAAAAATAATTAACAGTGTTTGGGAATGTGAATTTCAACCCACTTTAAAAAGCATCCCTATATCATCAAATGGAGCAACGTGAATATTTGATCAGGTTCTGGGTGGGAGAAAAATGAATAGGCTTCAGATCAACTTGGATGTCGCATACATATATCCCAGTTAAATCGAAGCCCTATTCAACTACCGGAGAAATTTAACATAGATGTTATGCAGAACAAAACCACGGGGCAAACGAAGCTTATTACTTAGACTTATATTTTGTCTGACACTCCAAAACTAATAACCTTAGGCTAACCATTGCCTTGAAGATTTGGAAATGCTGAACCATCTACGTAATTCACGGCAGTGTCTTTGGGCAATCCTAACTCTTCACAATACGAAATCTCTATAGTAATGGGACCTATTTCACCTAAAATACGTCGAAACCTCCACCCAACTTGGGATTTTCCCTATTTCTAGTCAATCTCCATGCATCTTCTACATTCCATACCGTATTATAGGAACAGATATAATTTTAACCTCATTCGTTCCTACACCTCCATTCCAGAACATCCATACCGAACGTAAACTCGCACCGCCACCAATAAATGATTGGCTGATCATTTCGATAGTCAACCCCAAAACGCATCCCAATATCACTGCTAACTGGAACAAAACCTTGGTCCCCGCATAAACATCGGGTTCGAATCGATTCTCATAACTATGCCAAAAACTCCATCCCATCCCACATGCGGGCACCTCCTGAATATTAAAAATCATATATCAGAATCTTATTCCTACCAATAGAAAAAACTTATATTCGAAATAACGATTCTGAAATTAAGCAAAATACTTGCAAAATATTCAGGATAAATCGCTTTATTTATCAGCTAACCAACCATCATTTTTCAAAAAGATTGGTGATATCGCGACTTACCCACGCAACTTGACCCCTCTGCTAGATCTTTCCAAGAAATATCTAAATTGTCATAACATGTCATTGCTAAGGCAATATTTGATCGGAACCGTCCATTATTTCCCATCCACACCTATCGAGTGCCCTTCCCTTCACAAGCAGATAGTTGATCCCACTAGGAGTTCTTTCATTTTGACAGCTGAGAGCATAAGTAGTCCTCTGTCTTCACGTAGATTGTACTTGTCGGCAATCATCCCAGCTTTGATCTTTCTTAGATCTTCTATCCACCACACACTATTTCATTTTTCCTAGAGGAATAGAAAAGAGCCCCAGCAAGCCCATCAGACTTTCCTCCAAATCATCGCGATCAAATCGAACTTTACCGCCTTTAAGGTAAGGAATGCAGACGAAGAGCTGAGAGAATAGCGCGAAACAATCGAGTTGGGACAATTCGTTCCTGCAAGATCCCTGGCATAAACTCATATCATAGCCCATCCTTCACCGCGGTAGAGTAATACCACAGTATATGTCACGCAGCTATGATAAAGCCTCTTTTCTCAATCCTGCATCAAGAACTGTAAGTTCTACCAAACCCACTCCAATGCTCTCCAAAAAAGGTGCACTGAAACCCCGAGAAAATCAAGAGGTACTATTGAAATAAGATAGAATATTCTCTTCTCATAAAGTTCATATGGAAAACCAGATTTCAATCTCATTATGGCAAAATTCATGCCAAAAAAAAAGTCAGCAATCTTGAAAAACAACAAAAAAAAAATAGGCAGGCTTTCTGATCCTCTAAATTCCAAATATTCATTGGAATCTCAACAAATAAACTATTAAAATCTTTCCAGGAAACTCCGTAACTCATCCTCTCTCTTATATTGAAATCGAGTATAAGCGATTCTGCAGCATTAAAGTAAATTAACCTGGGATCTCTGAATCATGATAGAAGAAATATCCTAATCGGAATCTCCAGGGCAATTCCAGACCTTCCTTAGCGGTTATAATCTTCTTCTCCACTCTAGGATTCTATTGGTTGAATAATATATTTGTTATATATTGGGATAATCAGATTTCCACTGAATCTCCAAATTGTCTATGCAAAACCTATATTTTGCTGACTTTGCATTTTGAATATCTTCTAGTCAAGGTTATCCGCTGAATAAATTGATTGTATATTCCGCCGCCATAATCCTTGACCTGTTTGAATCAAAAACCTCTCCGGAATACTATATTTCACATTAATCCATCAAGTCAAATTAAATCGGAAGCCCGAGCTCCATTCATTTAAGAAAAAAGCCACATTATTTCGAGCTCTCTGCCGCTATCCAAATCCTTATTTCAGTAAAAGCATTTTCCTAAGGTCAAAAGACAGGCAAAGGATAACACACTCACATATTGGTGTCTTCCACATGAACTTGGGTGTGTGCGAGGTCGCGAGATGCGCGCATAGTCATCATAATTCACTCGTGTTCTGGATGATTTGTCCTGCGTCAAAAAAGCAAGTTAAATTCGGATTTTAATCTACCCTGACATTCAGAAATCCTTTTACCTGCTCCTCCCAACTCATACCTGGCTATAGCTAATATTCGAGCTACTGGCGGTTTCTAAGTATTCTTCAATACTTACGACGTAGCTTTGCAATTCACATACGAGCTCTATAATAAAGTGATATGATTCCTGCAACTGGGTCAATTTTTCCACCACCACTTATTCTCCAGTTCCGAAATTTCTGTCAATTGGCCCAATACCTTCATCGATAAATCTCCGGCTAAGGCCTACAATTGGCTGCCACAGAGAAATCTATTCTATTGCTGTCTTATCACTGTCGGAGTCAGGTCATTGACATCTGATCACCATCTCCTTGTGAAACCTTAATTATCTATCAATAGACAGCACAGTCTCCAACGCTTATAATTTTTTATCTCCCGACAAGGATTACGTTTCTCGACTCATTTCACTTTTACTATATATTCCACCCCAATAATGAGCTTTTTTCCAAAACCAAAATTCTCACTTCGGCAAATAAACAATAGTAAAAAGTGGCTTAATAAAGACAGCATAATCTCTCATTAAATTCGTTACATAGTCTCCTTCTAAATCAAAGTATAAATCTCATGGAAATAAATAAAGTCAAATACGGCAAAAGCAGCCTCCAATTACAGTCTCACCCATAGGTACTCGACTTTCTGCTCCTGCTCCAAGTGCTAAAGCAATAGGAAGAATTCCTAATAGTAATAAACTCTCATTTAAAATGTCGAATCGAGCCACTGCAGCTCCAAAAATGCTTCATCTACTCCCATCCTTTGGCCTTCCGCTGATATGACAAATATTCCCACAATTAAAATCCTTTTTGGTACACCCCAATCGATGAGCATATATTCCTAATCACGAAATATTTAGCGAAAGTTCAAACATCCAAGCGTAAATAAGCTCCGAAAAGTGCCCAGTGTACTCTAAAACATAATGTCATGATCCTCTGAACACTCTCAATAACATCAGAGAGCACAATATATATCAAAAACCAAAGCCAAATAAAAAGCAAAAAGCAACTTTTAGCTTTCTTCGAAACCCTTAGAATCCCAACTCTGTGGATAAAGATTCATCGAGCACTTAGCGCTATTCATCCATTTCATTCCAACCATTACCATAGTAACCTTCTGCAAGGGGTACCGACACATAGCACTTACGATCTTATTCTATCTGTACCCAATTGGCGTTACTTTTCTACAACACTCACTAGAATTATCCAATTAATCAGCTCTACCATTTGTCAGCTCGAACTAAGGCACCAATTCACAGGCTCATTTCATCTATCTGCATTCACTACACTAGTTACTGCTTTCCATCCCGAATAAAATTACCAAACTTTACCTGAATAAATAGCTGGACTTCGGACGATTTCCTAACGGAAACCCAACATTTCTTCTTTCTCCTATCATTCATCTCTAATTCCTGGAAATTCAAATTATATCCGGAGAAAATAAACGCGGCTCTTGTCTCTTCCTAAAAAGCAGAAAACTTTCAATTATCCAAAGTTGCCTGGAATAAACCGTATGCACCGGAACTCCACACATCTCCTATTGACTTCTTGGAACAAAAGCCCTGATGAAGTAATGTTTTCAATTTTATTATCTATCTTAAATTTTTTTGACTTCAGTCTCAGATTACAGCATCGTCAAAATCAACGAAGGAAACCGATTCTACCGCTTACCAAACCCAGATAAGTCACAGAACAATTGATCCTTCTTCCTAGAGTATTCACCATATAAAAAATCACGTGCAATTGATTCAAAAACAGATCCATATAAACCGAAAGTCCTCCTTCAGGACCTGCAGATGGAACCCTTTTTCTCCTCTATTCCTTCTGTGCCAATTCTTGGATAGTATGAAAAGAAGAAATCCCTCCACCCATGCTCTATCAACCAAATGCAACCACAACTATCAAATGCCCAAGACTACATCGGTAAATATTATTAACCAAACAAAACCCTCTTCCAATTGTAAAAGCACTTTTTTTTCTCTTCTTTTAAAAGTTTTGCATAGCATCGGAGCATATCATGGCAAACAAAATAAACAGCCCTCCAAAGCCACTACGATTCCAAACCTTTTAAATAACTCTGTCTACCTTCAAATATCACTGAAGAAATACCGCGCCAAAAGCCACCCATATAGCAAATCACGCAAAAAATTCCTCAGATCCCTTTTCAACCGCCTTTGAGATTTCACCTTTCTCTATCGTGTATATAATATCTCCAACAACAATAGCATCATCAACTTACCAACCCTAGAAAACGATTTCCTAAATGATCAATAACTTAATGGGAAAAATCCATCACTGACATGATATAAAACACTCTATCAATGAAAAGAATATAATAACGAATAAAGTGTTCGCCAATCTCTCAAGGATAAAAATAATGATAGCTCACCAGAAGGATTCTAAACAATTTTCCTGCACTTCCAATCATACTAATATTTGTCCTCATACCTTAATCCTCTATGTATGTCTGAAAATCCCTTGTCTACTTTCGCATTCTATTGGTAGATTTCACTTCCGTATCTCAATCTATTATGAGCAGCAATGCACTAAATAACAAACAAACGACCATGACCATTATCACTTTTCAAACTCGCTTCATTTAAACAAGAATTCTGCTTTCTTCCATATCCCCTGAAATCAACAATTTATTATTGACTTCTTTGTATCATCAATCATGAATTCCATTGGACAACTCTTTGCCAATCTTATCTCCATCTTCCTGAAAGGAAGCTTACATTTCACTCTGCACTTTTTGAAAGACATCCAACCGTCATCCATAGAACCATTTGAGCATCCATTCGAAGACGAATCGCATATTCTTTATCCCCCCAAATCTAATCTACTACTCCGCACTAGTTTATACTCTCTTTGTAAAAATTATCCCCAATTAAAACGTCAAGTAACTTCTTACCTCACTCTGACACTCATAATAATCGGCTGGAATCGAGACATATTAGACACTACAGTTCAGCATCTGGGTATATTTCCTTCGGCACCCGCTATCCTTTACCTACTTCATTGGCACATCAAGATCAGTCCTACATCAGATTTTCTACATAAATTTACTATCCCATCATACATGTGGAGCTCATAGATTTATACCCGAATACCATTAATCCTTTCTCAATGGCTCAGTATCTGGGCGCAGAATGACATCTCATTAGGCTCCTGGTCATAAAAAGTCCTAACAAATCACTTGGATCCACACTTGGGTATTCTGTGATCCCAAGTATCTATACCAATCACACCAAATTATACGATAACAACATCACGCGAATGCCAATACTGCTATTGATACTCAAACTAGGAAAAGAGCTTGCCATATATTTTATTGATTTCAAAGAATCCAGTTCTACTTGTACGCACACCTGAGTAAGTACTACACCCTTCTTCCAATCCACTTATTAAACTACTTTCAGACGGGTTCCATTTCTCTGTCGCTTTCAGCCTTTCTGTCTTTTCAACCACAATACTTTTAACCTGTAACCCGGATAAACGATTGAGGCACATTATGCGCATCATCAAATTCACAAGACCAAAACAAATCTCACAAAATCCCTGAAAATTTGCTTTCTATTAACTCTACTCTTAGTTTCAAAGTACGATACACATCATCTGATCAAAGCATGTATACCTTTCCCTACCTCTTCATTTAGATTCGCTTCAAAAAAACAGAACACCCAACTGCACAATTATTGACATTAACGCTCAGGATCGAAATACTTCAATCTTATGGATCCAATAGTTAACTACTCTGGGCGAGTACATACTCCTGGTCCGATCACGCTTCCCCATACTGGACAAGCCTTACTCCATGAATGTTTCTCCTACAAGTCTTGGATGCTTCTACTAAATTCCCAATCAAAGATCGTTTTATTATTCAACACATGTCAATCTTCCTGACTATTCTCACGAACAAAAGCTCTTTGGACGATCTCTTCTTTCAAAAAGCTTCTTTAACTCTAATTTCTATAACTACTTTAATCATTATCATTCTAATAAAGTAAGCTTGCCTTTAGAAACATAATTTCCTCCTTGAAGGCAATTTTTACCAATCAGAACTCCTCGTAAACGTCTCCACACACATTTTTTTCAATCTCTCTTTCGTCCTACTTCCACTGTGTGTGAACCAGCTGTATTCAGTACCGAGTGTTACCATTATTCCATCTTTGGATAATATAAAATGATCCAATAATTCAATACTGCTATGGATAATAGTTTGGTGCTATTTTCATTTAAATATCACTTATTTACTATGATTTGATAAATGCAAAAAACTTATTCGAATTCAATCTTCGTCTCCCACGAGTACACGTACCAGCATCAAAGATTTTAATGTACGTTTTATGTTTTGTAAAATTTATACTGGTGCCAAAACATCACGTCTAGCCCATATACATATTAATGAGTCCCTAGATCCGACTCTTTGAATACCTTAGAACATCCATCTTCGTATTACAGCCAATAAACTTTTTACAAGTTTTTACTCACAATTAAAAATTTCTAACTCTGCTCTCCCTATAACATGACCACAAGGAGAAAAATCTGTATACAAAATAAATGGTTACTGAACTCTAAACTATTTGGCCAAAAAAATACTAAATTTGGATGTTTATATCAGGTCTTACGCCTCCACCAATACAATCATTTACTCCGACTTTATGTTCCAATTCGCAATTTGCCATTAACTATAACTGCCCAGAGACACCAAAAAGTCCGGAATCTCAATTCATCCAAAAACCTCAAATAATTCAATTCTTACCACTAATAATATCCTCGTTAATGCTTTCGGATTTCAATTATTTTCCCGTGCCCCCTAAAACTTCACAATCAAACAGGACAGTTCAACTCCTTAAAATCCTTTCAGCTCTTGTACCCAGACAGGGCAGGGATTGAACCCCGCACCTATTTTGGATAAAAAAACTTACCCCATTTCTTCACCTTTCAGAGATCCCAAATCTTCTTATATAATCAACATTATAAAGCTAAACTCAAAGGGCGCTGAAAAAATTTCTATAAATAAAAAGTAAAATTTACTAGATTTAAAATAGGGCATATTTTTCATTAAAATTGTAAACTGAAGCAAAATCGTGCAAAAAACATTTTCAAAGTAAAAAAAAATTAATTGAGAGACCAAACCCCCCCAAAAAACTTTATTTTTATTCTCCCTTCTTTCTTTTCGTCGCCTTATCATCT
>Ga0163217_1074926_pt1 | contig 11559 bp, 3 predicted proteins | sample SynspAceP_FD_185933 | JGI IMG/M metagenome (GOLD analysis project Ga0163217, IMG submission 185933) | Saline lake microbial communities from Ace Lake in Antarctica - Synechococcus sp. Ace-P (PacBio error correction) | ecosystem: Environmental > Aquatic > Non-marine Saline and Alkaline > Saline ... | reverse complement strand
TATGAAGTAAAATAATTTTCAATATTTTTTTTAAAGCAGTTTGTTTGGTGTTCTTAGCAGCGAGTTAAATTTGAATTATTAAAATATGTGGCTTTGCTTTTTTTAAACTAGGAACAGTGAGTAACACCAAAAAAGCTTGCGCAACGAAGGTTTCTCAACGCTGTAGATGAAGCCGCAAGCCTTAATTTTCTATTTAAAATTCAAGTAGAATCCTTTTTAAATGATTGGTCGATTTTTCGAATAATTGTCATTAAAAAAAACTTAGAGATTGTGCTCTTTTGCTTTTGGTTAGTACGTTTAAAATTTTACTAGGCTTAAGGATTTGGCTCGCTTGAGTACTTATAAAAACCAGCATTAAATTAAAGAATTGAAGTGTATCTTTTTTAAAACCCAAGGAAAAAAAAATTGCTCACGTTATTTACTTTTACATTGCTTTTGGCCTTATGTTTACGGGATTGTATCGAATAAAAATAAAGCAAAGACAATTTTTGCGGGTTTCGGATCAAACGCTTTGCAAATGACAGCATTACGGGTAGTGGTGTTCATGGACAGCTATGGCTTTGATGGTCACAACTTATTCGAGGAAACTCGGATCCTAAAATCCATTGTTACTTCTACGGGCGATTTCGGCTAGAACTAAATACTATCCGAAGAAAGAATTATAGCTAGCATTGTTGGTCGAGAATTTGCAAACCTTATATTGTAGGACATAGCAGTCGGTAGCGGATAGGATGTTGAAATTTACTTGAATAGCACATAAGAGCATGGTGGTCATTTGCCTCAGCGTAGTTAAAGACCGTTTTGAAAAAGCTATAAAGAATTTATGGCAATTACGTACCAGATTTTACCAACTAGCATGGGCTCAAAATTTTTTATAACCCCTTCAAGAAGTATTTAATTTTCTTTATGTTTCCCTTCGGGTTAACCCACAGCGGGATGGCGAAGGCCTTTCCAGACTATAGACGTAAGGGCAATGCATGAGAGCTATTGTTTGCGGTATGTGCACCCTTGGTTGTTCAAACATAAGGAGTTTGAGGGAGATTGTGAGCACAGTGTAAAGAAAATAGCAGACACTCTAATGTGTCTAGGTGTGTGGGCGTTTGTTCTATATAGGCTATATGGACTTTGAAGAGGTTTAAGCGGAGTAAATGTTTACTAGAAAAATATTCATTGCTGAATCATATTTTATGCAATTCGTTCATCTTTAAGGCACTAGAGTCCGCGATGAAAAAAAAGAAATCATAGGTCTATAAAATTTGCGAGGATTTCAGGTTTACAAGTTACGTCCCTTACGGACTCGTGTATTACAAGTATGGTGGGCCGTAAACCTCAGTATTTGACTAAAGCTAAAGGAAAATTAAAATTTAAATGTTACAAAATTTTTAAGACTTAAGGTATAGGATATGATTAGATTTACCCCTATTAATCTATCTAAAAAAACGGCTTATGTTCTTTATGTACCCTCTACCTTGTTTTGGTTTTTTAAACGAATCCCGCTGATTCAGACAGGTCTCAGCCAGGATGGCTATTGAAAAGCCCCCTGCAATAGCTGGAAATGATTGAACATTTTATGGAAATTGCCAAATTTAGAGAATCGGAAAAAATATAGTAGTTATTTGCTGATTTCCTATTCCAATACAAATAAGGTGCTGATTCGAAAAGTCTTAAGAACTTTTCTTTAGGCACTATTTCTTTTGATCTGTAAAACACAATTACAATCAAAATCGTGAATTTAAAATATTTACCTCATATTGGTTTACGGAATTATTGGAGTTTTTGTTGGTAAGTACCCGGCCATCCCTATCAGGTAAAATTGGCTGTGGTTATATTTTCAGTAGAAATTACGACGAATTTATGGAGGAAATAAGAAAAACATTAGAGTGTTAACGCTTGTTATAAACTTGGCACATAGAAATTTCGCCATCACAGATTGAGTGCTTGAATGTATTTAGTGTGGTGTTGGCTGGAATTATATGACTGTTAACCAAGGATAGCTCGGAAATAAAGCAGTTAGAGACGATAGAGACATATAGATGTATAGTAGGCTTTAATTTTTATTGGTATTTGCGAAAGGTATGTAGGCTATCTTTTAAAAACGTGAGGGAGAATATACTTCTGATTCCTCTAACTTCTTGCTCCCATTCGTCCTGTATTGGAACCGTAGCAGTGCTAGAGTTTTTAACGTTTTACCGATTTCATTAGTGCTATATGCATAACGAGGTACTTTATACAGGTTGGTACAATGGGCGATTTTTATAATAAGGGAACACCCAGAATTTTACAGTCGGTTAGTAGCATTACAACGATCAGGGCAAAACGTTTATAGGACTTTCTGTTATAGTTCCTAAACCCTCTTTAAAGAACTTCTTACGAGTTGGATGGAAAGGCTTTTAAAAAAACCGATCTGATTCTATTTTATATTCTTCACCTGTAAGCAATTATTTTGGGTTTACAGTTAGGTGTATGTAATTATAATATGTTGATGTGGTCAATTTTTTATTAGCGATAATACTGTGCAAAATGCAGCTAATATTAAATTTTTTCGTTAAAATTGCACTCAGACGTAAGGGTGAAAAATTGTTACATAAGGGTTTGTGTCGTTAACGCACAAAACTCGCTCAATTCAATTTGGCTCTTGCAAAATGGTTGCCGGTAACATAGTAAACACCCTGCATTTAAAAGTAAAAAAAGTTACAGTACTCACTACATCATAGGCTTTTATCTCATTTTGTAAGGAAAACCTCATATATCGAAAATATAAGTATATGACATTTCCACGAGCAAATATAACTTTACAATACGATTAATATTTTACAGCTTTAGGGACTTTATAGCTGCTTATGCGCAGTGATTGTAGTTAATCTGGTGATTAGTTACGTAATTGACTTTTACAGAAAATACCATATGTATCTATTGCTGCACAAATGATATTAGAAACGGCTAAGATGTTTTAGGACAACCTAAAGTACAAAAATTTAATAATATGTCTGGAACATTTAGTTTTTATTTATAAAATACGTTTCGTTCTATCATCAGCCCTTCTATGTTTGTTTATGGCATATTTTTCTAAAGGGTGTAAGTCCACACCATGGTGTGGTCTTAACTTTATTATATAGAACGAAATACATTCTTTAACCTCATAAAATGTATATAGCCAGCCGGTGATAATTTCAGTATCTATAGCGCGAATGAATAAAGGAAGAGAAATTAACTTTTGTATGCGTGAGAAATTAAATATATTTAGATGAGAGAAAAAACTAGGAAGACGCCGGTAGAGGGGTATTGGAGATAATAAGAATAGGATACGAAGAAGGGTTGGTACTGGGTGTGTGTTGTTACGCAGCAAAAGAAAGATAATTCAGGAGAAGATTTTATGGAAACATCTTATTCTCCGTCACAATTGACTATGGTAAAACAGTCAAGTTAGTGGCAATGTATATTACATGCGCTATGTGGATTATAGATGCGGATGCATTTCAACTTTTAGTCCAGTTCCGCAATTTGTATATACGAAGAAAAAAAATTGTTAGTCAATTATAATGTAGATATGAGGGCTTTATATTGGTATTGTTATTTTTTCAGCGAATTTGTTCGCAAGCACAGGAACTAATCGGGCAAACGTATTTTTAATTCAAGTCAAAATTTTAAATTAGGAACGTATTCATGTTGTTAGAGCTTAAGCTTTTAGGTAGAATTTTAAGTAGATTATCGATTATTTGGGCGATGAGTTATTGTTTGATGATTTTACTGAGTCCCGGTCTTATCTTCATAGAGTAAACAGGCCTATATGGACTGATATAATGTGATTTACAGATGTAACTGCTTTTGTTTTCCATTGGTGTAATACAAGGGATAGAGTAGCATTATATTTTGATTGCACAATGTTATGAATCATGATATTGGTGTCGAACCTTAAAGTCTGAGTAGAGATGCGTAGTGATTTTTGGTTTGGAGTATTTATGTTTTGTCTAGATGATTCCAACCCGGTTTAGGTGGTTTATAGTAATTCTCCCTAACGATAGGATTATGCGAATAATAAATGCCACCGAATCTCGAATATTATAGATAGATTTATACAAGGAGTTTCACAAAACAATTTCCTAGCGGCCCAGTAAACTACCGTGGCGTCGGGAGTTTGGAACGGTTTGAACAAGACACTAAGTAATTGGGTTGATGAATATTAAGGGAGCTACCCAGCTAACTTTTTTAAGTGAATAGGACAAAATAGTAAATACTTGTGGGCTTATTATTATTCTAATATTAATAAAGGTGATAACATACAGTGGTGATGTTATACGCATTGACCATGCGTAAGTTTCTTGTGGAGATACGATACGATTTATTCTAACATCAAATAATATGTTATAGTGACTGGCGTAATAGGTATTTTGATAGACAAGACGACTAGACAGAGCTATATTTGATATATACTCGTACGGAGACAGTTTAGACTCAGTATTCTTTAACTCATATAGGATATTTATATAGAGATTATTGAACCCAGTGTGGTCGTTGAGAAAAGTTGAGGAACTTTAGCCCCGGTATGGATTAGGCTTAGTTGTTATTTTAGGGCAAGAGTTTTAGAATTATTTATTAGCTTTTCAAATTAATGGGTGAAATAGATGATAAATGCCCGCTAAACTTGTTAACTTAAGAAATGATCTATCTACTATTCCAAGAACGACTGTTTATTTTATAGTTCTAGGAAAATTTGATTTTCCTTGAATGGAACAGTTAAGTATGTATATGATTTGCTAGGTAACATATTATTACGTTTTTATCATTCATTATCCAATTTGTAGAAGTTAGGTGATCGGGGGTATTAGAATACATCCCGTTAAGAGTTTCGTGTTGGCAGAAAATGTTTTGATTTGTGTCGGTGCATGTATGAGATGATATTTTGTATTGCTATTAACAACTAATATCGGGTGAAATAAACGGAACAATAACAGATGGTCCAGATGTATAGACTTGACTCTTGTGGTTATTTCTCCGATGGTGACTAATATCATTTATATAAATGTAGAATGATTTAGACTTGATTGTGTAGATTATATTAGAAGACGTTCCAGTTAAAGTGCCAGGTGATTAATTGTTTGCCTTTTAGACGCAGGTTGTAATTATTTGATTGTTATTATATCTGGTTATTCGTAGAATGCTGTAATGTTAGGGAGCTCTTTACCGATGAGGTGTTATCCCTTTTTACTAGAATTATGGGTTATTCTGTTTATAGAGGGATTAAAGATTGATGGTGATACACTTACTCACCCCAGACACCTTAGATGTGGTCATATATATTATAGTAGGAATAGCATAGTAAAGAATTTAATATGAAAGATTGAATATTACGTTGAAGGTTTGGAGCATCAAAAACGAATCAATTTTAGATCTTGTTTAACGTCAAAATTAGTTGTGACGATAATACTGCATACACGAGTGCACGGTATCTCCAAGGTTATCGAGTTGTCACGCAAAATGAGTGGCCATTGACACGGGTGGAATTCATTGACACATAATAAATTATCTCATATACTCGCTATCCCTAAAAGCGATTTCATGGTAATTTTACAAAAATAAACATAGAATTCCGGATGGTTATAAATTATAGTCAAAATTGTGAGTGGCAAAAACTCGAATGAAAACCTATTGGTATTATTGTGATAAAATTAATAGAGTGAGGATCAATCCTGCCCGTGAAAACACATAAAGGCGCAGCGTGAAAATTAGACAATAGTACGTGAAACGATAATTGCGATATACGCTTTCCTGTTCGGGTTTAGATAGGGTAGTAGAGATCACGTTATTAATAACAAACTGTGTCTTGTTTCAAGTAGGCTTTATTTAGTGCTTCCCAAAAAACATTGTAGCCCACAAGATATTACCGTAAGCGATATTTATTTGTGGTACCCCTGGTAATATACCGGTTATAATTTGCCGCAACCTAGATGATAGCAGGCTTCCTGAAATGCAAGAGGGGAGTGGTCAAGTCGAAGATTATGTGTCAGCGATGTATTTACAGAACCTAGATGTTTATTGATATGTTGCAGCATGGGCGCCTTATACTTGTTGAATTAGACAACCAGTGTCGGTTGATGGTTGGGTATTAGTATTTGTAATAATTTGGGTGCTTACGAAATCGCGCTTTTGATCTAGATAGATTATTGACCCATTAAGATTACCGATTGTAATTGCGTGTTTTAAGAGAAGCATATGTTCCGTATTTGCTTATGAACTTGGGGCTGTAATAGACACACAAATAAAATACTTATTGGAGCAATTGCTCAAGGACTAACGAAGCCTGTGTCGATGTTTTGGTGATACTTATGCTCATTTGTTAAATGATTATTTTAATTAATTATTACAGTTGTTGTACTAATTGTGTGTGTCAAAATTTAAAAACACGGATGGCTATGGGATCATTTCGCTCTTATGTAGTGTGCTTTGTGACTACTTGATGATGGTATGTACTTAAACTCAAAGAAAGTGAGGTATCTAAATGACCTTACGAGGATTCTAGTTATCACGGTGCTAGTGTTTTAGACACAAATAAGCTGCATAGAAGAGTACGTACTATGTGTTACAATGCGGTAATAAAGTGGTGGAAGAATTTCACAAAGCACAATATGCAATAAATTGTTATCTAGATAGCAGAAGACAGGACGGATTGTTCGCGATAGAACGATCATTACGCGCTGCAAGTAATGATATATCATTGCAGGATAAATTCTGCAAAAGTATAGGTTCAAACTATTCGTGTATTCATATGCTTATGACCCTATAGGTGTCTCTGTGTTTATTGGTTATCGAAAAAAATAAATTTGATGTATCTAGCGTTTTTTCGTAATGCCTCGTGAGGTTATCCTATATATGAATTACGGCTATAGAGACAGGTAGTTTTACCAGCTCGCGGCTAGAGATGAAGATAGACTTGTTTTTGGGCTGCTCTAGGGATTGGTCTAGCTTGTGTATGCTACAGTGACAATGCCAATGGGTCTGTGGAATTATTTTACCTTACATGATTGGATTACTTAAGGAAAACTCTCGCACCATTGATATTTTCTTTTCTATAATGCTATCTCTAGATTAACGTCTTTACCAAATTTTTAGACGACAAGGAGAGTTATGTCTTGTTAACCATTTAACAAACAAAGAGGAGCTAAATACTTAAGTTTGAAATATAGCACACATCATAAATTTATAATACTGAATATGGGCGGCCTACTCTAAATTAGTGTTGTCTATTATCTCATGGATATTATTGCATGCTTTTGAAATTACTGAGAGTATACTGATAACTCACGCCGGCTACTCTCAAAAGCTGAAATTGTAAGGGCGGAACAGACTAACCATATTGCGTATAAGCATTTGATGGTGTAGTTTTCTTTATATTTTGTGTTTCGTGATTTACTACGGTGTGAGCTAATATCCTTTGTTAATTTATACATTATTGGTCGTTATACGATCCATTACGTTTCGTTTGATGCTGAAGGCTGTACGTTTTTTAACTAATTTCTATTGTTTATGTTAGCTTGCATTAGATCTCCTCTAAGATTTAATCTTCTGGCCCGTCCCATTATCTCGTGTTCGTATTGTGTATCTTGATCTACTACTGATTGTTACTCTTAACTTACATTGTGTCTTGTTTTATTAACTATTTGGATTATTGTCGCCTTATCGTCTGTTTGTTGCTAATGGTGATATTTAACCTAGTAACCTGTTTTACGAATGAGCGAGATAACTCTTATAACCTTTTATGTAGTTTACGTGCTATAAGGTGAAAGAGATAATAGTTTCACGAAACCCTCACACCATTGGCACAGTAACCCCTATTTAGCAAGCATTATGGACTCTAGATATATGCTTTTCGTGGTTTTAGGGAAATGCGGATGGTGAAATAACAAATTTAATGTATAAATTGAGTTTTATACGTTGTCTGACACTTTTGTTAATATTGCTATGACAGCCCAAAAACAGCTTTTTCGCTACAATATCAATCTGGATAGTCTACAATATCCTTTTAAACATATATTCTTAACATGGAGATATAATTAGAGAAGTCGCACCGGTCCTATTTACATTATCTAGCGGATTGATGATGTTAAAATTTGTTACGTCTACGACCCCCAGTAAATGTTAGTGGAACCTACTCAAGTATTTTAGATTTTACTTTTCTACAACCCCTTTTAACATTTGTACATCAGGTCGGCTACCATGTTGACGTAGCAAAACAGGATGAGAATGGGAAGAGAGTTAGTTAAAATGATATACAAAATATCATTATGGGAAACAAAGATTCTAGGGAATTGTTTAGCATATTATCAAATACCAAGCGTAATTTAATTCTAAATTAGCGATCGCAGAATGAAGAGAAATAACACATATTGTTAAAGAAGAATTATATAGCCGAAATGGATGAAATGATATGGATTACCATAACATTTACAAAATTGCCGCGGCAAGTGCGAAATAACACTAATTGTAAAGATTTAAGATGCCGTAACAGAATTTTGTGTTTCGCGCTTCATAGAGTGTAAAGCTTTAAACGGCACCAGTTATACAGAAGAGGAATATGAGACCTATTTGATATATATAGCTAATAAATGGGTTGTCTGGTCAAATAATATTTGGACATGTGTTTTAATTAATCCTGTTCACCTGAGTGTATTTATACAGGTAACTGTAAAGATTGTTTACGGAATAGTACTGCAAGCTTCAAGTCAGTAACCATAGAACAGAATTGCTGAGCTAACGCTATTTAACAAGATAGGTTTAGGGACTGTAATGAAGTCGGATGTCACTATTAATTTGTTATCTCTCACGTGGGAACTTTAACGTTGGATGTGGTTATGCGAGCCACTCAGAAACATATTGTACTATATTATCGGTAATCGAATGTTGATGGGGTGTGCAAGCGAGTGCTTCCAGTGAATGTGGCTAGGGTAATGTAGTGATGGTTTACCTAATTTACTTTCGTCTGAAGTGTCAAGTTGACCTATCAATTTAAATTTCAGGACTTATGTGTGAACAGCTATTGTTATCACAGTGTTCATCAAACCTTGAATTTATTAATCTTCGTTAATAATTCACGAGTGTGTTTTTGCCTAGTGTACAGTCCGACTCTGAAAAAACCGCAAATTAGTAAGGATTGTAATGCAGGGAAATGATGGTTACCCAATGAGGTATTAAAATTTATGCTAGGATAGGTTTAGCACCCTTTTTATCGCGTTTCCTTGTTTTTAATGAGAAGTGGTGGTGGAGCCCATTACTAAACCATACCTTGTTGTTTTTTGGCCTTTGGTTGCAAATTATCTCTATTCGTATGGCACATAGAGATAGTGATTAAGTCTGTTGGGTAGGTGTTTTAGTGAACAGTACAGTAAACGAAGCAGCGGTTGTATGTGTCTTTGCTGAGCTGCTGGTGACGCTCTTATGTGATGACCGATAGATGCCTTGCTCTGTCAGCTGATGTTCTTAATAACGATTATTGGAGGAACATTTCGGCCATTAATTGTGGCAGGTTTGAGAGCTGTTGCTCCTTATGCGGTTGTATTAGTTATAGTGGGTGTTGATTTTACCAATACGGCAGGAGTAATTTACTTGGATTAAGTGCTTTGGTACTTATACATTTCAAATTAGAGATGTAATAGCTGTATCATATCAGCTGATAGTACAGACGCTTTTCTACTTAAACAACCTGCCTAACCAGATTATTAGAGTTATTTGTTTAGCTTACTGGCTATTGCCTACCAGACCTTCTGATGTTAGTTGACCACTTACAGGGGTTCTTGGGGAAATTTACCTATGTACTCACATTGGACCGATATTCAGTTGTTTGCTACGGATCAATACATGTGTGCGTTGTGCTAAATAGTTTTTCCTCCCATTAGCACTGGAATTAAAAAATAAGCTTTTTAATATGTTTTTGCTCTAATTGTATTCACAAAGGTTTTTATGTATCGATCAAAGGAATTTGTTACCGATATATATACTGATAGGAAACTATTACAACAATAGACTCACGATAAGATAGAGCACACACTTACAGCATTTGTCTAGGAACAATTGGTTTATCGTAATTGGTTTTTTGTTTGGGCGTAGCTAACGCATCGCGAAAAGAAATTTCAATATGTAGATGTTTTGGGCGGATTCACACAGGATAAATTATTTAGTATTGGGCATAAGCGCTATTAATTTTACAAGTTAGTAGAGAATCCAATAATAAGATATTTTGGGCCAATTCTATTCTCTCTCAGTGCGGAGGTGGAATACTAAACAAAATCCTTTGAACTTTACAGGATTATTTAGCTATAGGGCAATGCTTTACCATTACTGTTAGGATGAAATTACTAGCTCCAAAATTGAACAATTGGAGCTTAACGCAGAATAATTTGATTTTTTTTGTAGTGACTCTCACTTCTCACTTCTCCTCAATTGAGCTGAACTTCAAGCATTAGAGTTTACTGTGTCTACATATTATCCACCGCTAAATGTCGATTCATTCCTGGTAAAATTGTTTACTAGTGGTGCCTGTAAACCGTTGTGAATGTTTGGCGAGGAAGGATGGATTACCACTCTTTGTCTTTGGACTACATTTGGGGAAGATAGGGGGGGAGGTTTTTATTTTCTTTTCGGTTGAATTTTGTTTTGATTTCCCCCCCTTGGGCGCGCAGCAAACGCTCGTGATGTGTTTATGGTGTTGGGAGCCCAACGTACTCAACGTAGAAAATCTACCTTTAACATACCATTGCAAGCTATTATATTATTCAGAGATGTGACCTCAAACGGTAGTCCTTTATTAGTATCGGTACGCCAAGACTGTCTATACCCTCATGTATTTAGAGTCCTGGTTAATGTTGGGCAAACTAGTGATCTAGAATTTTCTAAATTTATGTAACTTTCATTACTGTGGGTATTGCCAAGCGCGCTTTTCTCGTGTGGCACACACACAAATTGTGTGTAATAAGAGCTATATATCTGGCCTACCGGAATTTTAAGTTTTCTGTATATGGATAAACTCTATAACCAAACGCTACGGGAACCACAATTCGCAAAACTACACCTATTCGTGTAAGGCGTGTGTCCTATTATTTCTCTGTTGTACTTTCTATTTTTGGAAGAATGAGTCGTGAAAAGACAGATTTTGATTCATAAAATCATCCCGTTTACTCAAAATTGTGATTGGTTTTGTTGCTATTGTTTTTGTTTCCAGGGGCCACCCCACAATTTTTTTTTTTCATAAAAAACTAAAAATTCTTAATTACTCTCACTCTCGCTTAAAAACGGATTCTGAAGTTTTTTAAAAGGGAATAAAAAATTACGTTTTATTCTCACCCTCTAAAATTTCTCACTATGTTCTTATGTGTGTGTTATGTAATAGGTGAATCTCAATAATTGTTGTTGTGTGTTGATGTAGGTGTGTGTGTGTTGGTTATAATATATTATTATGGTTTATGTGGTGTGGGTGAAATTATCTCGTTTTGGGTTTTAATTATATACCTCTTTCGTGTGTTAATAAGACATATTCATCCTCTGTTATTTATTTTCTCTCTCTCTTTCTTT
>Ga0163217_1058478_pt1 | contig 11559 bp, 14 predicted proteins | sample SynspAceP_FD_185933 | JGI IMG/M metagenome (GOLD analysis project Ga0163217, IMG submission 185933) | Saline lake microbial communities from Ace Lake in Antarctica - Synechococcus sp. Ace-P (PacBio error correction) | ecosystem: Environmental > Aquatic > Non-marine Saline and Alkaline > Saline ... | reverse complement strand
CCCAATCACTTTTCGGCCGCTTCAGGATATTTCAGCGGCCGCGTATTAAAGCTGGTCGTCCCGTGCCTCTTGTTAATCGTGGGTACGAGCGCTCGATCTGGCCGGGTTTCAGATTGCCAGCTTGGTTTGAGTGCGATCCAGTGCCTGCGATCTGCGTTTTTTCGTCAAACCGACAGCACCAGCGCGTTACCGGCGGATTCGGTACAGGGCAACGACATCGAAAAACCTTTTCTCGCAAAAGTCTGCGGATCGTTTGACTTAATTTTGGAAGGTTTTCAGCGCGTGTGGTTTCAGGTCAGCCGACTTTCCAGATCTGATGCACTTGGCCAGCGGCTAACACCGGCATATTCGGCCACAACCGGGACGCTCCAGTGGGTAGATTCCTTGGGCAGCTTTTTGACCCGTGTCATCAAGAATAGGCTTAACCTTTTTCTCGGAATACGCAGCTTGACTCCGTACATAAAACTACGGAAAGTAAGCTTAATCTATCCAATTCAAGATTCGAAAGGACAAACGTTTCTGAACTCAAAACGGGCGCGGCGCGCTCTTCACTGGCCGGGCTGCCCGCCATCACTTCGCCTTCGGCTGCTTGCCTCGGGCCCGCTGCGTTCCTGATCGCCTTGGGGTTCAGCGGCACGCTTGGGAGGGAACTTGACGTGTTGGAAACCCTATCGCCCCATCTTTATCGGCGTGCGCTGGCTGGCGTGTCTTCGCCTGGCGGCGCATTACCGGCCGTCAGCGGCCTGCAAACCGGGTGAGGTTTGCGCGATTTCCCCAGTGCGAGCTACTTACACGCTCATTTTCTGGGGGCGTGGGCCTGTTGCTGGGTTTTGGTCGCGCTCGGGATTTCCCTAACGTCGTTTCCATTTTTCTATTCGATTCACAGAGTTCAACATGAAAAAAGCTGCTTTTCCGCCTTGCCCTCGCTGCCGGTTGTTGCCCCCGTGTGGGCCGGACCACCCCCAGACCGTTACGCTGTCTCCGCTACACGGCATGACCTGCTCGGGCCTGTATCCGGATCACTGTCAAGAAGGCGATTCCCAAAGGTCGATGGGCGTCAGTAAAGTTGACGTGACCTTCGAGACGCGCGAAGCGGTGGTTCACCTTCCGATGATGCAAGAACCAGACGTGGCAGAAAACTGGACCCAAGCGCTACCAGGATCGGGCTACCCATCATCAGTCAAGCAAACTGATCATGAAAGACCGAAGACACTGCTGCGGGTCAGCATACATTGGCAACAACCCTCGTGGCGCTGTGTTTGCTTCACCCCTGTTTCTGTCATTTTGCTCGTTGTGGGTCGCTTGTCCGCGCTGACCGGGGACTATCTGACTTATGTGCTGCTGCCTGCGCGTTGGCGATTTCATCGCTTGACCCATCTACGCCATCCAACGAAAACGCCAAGCCGAAGCGCCTGCTGCACCCCGAAATTCAAATGAGTCAAAAAAATGACCGAATCACCGGTGAATGGGCATGACCTGCCACATCCTGCGCCACCCATGTTTTCAAAGATGCTTTAGAGGAAAAGATTTCCGGCGTGAATGCCGCTGTGTGTCCTAATCCAGAAAAGCCGCGCGCAAGTCATAGGCAGGACACCCCGTGTGAGCCACCAACCAACTGCTGGCCGCCATCCCGCATTGGGTTTACAAGGCTCGATCCGGGTTGGTGATTTCAAAAGATAGAACCAAAAAATTCCGTGATAGCACTTGAGGGCAGACGTTTGCATATCGCCATCATTGGCAGCGGCGGGGCGCGATGGCGGCGGCGCTGAAGCGTCGGATCAAGGCGCGGACGGTCACGGCTGATCGAACGCGCACATCTGCCTTGCGCGTCAATATCCCGGCTGTGTGGGCCGTCCAAAAAGATCATGATCCGCCCTGCGCATAGCACCTACTTTCTATGCCTATACTCCATGACGCTCGAGGAGACGCGTGTCCCGTCTCGACCGCGCGGGCGTGCGTGCATGTCGTGACTTAACGGTGTGCACACGGCTGTCACCCGATCAGCCAACATACTGCATGCGACCCGAGCGCCTGCCGTGTGCTACGCATAGTGAACTGCTCCTTGTCACCTCGCTCTAATCGCAACGTGCACTCCTTCGCGCCGAGTTTCGAGCGCGCGAGTGGTGCTCGAGATGCAGCCATACACGTGTATATAGCATCTCTGCTCAAGGGCTCTCAGTTTTCCAGGTGCGACGACCCAGAGTGCGCTGGTGCTCGCACAGTTATGAACGACTGGCGACGGCGACAGTCAAGATGACCGCCGCCAAGCTGCGGCTTGGCGATGGCGGCAAGGGTCAGCCCTAACGTTTAACGTGAACGGCCTCCCTGATTCGGCTCACCCGACGCCCTTTTTATATGCCAGGAAATACTTGGGTCCACGGGGCAGACCCTGTATCCGGGTCATGGTTTTCACTCCCAATGCTGAGCTACGTGCCAGATGGCGAGGATAGTGCTATCAGCCGAATTTTGATGCCGCATGAGGCAACGTAGCGCACAGTAGTGTTATGTCCTCCATGGGAACGCTTCATGATCGATCTCTGTGTAAGCCAGCTCAGTCTCGTGTCAGCACGGCATAGCCGGCCACGATATACCGAAGGCCTCAGGTCTCATGCAGCTGACTGAGCGTCTGCAGCGTTATCCACAAGTAGCCTCTCTTGCTCAGTGCAGAAACGGCCACTTCGCGCCTGTGCCTGTGACTCGGCGCTCGAATGGCGAGAATTCCTCTGGCGCGAATTGCAGACGTAGAAGCGACGGCTGAAGGCGACGGCATAGTGCGCGCGCACTCACCGTCACAGCCGTCGGATTCGGTGGTCTACGTGCCGAGTCACCTTCGGTGTGATCTCGGAGCAAAGCCGCCTCGGGGCATCTCAGGCGACATCTGGCGCGCTTGACGCTTGTCTCTGGCCGCGCAGTCGTGCAGTGCTGCTGTTATTCGATCGTGGCAAGCACAGCCAACAGTCTCCACCCTATGCTCACAGTTGCAATGCTCCGTTCGCGTTGCACCCGGACGAGCGGCTTGAACAGTGAGCGACAGCCTGTGGCGAGCACAAGATTGCTGAGTTAACCGCCAAGCTGCGGTGCCCGCTTCATCGCGTCGCGGCCCAGAGATTCACCAGCGAGGCCCCTCCGCGCTGTGACAGCAGCGCCGGCGCGCGAGCGTGCGCGAGGGCCGGGATTGCCAGCTCGTCTCCATGGAGGACGGCACACGTGGCGCGCCGACATCCGGGTATCGAACGCCAAAACAGGCCCAGTGCTGGCACGAGAAGCCGAGCGCGCGGACATCACACTTCGCGGCGGCCGCACATGCTCAGCCCGGGCACCAGCGCTGCTCGAGTCTCGATCTAGCCTGGCAGACACGCCGCGCGGCGACAACATCCGTCGCCCAGCGGTAGAGTGTCGACGCACACAGATATTGACCGGCGAGCGGACCTGCGAGCCGCCCTCATGGCCTGACCGACGGTACAAGTGGGCGCCGCAGCGAAGTAGCTGTGTTTGCATACGTGTGCCGCAAAGCGTCATCTTGTGGCAAAAGCCTTCCTTATTCTCACCAGCGCAGCGACGTGCGAAGCGTCACAACAGCTGCTCTGCGATGTCGTTGCGAGTCTCTGGAGAAAGGATCTCGTGACGTGCGCACGACTAGCCTCAACATCACACTACACGCATTTGCTCGCCGAAGGTCGCTTGCCGAGAAGATATCGCACACATGCCACGCTCGAGCTTTTCATTCACAGCGTCTAGTGATCAGGAGAGGTGATCCGGACGTGCTCATAGGCTGACGCTGCGACCAGTGGCGTAGCTTCAGAGGGCTCCCAGTCGTGCACACGTGCGTTCGCCCAAGCTGGCGCATACCAGCCTGTGAACCGCGCGGCAATGGCGTCCTGCCTGCACGCTCTTCCTCCGCAAGCCAGTCGATAGCGAGCCTGTGAATGACAGAACTGGCCGTGTCGTCCGTGTTCCGCCAACATTACCTGACTCAAGGTCGAGGGGTTGAAGCTTGCGGGCGCAGGACCTTCAAACAAGGACGTGAAGCAGCTTCCTGCTTGCGCAATGGATAAAAAAAGGAGGGTTTTCCACATGAGCCCTACACCCGTGTCCCCCGGCTGCGCCTGAATGCCGGGCGTGAGCGTGCATATCGTGCGCGGACTTACCTGCTGCGCCGGGATTGCTGCGTCCGGTGGCGTTGCACCCCGGGCGGCTATGGCCTGTTCGATTGATGCCGCCTTGCAACGGTGCTGCTTCGTGGCGGGCGGGCCTTCGAAGGGCGGGCATCCCGGGGCCTGGACGCGCTGGCGCGGCTGTGCCGGGGCGCCTGGATTGCTTGCGGACGCGATTGAAAGCGGGCCGCGCAGCTTGCCGTTCTGCCGCCAAGTTCGTCGAGCGTCGGCGCGAAGCGTTGGCCGATCTTTGGAGGTGGCAGTTGGCACCCATGCCGACCGAGCGGCCACAGGCGACGCGAGAGGTCTGCCATGGAACAGCCCGAGCCGCTTGCCGTCCGAGACGCACAAACCGATCACCGCGCCTACCTGTGGGGGCGCGCTGGCCGTGCTCACCTGTCCTGCCATTTGCCGATTCTCGCATTGTGCTGGCCGGCACGACGCCGGCGCGTTATCGGAGAGTACTGGGGTATCGCAGGCCCTCACGCTGACCGGTTATGTTTCGTCCTGTCTGTGACCACGACTTGCTGCGGCCTTTCAAAAGATCGATCATGAGCGCTTCCCATTGAGACAAACCACGCGTCGCTTACGTTGCCTCATTGCCCGGCCATCAAATTCGGCTGAGTAGCTTTCTCGCCATCTGGACGTAGCTTCACCCTTGGGTGAAACATTGCCGGATACAGGCGTCTGCCGCTGACGCCAAGTTTCCTGGCCACAGGTCGCCGACTTCGGTCTTCTGCTGACCCAATTGCCGCCATCCGCCGCCGCAGCTTGGCGGCGAGTCATTCTTTGAACGGCCGGCCGCCTCTTCGCCCGCGGCGCGCGGGCCCGAGGTAGGGCCGGCCAATCGTGCGCTCCGCGATCAACTTCCGCCGCTCGAACTCGGCCAGGCGGCGAATTATGCAAAGACCAAGCTGCCGGGCGGCGGTCGTGTGTGTCCTGATGGGCCGCGCCGTGCCCGGGTTAATACCTTCAAGGCCGATGCCCGCGCCCAGTCAGGTCGTGCACGGGTGTTGATGAGATGTCGCAGGTCGCGTCCGAGCGATCCAGTTCACACGACAGTGTGTCGCCAGTTCCGCAACGCCTTCAGGCAGCTCGTCAAGCCGGGCCGATCTCGGCGCATGCCGGATGCCTGCGTCCTCGTAAAGATGTACTGGATCGACCCCGGCGGCAATCAGCCGCGGTCGCGCTGCAAATCGGTAGCCTGGGAGCCGTCCGCCTTCGATACCCCGCATTGTTAGCCTATCAGCATGGTCGTACCTGTCACAATTATACGTTCGTTATGTTGACCAGTGTGCGCCGGGAAAGTTCTGGTCGGTTCCAAAATTTGGTCACTTAAACCCGTCACTCTATCTAAGGACATGCAAAGGTCCATCAGGCTTCGTAATGTGACAGAAAATTCCGGAGGGATGCCTTCCTTTGCAAATTGTGGCGCGCAACTTGTTCCTGGGAAGCGGGGTCGCGCCGACCATAGGAAAAGCCAACCGCGAACAGCCGAGCGAGGCCGTCTCGGGAGTTTTTGCCGCGCTTCATGATTCGCCTCATTGATTAGCCTGGACGGCCCGGTTGGCCAGTGATCGACGGTTCGGGCTTCGGGCCGTTTCGCCGACAGCCACTGGTGAAACCCGGTTTGGGGTTCGGATCAGAACCAGCTTTGCATCTCGCCCGGCGCGCTTACTATCCCTCACCTTCAATCAAGCTGATTGCCGTTGCCGCCGCCTCCAGCATCTGCAAACCGTACTTTGCCGGGTCAGGGTTTCATACGGTCGCCACAGACTTTGCCCAGCACGGCACGGATGCCCGCAGCCTTTCCCAGACTTGGCGGAGATTACCCCGCGCAGGTTCCCGCCACCGTCGAAAGCGGGGTGTTCAGCTTCATCGAGCAGCGTGCGTAGTAGCCGAAACCACAATCCAGCGTGGATTGCGTCCGGCGCGGCAGCTCCACCATGCCGGTCGTCAGTGCCTGCCAAGGTTGGCGGCCGGTCCATCACCGCAAATCGCGTCGCTTGGGCGGGCGCGGCGCCAGTGTCGGCGTTCTCCCAGCCGGAGAACCGGACCCAGCGCACGCCCCAATGTAGGATTCCAAGCCAGCAGCCATGCAGCGGGCCAGCTCAGCATCAGGGGCAGCTTCCATGCAAAGCAGTACGGCTTGGTTTGCCGGGTTCGTTCAGACATGCAGCGGGCAGTGGGCGCGATGTATCGGCTGGCCTGGGCAGCCAGGCACGCCAGCTCAGTGATGGATCGCGTCCTACGCGGCAGTTTCGGCAGCAAGCACGAAGAGCTGGGAACGCATAGGATTTCCAATGCGTCTGGGAATCTGATCTCAAGGCTGTATCCAGTTTTTAAAAAAAGGGCCCCCCCCCCAAAGGGGGGGTGCCCCCCCCCCCCCCCCCCCCAGGCGCGCGAGAGCCGCGCGAACTACATCACCTCCACATCCTCGAGCAGTACGCGTGCTCGATGCCCGCTCCGCTGGGAGAGCATCGCCCAGCAGCGCCAGTTGGTGGCGCGGTGTCCAGGGTCATTCCAAACCTGGCCGTGAACAGCCAAGATCGTGCTCCCCAGCAGCTTCGGACACCTCCATGTGATAGCCAAAGGGCCACGCGGATTGAGCCACGAAGACAAGGCTTCGCTTCCCTGGGGGCCGGGGATTGAGGCTGGCCCAGGTTTTTGGACCCCGCCCTGGCTTCACATCAGTTCCCGTCCTCCGGCCAATTGCCCGCCGCCGCTCGCTCGGACCGGTGTAAAATCGGCTTCTCGACCAGCTGGGGCGATGGCTTGACTCTTCACTCAGCGCGTCCCTCCAATTGCAAGCGACGCCGCCCGCCATCAACAGGCGTGCGCCAGCTCGCCGATGGCTGCTCCTCCGCTGGCGCACGTGAGCGAGGGATTACTCGGGCCATCCCTCACAGCGCATTGTGCCATATAATCGGACAGGGGTCGCCGTCACGCGGAGCTCGAACACACAGCTAACACATAGAAGCAATCTCTCTGGCCTCGGCGCGCGCAGCACGCCAATCAATGGTCGAGCTCCGCGTTTCTCTCTCTGGTCCGAGCGGATCGCCAAGTAGGCATCGCGTGTCTTGCCGACCCGACCAGCGGATGCCAGGTCAGCTCTCCGAGAAACGCAACAGATTGAGGGAATTCCCGGCGGTTGTACGAAACTGTTGCGGCCAGGGGGGGCACGTTGTCTGAAACTCGTCGGATCACCAGCATGCGCACGCCGACCCTGCGCAGCAAGTGCCAGCGCCCAATTGCTCCATTTCCGGCAGCCGTGCCGCGGCCGCAATGGCGCGCCCATCGGGCAAGTAGCGCGATGTAGAAGCGGAACACCGACGGTCGGACGGCATCTGCCACAACCAACACTGGGATGTGCTCCTTGGTCGGCGTCGGAGCTGGCGGAATGGTGTGCGGCGGAATTTCTCGACGATCATCGACTTGCCGTTGTTGGTTGGACGACCAACAGCAGGGGGATGCGTTGTTGTTCGGCACGCATTACAGGGCTTCAGCCGATTCAGCGCCTCGACTGCTCGCCGGATCAGCCGATCGCCAGCGCGTCAGCGCGAAGGGCGATGGATGCGTTCGTCCGCCGGCAGACGGGCCAATGCCCTGGGCCACCGGAATCAGGTGGGACCAAGTCGCATGACTGGGATATTCTTCCACGGCTACCACTCCTTCAAATCTGGTCGAACGGTTTTGGCAGGTGGCTGGTTGTCTTGCCTGCGGGTCAGCCATGTCCGGCGTCCGTGTTTGGCGTGCTGGTTTGAAAAGAACTTGCCGTTTGCTGAGATGCTGGCGTCGATTTCGCGTCGCGCCGCGCCTTTGCGCGTAGCTTTCTGCGCGGTGGACACGATTTCGCGCATCTGGCCGATCATGCGAAACAGGCGCCGACTCATCACCTGTTCGCCGCCCTTGGCTGCCGCAATTTCGCCAGCGCCTGTCGTTTTCCCACGAGGGTGACAGCCGGGTGCTTACAAAGCGTGCGGTATGGAATTTCAGATAGTGCTGCCCCTCCGGCTCCAGCACCCCAAATGCGGCTTGATGTCGCGCGGGTCGCGCCGGATCAGGAACGACAGGCAAGCGTCGCGCCGAGCTATCCACGGCTTGAGCGCATCGGCGTAGTAATGGATTTGTGGTCGATGACGAAGCCGGTGCGGGTCAGGGCGTGCGGCGGGGATGAATGGGCAGAAAATCGACCAGAAAAGCCCGTGGTGCGGTGATGACGGTGGCACGCCGGTCCGCGCGATAGCTTCGGCCCAGCGCGCTGCCGGGCGGCTGGAGCAGGCCGTTGTCACGGAGCCTGGTAGGGCCGACCGCCAATGTTGGAGCCAGCGCTCCAGCTTTCCACCGCAGCGTCAGGGGCGGCCTTGTTGTCGGAATCGTATCGCCGCGCTGGTTTCAGGTTTGAGAAGGTCGTCCCTGGCAATTCGTCGTGCGATCATCTGCATCGCCGTGCGATTGATCCGTTCCACGATCTTGCCGCCGTAGTGCGGCTGCCGAGGCGGCGATAGTCAAGCCGAGATGCCATGCTGGCCTCGCAGCCTCGGCGTAGCGCTTCGCCCTCTTTGAACTCGGCCACCGCGTTGTCCAGGTAGCGGAGCAGCCTGGGCTTGCCGCAGCTCATCGGCCACTCCATTCTATTGTTCAGACCCTCCAGCCAGGGACGCTTGTCGCAGGCGCGACATGCACAAGGCACAGGCCGACCGAACAGCATGACGGGCGCTTCCAAGCGTGACGACCATGCCAGCACGCAGCGGTAAACAACGTTCGATGGCGATGCGTCAGAACGGACGCGCCAATCGGTGCCGGTCGCGCTTCGTCCACCACGATTCAGGTCGATTGGACCGTGTGATCAATCATGCACTTGTTCCAGTGGCGCGGTCACGGCGGGGGCTCACCACCGACACCTGCAAAAAGCTGCGGGGACGCATCCTGAACCTTCCCGGCGGCGAGTTGCCTTGAGCGGATCGAGGCCGGCGATCCGCAGAGCCACGGTGTGTTGCGCGCCCGGCGCCCGCAGCTTTTGCGCTTTGCAAGGCCTGCGCGACCTCCGCGTGGAACGCTGCCATGCTTTACGCTTCTGCTTTGGTCAGGAAGCCGCTTGCAGCAAACTCGGCGGATGATGCGCTCAAACTGCATTCCGGCAAGCTCCCTTGCCTTCCGCCGCCGGATCGGCTGCGAGCAGGTCCGTCACAAGCCCAGCACCTTGCCGGGGCACGGCGGGATTAGGACATACACCTGCCGCCTGACAGCCAAGCGCGGTGAAGCAGCGGCACGGCGGGCTTTCATGCCCGACCCACATTCAAGCGCTGCCAGCGGCCCGATGATTTTTCCGCCCGTTGCCGGGGCCTGCGCCCAAGCCGCATCGGCAGGGTGGCCACGCCTTGCTCGGCAATACAATGAGTGTCTGACGCCATGCTCAACCTCGCTTTGGTGCCGCCACACGAGTACTTAGCATAGTCGAGATTGGTTGCCAGATAACTTCTGATTATTGCGGTGTCAGAGGTCGCCTGCACATCTGGCCGTTTACGCCCCGTCAGTTGGTGCCAGTTTTCGTCTTTCTGAAAAAATGACACATAGTAGCGTCACCCGCCTTATGCACAGGCCGGGGACAAGATCATTGAAGGAGTGGGTTGTGATTCAAAGATCAAGGGTTGGATGACCAGGGCCGAGGCCTGTCGGTCCGTTTGCCATCAGTCGTGAGCTGGGGATCTCCCGGAACACCGTACGCAAGTATCTTCCACCTGGATGAGATGCAGGATCAAGCGCTACCATTGCTGACCTTCACGCACCAAGGTGCTCGACGAGCCACCGCGATTATCTGATTAATCAGTTGGGTCAGTTTCCAGCCCCTGAGCCGCAGTTCAAGCTGGCCCGTCGCCTGAGAGGAGCGCACCACGAGCTGGCCGCGTGTCAGACGGAGCATCGCCGCTATGTTGCAAGCGCTCAAGAGCAGGTGCCAAGTGGCCAGTTGCGCTATTACGAGCACCGGTCTTTGAGGTCAGTGCCTGGCGTGCAGTGTCAGGTCGACCCCGGTGAGCTGCGAGGCGTTCAATATTGGCGGCCTGGAGGGCGCTGTCGTTCATTTGTGGTGTTTGGCTGTTCCTGTTCACGGCTGATGTATGTCGGTCTGAAACTTTCCGGCGCTGGATACCGAAACGGTTTATCCCCAGATGCACGACGAGGCCTTCCGCTACTTCGGCGGCGTCACGAGGTGCATCTTACGATCAGGACCAAGGATGGTGGTGATCAACGAGCAGTACGTTGAGCTGACGCGTGAACCAGCGCTTCCACCAGTATGCGACTTACCGTCGGGTTACCGCATCCAGCCTGCGAGGGCTATTGCCCGGAGAGCAAGGCAAGGTGGAGGCCGGGGGTCAAGTACGCAAGCGTGGACTGCTTCTACGGCGAGCACTCTCCAGGGACGAGGCCGCCGTCCGACAGCGCACCTGAATGATTGGCTCGAGACTGTCGCCAACGCACGGCGTGCCCACGGCACGGACGGGGGCAGCATCCAAGAGCGCATTTCGAGGGCACCTGGAGCGTAGTCAGCTTAAGCCTATCTCGTCCGCAGACCTGCTGCACCGTGGCGCCGACAAGGGAGACCCGCAAGGTCGACAAGGACCGGCTTTGATCTTCATGGCAGGCCAACAAGTACTCGGTTACCCTATGGGCCTTGGCAGCAAGCCCGTGTCGGTTGTCAGCGCACAGGAACAAACCAGGTGCTTGATCCATGACCTGGAGAGCGGTGAACTCATAAGCCACCATGAACCTGCTGCAAGGCCAAGGCCGGATGATCAGAACAACAACCATTACCGAGGACCATGCCAGGCGCATTTTACCGACTGGAGCGCCGGCTCGACTTCGATCCTTGGCCCGGATGCCCTTGGGGCAACCCTGTGCAACTGCTGTAAGCGAACTTCGCCGCGTATCTAAAAGGATCAGCTGGTTTGCTGCACGCGACCTGCTCATGGCCCATGCGCCGGTTGATTACGGCGTTGCTCGGCGAGTTGTGCGAGCGCAGTTGGAAACTGAACGCCACCGGGCTCAAGGCGCTTACCTCGAAGGCAGCAGCAAAGCCAAGGGCCGCGGGCCCGGATCATCGGGCCGAACCATGACTATGGCTCCAGAGGGCCGGTTAAGCCAGGTTTCAGTCACCCGGCCGACCTGAACGGCTTAATGCCCGCATTGGCCAGTCGGACTGGCCACGGGGTGACCCAATGAGCCTGGCTCGACCAGCCACCATTCGCGGCGTACGAAGCCTTTGCGGCCCTTCAGCCGCGGAAAAACCGCGGGTGGGAAAAAGGCTGGGCCACCCCTTGCTGGCCAAGAGCCGAGGCCCCCAATTTGGAAAAACTGTCCTTAAACCTTTGAGGCCTTCCAAAAACCCCTTCTCTCCCCTTTTTTT
>Ga0163217_1045933_pt1 | contig 11559 bp, 4 predicted proteins | sample SynspAceP_FD_185933 | JGI IMG/M metagenome (GOLD analysis project Ga0163217, IMG submission 185933) | Saline lake microbial communities from Ace Lake in Antarctica - Synechococcus sp. Ace-P (PacBio error correction) | ecosystem: Environmental > Aquatic > Non-marine Saline and Alkaline > Saline ... | reverse complement strand
GGGGATATCTTTTTATATTTTGGTGGTGCCGTATGATGGACCGAAAATCCTAGCTTGCCATTAAACTAATTGAAGGGTTTTGGGATCGGGTTGCGGTAAGGGTAAAGTACATCTTACATTTTCCTTAATGGATTTATTTGTCCTGACGATTTACGCCGAACTTTTGTTTCCTCATCTACGACAAAACAATCCTAAATCTTAAATTTCCGTTTGTTCACCAACTGATGGGTGCCTATAATGATATCTACTTTGCCACTGGCCGTTTCCTAAGTTCCTTTTCTCCTTGGCAGTCCTTAAAACGTGTTTACATAATTACCGTTATGGCATTTCTTTCAACCGTTCTTAAAAGTTCTATGGTGTTGAAAGGCCAAAATAGTAGTAGGGACAAACGCAACCTGTTTCCCGTTGTCTACGCCTTAAAGCGGCCCTTATGGCCACTTCCGTTTTTCAAACAACATCCGCACAATCGGTCCATTGGGTCTTTCACTTTCCACTGTCTGTTCTTTATGTCATCGGTAGATTTACTTTGGTCAGGAATATCTCATAAATAAAGGAAGCCTCCAACTCGTGCTGTAGTTAGCTATCCGCGGCGTTATTGAAATCCTTTTTCCAACCTGCCGCTTTGGCATAGAGTGTATAAGGTCGAAAGCAATTTTTTAAACGGGATTTGGGCCTTGTCCTTAATCTTTTTCCAAGCTCAGAACCCAGTTTATATATTTTGGGGGAGCCCGTCCATTCCCATTAATTTGGAGATTTTGTGCAAGGAATGAAATGCTTACGTATAGGATGTCCTTTCCCCATACATTAGCTTTTAGCTTCTGTTTTTTCTTCACATCGATTTTTTTGCAGTCTCCAATTTTCAATACCTATTGGTCTATATGGGTTCACGTAATCCCCAATTTCCAATTTGTTCAGGTTCCTTTTAAGGTAATGGCGCTGCATTTTTTTGCATAAGCCAATTTTTTAAATGGAATTTCAGATATCGTTCAAAGATTTGATGTCCGTATAACAGGGCTATTTTTTAATCTTGGTTTATAAAACCTGATAAAGCGGCGACGCTACAATGGTTTTATTAATGGACTTCTTCCTACCTCATCAAAAATATCATGGAAACGGCTTGGCCTGCTGCCCGCTGGCACAAAAACAGGTAAATGTGGTATAGCCAATTTTATATAATTATCGTTAGGTTTTCGATTAATAAATCGAACTTTTTGTTAAAGAAGGTTGTGGTTTTGTTTTGACCGATGGTTTCCGCGATCACTAGAAGCTTTTGTGCCTCCATTCGATCTCTATCAAACCAAATCAGCAAACTGATGTTTAATTAATTTCGGATGTAGTTGAACAGTTCCGGGGTTTGGCATGCTGTATTTCGTTGGGCAATTAGTAAAGGCCATCTTCGGCTTTCAAAATGATCCAATCTGGCATATAGCAAATCTTAGGGTTTGCTAAAAATAAGGGGTTGGGTGATATGTATTTCAGAAACTTTCCCGGTTCTCATCAAAAATTTATTTTTCTAACATTGGGATGATGGTACATCTTTTAACCTTATCGTGGACAAAACGTGTTTCTACGTCAAAAGTTCATGTACTCTCCACTTCGTCTCCAAAAATTCAATTCGGTAAGGTTCATCGTGGAGAAAAGAAATACGTCCATGATGCCGACGCGAACCAAATTTCTCCTGGTTCGGTACAAAATCGACCCTTTTAAATTTTATATTCGAACAAAAACCTTATTTAAAAGTCGATCGAAAGGGTTATCCTCAGTTTAATTTTTAGGGTGTTTTTTTCCAGTTCCTTCCTGGTTACCACTTTTTCAAAAAGGGCATCTGCATAGGTAACTATAATGGCAGGTTTTTTTTCTGGAAATTTATCGGTTTAGTACTTCGCGCGCAAAGCACATTGCATTATCCGTTTCCTCTATCTGTTAGGGCCTTCTATAACTTCCTGGGTAAATAGTACGTCGCTATCACAATTCAGCTGGCTCCAAGTCGTTTCAAATAATAAGGCTGCTTCTTTTGATCATTTTAAAATGAACATGAATGGCGATTCGGATTTGTGAAATATTTCAGCTATTAACAAAGGATAAAGAGGTTCCTGTTAGACCCTTAATAATTGGTTTTTGTTATGTCGCATTGGTGCTATCCTGAAAATCGGCAATAAGAGACTCAGTTTCCCTTAGTTGCGGAGGACTGTGCGAACAAGTTGTAACATGAGATTTTGTCAAACCTTAATTTTTATTTGGCAAATATTAAAACCTTGATAATTCTTTACAAAGAAATGGTTGGATTAAAAAATCCAACTGGTCTATATTAAACCAATTCTTAATTTTATGATACCGTTTCATATTGTTGACTTCCGAAGCCTCTTGTGATAAGCCAATTCCCTTTCGTGGTGAGTTAGCAGAAAACGCTCTTGATGTTGATGCGCTCGCTCGGAAAGAAGGATCGTTGCCATAGGGGTCAACGAATATTATTTATTTGTTAGACTCTCGCCCGCATATACTGTCATGAAAATATCTCAAACGTTGTGTCTCCTTCCTGAAACCTCTTAGAAAAATCACCAATTTATCCGAACCTCCATTTGTTTTTCTTTTTGCAAATTTCTTTTAGTTCGCTTGTGGGTGTATCGCGTTTTAGGGGTCTATGCTAAACAAAAAAACATAAGTAAACCTTGTCTGTTCTTATCGAGCGGGGTTTTTGCTCTTTATACGCGCATGTCTGCAACCAACTAGGGCATGCGTGTCTGACAAAGAAGTTGTTAGATCATTAAACCATCACTAATACATCCCCTTTCAAAACTTTTAGTATGAATTTCCTCATTGTTCTGATTGGTCCATTTGGAGGGGAGATATAATTGAAGCTCAGATATTTCGCCCTCTTTCTTGTTTGTTTAGGGCCAGTAGCTGCAGGTCCATTTTTACAGATGTCGCAATTGCCTGTTGGTCATAGGCTCTTATCACCTTCACAGTGCATGGGAACTTCGTATTTTCTGCGGTTGTTTTGTTGATTTTTTTCTTGTATTTGCACCCATATAAGATTGATTATTAAAAGCATAACATCACGCATTTAGAATTTTTTTCATTGTCTTAATTAGTTAGATTTTTATTATTTTATCCATTTGACTGTGCACACCTAACCCTAAAAGTCCTTATTGGCATAATTCGCTTTAAGATAACCTCTAAAAAGCCGTTTAGCGCATCAAAGGAGGCATACATTCATTAAGTCCGATGCTCCAAACCGCTGCACTTGCCGCAAAAAAGTATTGCTATCCTTATCAACATCCTTTTCGGATTCCACCGGAGATTAAAACGGAATTATAGTCCATCGTCACTCCCATACAAGCCCGTGACGGTCATAAGTTCCCCAATAATTCTTGAATGGTAGTAGAGCCATGGAATTGTTAAATGTTTTTGGCGTTTTCCGTACCCAGTCCAGAATAAGCTGATTGTAGGAATTCCTTTTTCGGGCATCAGGATCATTACCCATCCGCCATTGCACGCATTATTCCCACTCATCAAGGAGGGCAATCTTTTTCTCTGACATTGCACAATATTTCTTGGCGGCAACAAGAAACAGTTGGGTAACGGCTCTTGGGCCCCTAATAAATTTCCATAGGATCATCGCCCCCAAATTAAACCAAATAATTACCGTCTGCAAATTAATCGTTTACCTTGCTAAATTTTATAAATATCAGGATATTACTGTAAACTTTTAAACTCCTTATAGAGTTAACGCAGAGATAAGATAACCATTGTTAAAAGGATCGTACGGTAACGCTAGTTGAATCAAACCACCATTAGGGGGATATAAGTTCCTCCTTAACGGGACGGCAATATTTCCTGATTGAGGCAGAGAAAGAATATTCTACTGTTTGATGCCGGATCAGTGTTAGGGGCTATTTTAAAGAGGGACTTAATAATCATTTTTTTGTTTTGTACCGATTCTTATTTTATTTTTACACCTTTTAACAATGGCTGGATTACGTCCTTTTGATTACCCCAAACTATTTACCATAAGGTAGTACATTTGGCCACCTCCTTTCGTCGGTTAAGGTCTGCCGCCGGTCATAACACTATTGTATTTATTGTCCGATTTACGGTTTTATTTCACTGTTTTCCGGCAGTATAATATCTATGCACGCATTACATCGCATTTTAGATTAGTCAGGATTTGCGCCAAAAGGGGGGAAATGCATTGTGCAATACCTTGGCCCTCTGCTTGTGGGACAAGCAAAACAAGTTCTTTTTTTTTGAGCCCCCCATTTTATTGGGGGGGGGGGCGGCCTTTCCGATTCCATCTTTTCCGCCATAGATTTTAGCGGGATATCAGCTTCCACAATGTCATTAAGTTGAAGGCATTTTTGGAATTTACCACTTCCTTCAGGCAAAGTAAATACCATCTTCCAATTCTCCGGAATAAATGTCTATATTTTTTTTCACACCTGGAACCTTCAAACATTCCCAAACGCCCCTTTGTTAAATGCTCTAAAATGGAATGGTTCTACTAGGATAAAAGTTCGGGAACATCTACCTTAATTCTACATATGGCGGCCCTCAGGCAGGGAAAGGAGGTTAGTTTGAACGTTTTCATTGATCAATCCTCCACCTTCTACATGCACCTTGTCGAAGACTCACCAATTTAACATGAAAGGAAAGATATATGGTTTGGTCCGCCATTGCCAAACAAACAGGACGCGTACTGTTTTCGCACAACGTCGGCAGTTATGGCATTGTCGCCGGTTTAAGGGCACCCATCTTACCGTTAAAAACAACGTAGTTCGGCGCGTTCATCCACAGGCTTTTTGCATGTCAAAGGGTTGCAAACCTCTTTCTCCGTTGGCCCTTTGGGTGTAAAATCGCCCTGCATAATGTAATATTCTTTTAATCCACAATGGCATCCTCTTCGGGTTCTACCAAAATAAACATTAATGGCCATTGGCAATAATGCATCCCTACTGTTGCTTGTTTGCACAGTTGGTAAACATACAGCCTGGGTTTAAGGGTTTAAAGGAAAATACTATTCTCGTGTCAGGAGCTACAAAAGAGACTCCGCACCCACCGGGACTGTAACGCATTTGCAGGTCAATATGTGGGGCAATTTATTTTTCAGGGTGATTCTTTAAGGTGAAATTCAACCTTCATTCTCAACCCTTGTCCTAATTAAAACTTCCAGGAACCGTTACCCGCCGAAGGTCAATATATATAGCGTACCCGTTGGTCAATTTTCCTTCTTGTTCCAAATTCCATTCTTACCTTAAGTTTTTTGGACTTTCTTTTGCCAAAGGTGTGGGATCATTTGCGGGATGTTAATTCGCTATCATTTCGCGATTCGCAGGTATATCCGGCGGTGCTTTCATAAACGATCTTTTCTTTTCAGCACATGAGAGGATAGGCTAGGCCTATTCCGCTACCATTTTAGTAGGAGGAAATATTTTTTTTGTCAATTTTGAATTCATAAGATTTGTTTTTGGTTGCATAATGAAAAAATAAAGGATGTTTTGGTCCTTTATTTTGGGCAAAAATAGTCTGACAATCCTATAAAAACATGACAACATGTTCATATGCTGAACTTTGGTAGAAATTGGGCATTTGTTGCAGGAAACCCAGAACTTGGGTTAAGGCCTCCTAATGTAATTTTAATTTACTGGGATGTAAAACAATACTGGGTTTATAGTGATCAATTATCCATCCCCAGTTAATTGGTGTTGCGCGTCGGAGTTTTCCTTTTATAGTTTCCATGCCTTGGGAGGCAAAACGATGCGATATCCCGGCACTGATGCCAATTTCTTTTTTGAAAGCTTATAACCAATACGATATCAAGCTCTTTGTCCTAATTGCTTTTCCGTGTCGGGGCCTAATTTCTGCTGCCGCCGAGAATTGTGGGATAGCAAAATTTAGATTAGATTTCTATTTAAACCTACCTTGGCATGTGGCAAAATTTATCTAATAGTGCCTTACGTTGTTTGCATGGTTGACCAACATAGAAATTTAATCCATGAGTCCCGTCTAAAACTTATGATTAGTGCCATAAGGTGGATGGTAAAGCCTTGTTTTTTTGGTTGGAAGTTAATCCGTTGTTCATTACGCCTTTAGTAGCTCTACCCCAAGTCCAATGTGGATTTGGCTGCTAAACGTTATAGTTTTCCTCCAGGGATTAGGAGATATGCACTTAAATCGTTGTTGGCAATATCCTTCCAAATGGTAATAAAGATTTGAGGGTCAATTCAGGTATCTAGCCTTATAATTTAAATGGGTTTCCAAAGGGTTTGGCATATATCTGGTTTCGTTGTTATTGGGAATTGATTATTATTATTAACTTTGCAGACCATTGTTTAAGAAAAGAAGACTGCCGATATTTAGTTCCATCTTTATTGGGTCCACAAAATTGGTTAATACTCTTATAAGTTCCAGGGCGTGGTTAAGTCGTGCCAGTTTAAAATTTTTCCTCATTTTTGGGTTAAATGCGATCCAAGGTTTATGGCGTATATGAATCCATGATTATTTATTATTAAGGAGCGCATCATGACTTCTGGCTTGTGGGCCCATCCTACATTTCCAAGATGCGGTGTCGTCATAAACAATTTCTTGTCGCCCCACCTTCAGGAAGAAATGTGATCTAGCTGAATTTCCCCTCCAGCGCCTGATGAATTCCATCCCATTTTATCGGCAGTGTGAGTTGAGGTAACATCGCCCCAAGTTCCGAATCTGTAAGCTTAGGTGTAAAAAGACAGTTTTTCAATTTCATAGCCGGTATTCAGTCTGCGTCCGTTGTGAAACAAAGCAGCTAGGGTTCTACATTATCAGGGAACAGTGCTTATACATGTCTATATTCAAACCTTAGGCGGGCAATTTCGGCATTTCTAGTGTAAAACTGTGCCTTTACTTGCATTATAGGAGGGTAAAAAAAAGTAGTCCTAAGGGATTCTTAAGTTTCATAATAGCTTGGATGATTATGGCAGCAAAAAGTCACGCTGTTATTTATTTAGGAGATATGATATTTGTCATTTAATGGGGAATTGGGAGTATTTCCAACTTAAATGTAAATGGGCCATTCCACTTGGATTCCTCAATTATATTAATGTACCCAATGATAATTGGGACGTTGTTTTAATTGGAAAATTGTTCCTATGTATCTTTTAGGTCTCGATTAGTGGGGGATACTTCCCTTTGATATTACTTGTTTTTAACTTACGTGAAATGATCAATTCAGCTTTTAACAATTGCAATTAGGTGTGAGTTAATCAGCGAGTATTTATTATAAGTAAACCATTTTCATTATGATTAAATTTTGAGATTTTAGGGGACATATTTAATTACTCATTTTAGTATTCTAACCTCTGTGGCAATCTCAACAAGAATTATAGTTTATGTTGGGAAATGCAGGTTTTCTTTAGGCCTTAAAACTATAGTGCTCCGGTTAAAATTAATTCGGTAAACAGGGGAATTCATCGCTATTGCTGGGAGAAGTTTAAGAATGGAACTTGGCGTTCATGTGTCTAGGTTTTAAATAAAGTTAATGATGGTCAAAAGTTTACGGCAAAGGTTTGGGGTAAATGATTCCAAAATAGATTACGGATCGCAGAAATCACGTCTATTCCATTGCAGATGGACAACGTATTATTTTATGAATCACCCAAAACAGAAAAAAACAATTTGTTTGGAGTGAAGCGTAACGTGGAGGTGGTTAAGGGTAGTGTTAGTATTTATCATTACTTCATAATGGAAAAGAAATTTACAACAGTGGCATTTTGAGGGAAGGTGATTCTGCCAAGGGAGGTGGATATGAATTAAAGGGAAGGAATTTTGGAATGGTAGTTGACAGATGCTTCGGTGATGGGGGGAGAGGCCGGTGTCCATGCTGTGTGCGCTGATCCACAGATCAATTATTTTTGAGGTGCCACATCATTTGGTTGCCTTACGATTACCCAAGGGAAAGGCTGTTGCAAATCAGATTGAAATAAGTTTCAATGCTACAGGTTTCAATTTTACATCTGCCTGCATTGAAATACCTCTGCAAAACAACCTGATTATGATTGGCTAATCAATTAATGATAAGGCCAAAGCAGAAGTTATAGATTACTAAATGGAAGGATAATTGTACATATCCAATGGTTTAATAGCTAGGGTTTTTAGAATGTTTCCCAATTTGGCCACCATTGATTATGTAAATCAAATGAGGGGTGAGAGTCTTTTAAAGAGGTGTTCCAATGAAGGAGTTTTAGTTTAATCGATGGTAAGAGTATACAGGAAGGGTTAGAGTCAAGCAACCGGAGTACGCTATACTTTTAATGGAAATGGGTAGATAACCTGTTGGTAACCCCAAATTCTTTTGATCCAGGATTTTGAGGTCGAAGGCTATAGTGATCGATGGAATGGAAACGTGTTTCGTTGGGCAATCTAATCCACCACATTTAGCCAAAGTGGAAAGAAATTGATATTTACATTGTCAAGGTAATATTCTAGTAAAAGTGCATTACGTTCTCTATGATGGTATTCCAACCCTTAGTAAAGTGGAAGAAGTAATAAATAAAGCGATTATAATGGTTTCAATTAATTGTAATTTAAATGGAGCAAATTAAGCCATGGTACGAAGGGGGAGAATCTTGTAGATGTTCCCAAGTATTTGAAAAGCCAAATCCACAATAGAAAACCGGGATTATTGGTTTTTGGGGCAAATGCAACAAAAAAAAACCTCCTTGATAAGACAAACATTCTGGGAAAAACAGATCCGCGCTACACATCACACAACCAATTATGCCATGCAATTACGGCAATATTGAAGTTAAACCGACCTATTAGGCCTAATACAGCTATGGGGTAGGGTGATTAGCCTTACACCTTATAGGAGTGTGGGAAAAACACCATTTGCATGGTCATGATAAGAGCGGAAAGGCCTTATTTTTGAGGAAAATTGTAACAGGGACAATTTCTTCCTTGACCACAGAGACCCATATTTTTCTGCTCTACTTCTACAGATCCCTTTAAGATAAAGAGGCTGTGGGATCAAGTGCGAATCGGATATGAAGATGGTTATTTTGAGTTCTTGGTAGTGGATTGGATATGGAGAAGGAATCCCTGGAATATTATTGTAAAATTTACAAGAAACTTGAGTGGCTTATGCAAAAATCTAAAGGATAGATTGGGAGGCTATTCATTTATTGTCTAGTAGATGGATCAGTGATGAGGTGGATGTTATTAATCCGCCAAACTGGAAAGCGTTGGAGGAATGCATATTTGGGTCTTCGCCTTGTATTAAGCTCCGTTTGGCGGTTATAATTATTTCAGGAAGAATTTAAAACTTTTATGGAAAACAGGGATGAGCGTTTTGAAAACGATGCGTTTCAATATCAGGAAATGTATGTGTCTCTATGACTATGCCCATCATAACGGCCTGGAGGATTCGCAATGGAAACAGTTATTGCACCCAAATCCAAGCGTTATATATAAAGGATGACGGTCTCAAGGATTTACTGAATGTTCCATTTTTTTTATATCAATTCAGGTACAAACAAAACCGGATAGGATATAGGAGAAGTCTAATTGGTCAATTGCCAAGGGCAAGACAATGGTTATTGGGTTAGGGCAGAATTTATATGATGGCCCTTATGGAAAAAAACCAATTCCCAATTTTCTTGGACTTTCGTGACGCTTACGGAATATCATGGTGGTGGGCAGAGCTGCTACTTTGGGAGCCTTTAAATGATCATCTGGTTGAATATGAAAGCCTGATGATGCAAAATTATGGTTTGCAGGCTGTTACAGGCACTGTTATAGAGGTCCTTAGGCTTTATGATACACCAAAAACTATGGTAGTAGTGACCAATGTTTATTAAATGTTTACAAACAGTTATAAGAGATATTTTAAATTAGTGACATAATTACATTTAAAAAAGGCCTTCGGGAAGGATTGGGATGGAATTATGCATGTTAATCCAATTTGAAGGAAAAAGGGAATGGTAATGGTTTTTAACCCCTTGGATATAAGAAATAGTACGGGAGCTAAAATTGCCCTTGTTACTATTCGGGAATAACCAAAAACAGCTTTTGTACGGGAAAAAAAGGAAGGTTCCAGAAAAAATATAGCTTGGCCGAAGGAATATTGGAAATAAAGTGCAGGTTACAATACTGGCCAATTCATATACCGTGGTTGGTCATAAGAATGAGGCCATATAGATTTTGCCTTAAACAGATATAAAATCTCCAATAAGGAAAATAGTTTTATTAATATTCGTTGAAAATAAGCCAGTCACGAGTTTTAGAAAATGCGATACATATTGTTTCTTGTTTCAAAAGTAAATATGAGATTGCGAAAAAAATTGTTTTTTGCTGCTCTGATTTTTATTTTTTTGATAAATACCCTATGTGTTGGTTTGTCCCAAGAATATAAATTTTCAGATATTAACTACAGTAGATGGGATTTCCCAATAATGAAAGTTTAGAGGATATTAAAGATAGGTCCAGGATTTTTTGTTGGTTTTGGAAACCCAGATGGACTTAATCGCTATGATTTGGTTATCGTTTAAAAGTATTTAAAATGTACCCAAACGATAGTAGTTAATATTATTGGGAAGATTTTAAAAATTTATTCCCTGGCGGATTCCCCAAGGATAAAATTTATTTGGGTTTCGGTACCACAACTGGTTTAAGTTGATTGATCAACACGGTTACATTAGGGCCGTTATCCAATTTACCAAAAATACCTTAAGGGCCATAGAGGAAATAAACGTCCATTCAAACTATTTAGCGCATGGGGTCTTTCATAAGGTTTGGGGCGTCTACAGAGAATGAAAATTTTATTATCGATGGGGGGGGGGGGGGGGGGGGGGGGGGGGGGGGGGGGGGGGGGGGGGGGTTACCGAGTCATTTGTAGTCGAACCCAATTTTGAAGGGCTATAGGGAATTTTGGCCTCCAGTAGCCAAAGTTTTGATTTAAAAAAACTCTTTACTGGTTAGGTTACAGATAAGGGAATTGCTCCCCGATCTCGATTTTTCGGTAAATCCACCATTATAAAAAAGTTTGAAAATACGGTTCAATTTGATTTTTCTATGGCCTGGATTGAGATTTTACAATTTCTTATGGAGAGGTATGGATTTACTTCTCGGAAATAAAAATCGCAAGGATTTCCAATCCGAAAAGGGATAGATTTATTGAAGGTTGTTATTTAGTTCCAAGTACTTTAAAAATTTTTTTTTGGGCGATATTTCGGAAAATAATGGAAGACGAGAATATTTTTTTTTTAGGTAAAGCATTATGGCAACGGGTCTTCCTGCAAATACCAACAAGGGCAGTTTGAACAAGGTTTATAATTTTTGGGAAAAAAAACCCCCCCACCTTTTTTGGCAAAATTTTTTCCTGGAAAAAAAAACCCCCAAACTTTTGTTCCATAAAAAGGCCAAGTTAATTTGGAGATGTTTTTTACCCCCCCGCGAATTTTGGGGTTTTTTAAATTTGATTTTTTTTTTTAAGGATTTTTTTTTTTTTTTTTAAAATGGGGGGAAAATAATTCTTTTAACTTTTGGGTGGGACCCAGGAGGGCTATGCGGACTAATCTCTACTCCTTT
>Ga0163217_1041752_pt1 | contig 11559 bp, 16 predicted proteins | sample SynspAceP_FD_185933 | JGI IMG/M metagenome (GOLD analysis project Ga0163217, IMG submission 185933) | Saline lake microbial communities from Ace Lake in Antarctica - Synechococcus sp. Ace-P (PacBio error correction) | ecosystem: Environmental > Aquatic > Non-marine Saline and Alkaline > Saline ... | reverse complement strand
ATAGATCTTCGTTCACATTCAGTCTGTGATGTCGTCGATCTTGGTCGTTCAGACGGCGGTCACGCCTGTGATTGCTTTTGCGCCATCGCGGGGGCTGCAAAACCAACAAAGACAGCGCGGATACCGGATGGCGAAATTTACAAGGAGTACTTCATCGGTTAATTCCCTTCGAGGAAAGTGATCCGTCTTTCGGCGAAAGTGCCGAAATCTGGGAGGCATCTCTGCTAAGGGGTTGTTTAGGGTCTCCCAATTCACATGAGTGAAATTCGAATAATTCATGTATGAGACGAACAATTACACGTTTGTTAATCCCGTCACTCTCAGCCAGTCTTGAATCTTGCATTTGTCTCCAAGTCGCCGGTCAAATTTTTTTCTTGCTTCCTTTCAGGCGCCTCTGTTGCCCACTTTTGCCAGTGCTTTCGCGCGGGCAACCCTTCCAATAATCTCGACTATCCTATTACTCCTCTCGCCAGACGACCACGCGGACCGGTTAGGGGACAGTGGTGCATCTGCCACAATATGTAGGTTTTTTGGCGTCGATCCGCCGCTTGACCCACGCGGCGGGCAGAGGGCTTTGGCGCGGCGGTGCATAATGTTAGTCGGCCGCCAGTGCACCCAGCCCATGGACATGCCCGAATTGGTCAGATGGGGCAAAGCGCAAATGCGCGGGCGCATGGATGAATTCCGCCCCCAGTCTCACAAAAAACGGTTATATTCTTTCTGCATCTTTGACTTGTTGCATCGAAAAAGAATGCGACAAGCACCAGATCATCCTCCAAGCGCTTCCTCGATCAGCAGCCCGGCCCGCAATTGCGCGATGTACATGATGCGGCCTGTACGATGCCTTTCGACCAGAAACCCGCGCAAGCCTTTCCGGCTATGCCCAGCTTCGCGCGCTAGGCTCAGCTCCGCATTTCCAGTTGCAAGCGGTCAAGCCATTTGAAAACCCCCAAACCGCGGCCAGCAGCCGAATATTGCGCCCCCGATGGTCGCGCGACGTTTCCCACCCCGCTATACCCTTCGGGGCATGGCAATCTGTGGGGCGCGCTTCTTCCCATATCTTCAGCAGGCTCAGGGCATTATTGCACCTTGAAACTGCTCGCACTGCGGGGTCCAGCACGGCGCCTGGCCTTGGACCTTGCGTGAACAAGCGGATGTCCCAGACGTCTTCCAGCCGTTGAATCCGCAAGCTGACCGCAGATTGTGTGAACATACAGCCTGTCACAGGCTGGCCACAGAAGGAAAAACCGGTATTAGCCCACTTCGATAAAGTTCGATCAGGGTTTGATGTCCCATCGCGGGTATCCATGAGTGATGTGCGCTTTAAACCCAATTCTTATTCGTTTTTCTATTCTTTTGCACAGGCAGCTATGCACAGGATACCGGACCATGACCCTTGCGGCGCACACCGCCGCCCGAAAGGTTCCGCGAACGGTACAAACAGCAAAAGCTGAAGAATACAAGATGTTGAAGACACACAAAATGATGACTTCGCCGGCCCCCTGATGGCGCCAGTCCTTGCCCCGTATCCGCCTGCTCGACCGAGGCAGGTTGTGGACAACAAACCGTTGGCGCCACAGGCTTTGTCGCCAAGGACGGCGTTGTGAGCAAGGCACAAATTGTGCGCGGGCAAACTGGCGGTGCGGGAAGGCGTGCAGCGCGCAACGACCAGTCAAACAAACCCGACCCCACGTTGACATACGAAAGGCGCAGCCTGCCAGCTGCCCGCCTTTGCGTCTAGAAAAAAGCGCCACCGATCCGTTCAGGCGCGATTCTTGATCGAAAAACAGTAAATCCGGTTCTACGCGTGCTTCGCGTGGATTTTGCTGCGGCTTCTTTGTCGAAGGCGACGCTCTTTATCGCGAAAACCAGTGCGTCCAGCTCGCCCGCATGCATCATCGGTGATGATGTCACAGGGCCCCCAACGAATTCGCCTTTGACATAAACGCTTGCCGGGATCGTGGCCAGTCGAGTAACCTTGATCGCCTTGCGGACGCCCCCATTTTCATCTGCCAAGCACGTTGCACATCGGCAAATTCGACGCCCATATTAGTTTCAGCACACCTTGTCAAACCGCGGGCGAAGAAAAAGCCCCACTGGGGCATTTCTTTGCGTGCCCTTCATAAACAATTAAACCACATCATGGCCTGTGACAGTGTCTTTGATCTGTGTTGTCGCATCCGCTCATTTTTGTTTCCTTGCGTAAGGGCTTGGTGTCGTTACAGGCGGGGTCTGTGCGCTTTTGGCGGTTGGTCATCCACCGTTGAGGGCCAATCCATCAGGCCGAAGTGTCACAAGTACTCTGTGCTCTGGAGATGAGGCATTTCATTATTCGGGTACCTTTTGTTGTCAGCGGCAAGCTCGTGCAGATCTCCGTGTGTTGCCGGTCCAATCTCTTTAACCTTTGAGAGCTAGCATAGACGGCGCGTTGCTGCTGACTACGCGCGTTTGCCCGCGAAAACTCTCGTTCCACCCACCCATCGCGCAGACATAGGCACGGCCCGTCATTTCCCCTCGACCATTAATCTGTGCCCTGGGAAAGCTGCAGCGCAACAGGTCTTCGGATCTCGCGTGTGGGTCAATGGGGCATGTGGTGCTCCGCTGGCAGGTGTAGGTGAGACAGAAATATAGGGTCGCCACACGCATTGACAAGATGGCCCACGATGCCACCTTGCACATGGGCGCGGATTGTCGGACGCTGAAGTGCTCGCAAATACGTTTTGGGGGGCTGACAGATGCAAACAGATAACAGGTGCCGCCGAACAGGCGCTGCCATGGATCAGCGGGGTCACGCGCCCGCATTGCCACCGTGATCGAGACAATGGGGCTCCGCCCCGGCGCCGCATCCGCGGCGCACAGATGGTAGTGGCCTTTTCAAGCGGTGCCATGAAGCTCTGTCTTGGTGAGATGCGTCGAGGGCGCTGTGGTTCTGGAGCCTTTGGATGGCGCCTGGAGGACCGGGCACAAACCAAGCTGCTGGGAATACAGTTGTCAGTGACGGCCGATGCCGTTTGCCGTCGGGCTGGCCTGCGGCGGCAAAATCCGCGTGTTGCGTAGAGCCGGTGGGCATGGCGGAATACCGCTGAAATGCTGCACGGCACTGCGTCGCTGCCCGTGCTAGCGCGCACCCCTGTAAGCGTATGAAGTGTGCGCTGGATGGCAGTAGGCGCGCCCTGGAGGAGTCGGGCCATGCAGACGCTTTCGCTATGGACCGCTCGGGGTTGCAGGAAAACGGTGCCACATTTATCGCCATCCACAACCCACCCTGCGGCTGGTGGTGGGTGGGGCCGTAGCACATCGCACAGGCGCTTGTTGCCCGCGATGGCATCGTTGCGGGATCTTGCATCCCCGTGCGTTGTGGACCCGCGCGAGGCCTTCGGACTCTGCGCGCGCTTCCGATGCGCGGGTGCATCAATGATTGGCCCCGATGCCGCACTGAGAGGCCGCAGGCTGTAGACCAGCCGCACAGCACTTGGTGCTTTTGCTGACCCATCTGATCAAAGCTGGATCACGATCGCGGGCCACTGGCACATTCGGTCTGCGCCTCGGGCGCGTTCGTATGATCGGCGCGCTTTGGATCCAAGCGCGCGCACCCATGCCGGGGCACGGGTGGCAGGCGGCTGACCGCAGGCAGGGCTTTGACCCGCATTACCATTGCGCGCCATCCGCTGGCCCGATAGGCCTACCTGAACATCGGACGGCAGGGCCAGAGGAAATTCGCCGTCCTCCCAGTTCTGGCACAGATGACTCGAACAGCTGCGTCATGCCCCATGAGGTTCGGGTCTGCGCGACACCGCTCGATGCGCTCTTGGCTGTGTGCTGGCCCATTCTGTCGCTGTTGCGCAAGGCCGGATTGACGATCACAATGGGGGTTCTGACGCGTCGGTGCACATCGAGGCACGGGATACGAGATTATCCATTCTCGCTGTCAAACTGTCTGCCCATGGAAGCATGCCGCGTACTCAATTCAGAACCGCTGCATGCTATACTCTTCAACTATCTCGCATTCTCCTGACCTCACCTGGATGATTCACGGACGCAGTACATTCATCTGTACGCCACGACTGCTTGACAGGCGCGATGGGACGGACATAACAACTGGCGACAACACACTGGTCGACCGATAAGTCGCCATGTCCCGAAATCTGCTCGGCATAAGAATCCTGAAGTGTATCAATAGCTTCGATATCCTAACCATACACGATATGTGTCAAGCGGATTATATCGACGCCGAACGACGGAGACGCGCGTGCAGCAAGATGCACTGCTGCTCCCGTTAGTCCCTTCTTGATGATGATCGCATCGGCTCAGCGCGCAATATCGGCTCTGCCGCACGCACATCGGTCCTCACGCTATCCTTCACCTCTACCGTACTGGTCCCGGCACGCACTCACCACCTGCCCTAGCATAATCGTGCAATAACCTCTGACTCCTTGCCGTACTGACACATAGTCACCGTCCGTGACTGGCCGTACTGTGGATTGCTGGACATCGCGCCTGTGATGCGGTTGAATGGCGGTGGATCCGATGATCACAGTCGCCACCCGTGCCCCCCGCGCACACACCATAGTGCGCAGTGGTGAGTATGGTGGCGCACCAATCAAGAATTCATCTCCTACGCCCGCTGCCGCAGAACAGCACTCGACACAGCGGTGCAAGGCTGCCCACAGGGCCTGCGCATCAGCCTTGCCGCCCCACGTGCTGCTCACCGGGCGACAGCTTGATCATCACGGAAAATTGGCAGGCGGTGCCGGTGAAAAAAGGTGTCGACCCGCGATCGAGGACCGGCTGACCAGCCCTTGGCTGACCTGAGAGGACGGTTGTGGCCTGGCAACGATACCGGAACAGGCGTTTGCGCCCGCCAAGCGAGGCCGGCCAAAACGCCTTTCTGGCCGTGCTTATCCTGACCGAGATCTTGCCCGACCTCCGATATCCATGGACGTGGCCCCGACGCCCTTGTGCAGGCGGGCGGTCAAAATCATCCTTTCGGCCATGCTGTCGACCCAGGCAACCTGCCTAGTTTGTTGGAAGGCGCCGGCGAATCAGCAGTGATCGGCCTGCCGGGCTGCGCGGCGGGGCACCCGCACTCAACGGGCGGATTGGTTGCTTGGCGCGGGGATTTGCGGAATTGAAGTATCGTCGCGTGAATGCCGCAATGGGTGTGGCGGATGCTCAAAGGAAATATTCCGGACACGGCCGCAGCCCAGACGCCAGGCCGGAAGCCAACCCGGAAGCCAACCCGGAAGGCCCGGCGATCAAGGGACGTTTGCGGAGTTAGGGGCGCTATTACTTTTGTGGTGTGGTGGTTTGGTGGTTTTTTTTTTGGTAGGTGTGTTTGGTTGGGTTGGGTTGGGTTTGGCTGGTGTTTTTTTTGGTTTGGTTTGATCTAGTGGGCGTCGACTCGGTGGTTGGTCTGGGGTATGATGGCGGATTTCAGTCGGTGTTGTCGTTTGTCGGGGTCTGGTTAGTGCTTTACGACGTATGGGTTGGTGGTGTTGGGTGGTTTCTGGTAGATTATGCTGACGTCTTGGGGGTTGGTTTTATGTGGCGAGGCGTGGTTGTTTTGTTTTTTGGTGGTCTTTTGGAACTCTTCCTTTTTCCTTGGTTTGGTTGGGTTAGGGGTGGACCTGTTGGGGGTGTTTTTTTGTGGTTTTGGGGGGGTTAAGGTGGGGGGTTGTTTTGTGGTTTCTGTGTCTTATGGGGTGGGTGTTTATGGTCTTTTGTTTGGTTTGTGGTGGTGGCGCTTTTTGTTTGGGTGGGTGTGGTTCGTTAGGGTTTGCCCTTTCTGGTCTGGGTTGCGGGTGCTTGTCTGGCGTTTGGTGGATGGTTGTTTTATCTGGGTGGATTGTGGTGGTGCGGGGTTTTATGGTTGGGCTGGTTTTTTGTGTTGTTGTGGGTTTGTTTCTTGTGTGGTTTGTTTTTCTGGTGTTTGTTTGGGTTTTGTGCGTAGCTTTGGTGGCATTTGGTGTTTTTGGGTTTGGAGTTGTTTTGGGGTGTGCTTTAACATCCGGCACTGCGGACAAAATTTTTAGTTCTCAACGGCAGCAGCGGCGTGCTTAACTCTAGCCGCAACATATACAGTCGACAAGAAACGACGCCAAATTGCGAAAAAGTCTGGAGGACACGCATGACCGGACGTGAAAGATGACCGTGAACGGCAAAGACGCACATTCCGCCGCAAAGTGAGGGCCGCCACCCTGCTCGTTGCAATTCCTGCGCGACACCCTCACCTGACAGGCACGCATGTGGCTGTACACCAGCCAGTGTGGTGCATTGCGTGGTGCATGTGAAACGGCGAGGCGGTGAAATCCTGCACCAATGCTGGCGGGTTGAAGCCAATGCGTTGCGGCATGTGCTGTGGCCACAATTTGAAGGCCAAGCCCCCCTGACGGCACGCTGAACACTATCCAGCAGGCGTTTCAGACCATCACGGCCTGCAATGCGGCTTTTGCCACGCCGGTTATGGTGATGTCGCGGCGTGCCCCCTGCACCTGAAAAGACAACCCCAAGCCCACCGAGCCATTGTGCGTCACTATCTTGGATGGACAACATCATAGCCGCATATGCACCGGCCTATCACAACATCGTGACGATCAATGCAGGACCTCGTCAGGACGTCAAGCGCCCAGCCAGCTGCCATAACGTGTGCTGACCGGCGGGAGGCCGGGACGAGTATATGACCTTGCCCGTCCGCGACAAAAAGCTTGGTGGCAGGGCAAAAAGCTGCACCGCTCTTAAGGGAGGAATAAAATGCCCAAAGATCACGGAATCGGCGCCAGCAGCAAGTCGCGCCGAGCGACAATCCGGTTTTGACCGGCGAAGTAATTAACCGACGACATCAACCGTAACGGACAGGCTTTTATGGTCTATTCCTTGCGCTCTGGGCATGTGGCACTGGCACGCTAACAGCGTGGACCACTTCTGCCCGCCGAGAGGCATTGCCCGGCGTGGTCAAGATTTTCACCGCCCGCGGATTTCGAGGCTGTGGGGCTCGGATTCCCTGCGGCTGGCAGGCTTTCACTGACAAGCATGGCGAAAGTCATGCAAGCAGCCGCGCCATCCGGGTGCTGGCGCACGCAAGGTCCGCCATGTGGCGAGCCGGATTGCCGCTGTTGGTGGCCGATACGCTGGAGCAGTTCACCGATGCGCCGAGGCGATTGTGCTCGAACATCCACGCATGCTGCCGGCTGTGATCAACATGAAAGGACGCCGTGAAGGGCATCTCTCTCTCTCCCATACGATCTGACCAGCAAACCTGCTGCTACGGACTGGGGCGTTCGTCGAGGAAAACAAGGCCGCCAGTTCCGTTGATGCCTGCCTTATGAGCGCCGCACATCACGGTCACCACGCTGGAACTGGTCAACAACCGCCTTGTAACGCCAACCCGAGAGCCGCGCGTGGCGGTGGGCGACTATTCCCGTTGGCACCGGCGACACACGCTCTTTACCACCAAGCCAGAAACCCCCACGTGATCGCGCCTGCTGATGGGCGCATTTGTGCTGGGCATCCCGAGCATTTAAATTGCGCGGTTGTCTCGCCCGATGTGGGCGTCGGCTTTGCACCCAAAATCTTCCACATACAGGAAGAAAGCCTTTGTGACCTTCGACGGGCGAAAGCCTGATAACCGCGCGGTTCAAATGGACCTGCCTCGCGCTCGGAGGGACGTTCTAGTCAGGAGCTTCATGGCCGTGACCATGTGACCTAAGATCCAGCTGCGCTGCGGATAAAGGGACAATAACCTCACCGCTTTGACGTACCGATACTTATGCGAACCATGGGCGCGTACCTCAGCACCTTTGCCGCCTCAGGTGCCGACCATTGCGCACGGCACGCTCTTGATGGCGGGCAACTACAAAAACCCCGCTGGTCCTTTATGTGAACGTGAAAGGCGGTGTTTACCCAATTACTGTCCCCGTCGATTGCCTACCGCGGTGCATGGCCGCCAGAGGCAACATACCAGCTGGAAGCGGCTGGTGGACAAAGCCGCCCACACGAGCTGGGTGTGCGCACCGATCAAACTTGCGCCGCCAGAACATTTTTCACCGAGTTTCCGTACCAGACGCCGGTGGCCCGTGGTCTATGGACCACCGGGCGATATATAAATCGCCACCATGGACAAGCTGGAGGAAAAATCTTCGACATACGCCGGATTTGCGGCCCGGCCGCAAGGCGAGTGAAGGCGAAAAGGCAGCCTGCCGGGTTTGGCGTGAAACTGCCCTATATCGACGGCGTTGCGGCATCGCCGCCGTCAAACCTTGTGGGGCAGCTGGGCGCGCGTGCAGGGCTTCGAGACAGCTGCCACCGTGCGGGTCAATGCCACGGGATGGTCTGGTTTGTGATGACAACCGGCAAGCCACAGCCACGCCCGGCAGGGGCACGAGACGTCATTTGCCAAGTGCGTGCGCAGACCATGATCGGTATCCCGAAGATATGGTCGAGGTTGTGCATGGCGATACGTCGAAAACGCCAATGCGGCATGGGGCACTACGGATCGCGTTCGCTCGGCGGTCGGTGGGCTCTGCCATGGGCGTGGGACGAAAAAGATCATCGCCAAGAGCCAAGAAAATCGCCAGTCAGTTTTGCTGGAAGCGTCGAAGGCGCGACTGTGGAGCTGAAAGACGGTGCGTTTCACCGTTGCGGGCACGATAAAATCCCGTGGCTTGGGCGATGTCTGACGCTGGCCGCTTAGTGCCGCACCAACTATCCGCTGGAGAGATCGAGCCGGGTCTGAAGAGACGGCCTTTTACGATTCCGTCGAAACTTTACCTACCCCTCCGGCGCTTATGCCTGCAGGTCGAGATTGATCCGGAAACGGTCGTCAAGGTCACCATCGAGGCGGTTCTCGGCGGCGGATGATTTCGGCCCAATATTCGTCAATCGAATTGATTGTTAACCGACAGGTCCACGGGCCGGATCGCACCAGGGCATCGGCGCAAGCGCTGCTGGAGAATTGCGCCTATGACAGCGACGGCCAGCTTCGAGTGCCAGCCACATGGACTTACGCGCATGCGCTGCCCTCTGAATCTGCCTTCTATGGATTGTGGATTCATTCGTGCCAGACGCCCTGCACCCACAACCCTCCTAGGTTGTGAAAGCTGCGCGCGAGGGCGGGGGCGAATCGGATCGCCGCCGCGGTTGGTGAAATGTGCGGTACTGACGCGATTGCGGTCGGCGGGCAGCGGCACAAGTCGATCATATCGACATGCCCGAATCCCCGCACCGCGTCTGGTGAGGCCATGCAGGCGCTGAAAGCAAAAGGGCGGGGGCCGTGAGCGCCCTTCGCCGTGCCGCACGCCGGTCGACATAGGGCGGCCGCAAGCCGCCCCGTGAGTTTTAAGAGCAAAAATGAAAGCGGGCGTCGGTGCCTGTTGGAAGGCAGACCGCCAAGCTGGAAGGAAAGAAGATGTATAATTCGACGTTAATGAGATGCCGACAAGCATTGCAGAATTTTGCGGTCAATGGCGCGCGGGGCGCGAAGGAAGCGCAGCGATGAGTGCGCGCGGTCAGACCGTTGATCCCGACGCTGAAGGCACGACTTGCCCGCGCCCTCGGTACTTGCTGTCATTCGCACGGAATTTCCCGAGATGAAGGGTGTTTGCAACCAATGATGCGGGGCAAGCTGTTGCATATGGCCGGTGCTACACGCATGGCGACCAGCTAGCGTTTTGTGAAGCTGCCCCGCACTACCTCATTTGGCGTCATTGGCGGGCGCGGATCGGGATCCGGCTGTGCGCAACCGGCACGATGGCGGATCGGTTGCCAATTAATGGACCCGTCTGCAATTTGCTATCCTGCGAGCGGTGCTGGCCTTCCGTGCGAACTGTTGTGACCAACAAGCGGCACGGTTGCGGCGGGATGATTACTTTCTGGGCATGTTTCGAGGACGGCACCTTGAGGAAGGCGAGATTGGTTTACGGAAGTGAAAATCCCGATTCCGGGAGGCTGCGCATTATCGAGGAAGCATTTACAGCCTGCGTCGCGCTTTTCCACTTGCTAAGCGGTCTATTGTGGCGAAGTTTTCGGACGGCGTGCGGTGGCCGGACAGGCCGCTTCCGAGAAATGGCGTTTTCCGCTGGACAGAGGCCGAAGACGGCTGCTGAGCGCGGGATTTTTCTTGCGGATGCTGTCGCGGGCTTGAAAAGCGGAACGGGTCTGCGAGTGATTAGGATCTGCCCGGATCAGGCACATAAACCGTGCGCATTCTGGTTGGCCGTTATTGACCAAACGGGCGGTTGCGCCATCACGGATTAGGACTGTTCGATATAGCAAAAGGGCCACGCAGCAGCGTTTGGCCCTTTTTACTTTCTAAGGCCACACGTTCAAGACACAAAACGCAAAACGCCCCCCGACCGAAGGGACGGGGCGTTCAGAAAACGAAACAATAAACCTCAGCGTCAGCGTACTGCGGCATTCAGGTCAACTTGCTGGGCCAAGGGCCCGATCAGCATGACACATCTGGCTGCCTTCCATCTTTGGGAAGTTCTCGACCTTTGCCGTGCGCTTTGGTGTCGGCTGCAACACGTTCTAGCAGCTCCGACCGAGGTTCTTGAGTGGGCCATCGCGGCCACGCGGAAGCGGCAGGGTGATCTTCACCTATGTCGCCGCCTTCAACGAAACTTGAATACATACCGCATTTTGATCTCGTAGTCCGCTGTCGCTTGTCCCGTGTTCGGGCGGGAAACTGATCTCTTTGATCTCGATTGATCTTCTGCTTTTTACAGCCGCTTCGGGCTTCGCGTTTTTGGGTCTCGTATTGAATTGCCGAAATCCATTGATTTTACACACGGGCAGGCTGTCTTCGGAGAGATCTTTCGCACCTGACAGGTCAAGATACCGGCCTCTCCCCATCTGATTGGCCGCGCCTGCGAAATGGCGTCCACAAACGCCAGCGTTCTCGCCCATCTGCCGCCGATCAGGCGGATTTCATTTCGCAGCGGAATTCTATTTGACGCGCGGCGGTGTCACGTTGTGGCGGTCGTTATCGTGGTCTACTTCTAGCGATGTATGATTGTCCTTTAATGGCGTATATTACCCAATTCAAATGTAGGACGTCCACATGGCGCCGCCCTTCAAGTTTCAAAATCATGCGATGATGCAGGTTCGGAATATAGCGTTTTCCCCTTTTGTACATGCGGGAAGGGATGCGCATTTCAGCGACAATGGTGTGCCGATGCGCCGTGTAATTTTGCGGCGTGACACCGTTAAACAAAAGGAAGTACATATGGAAAAATCCTGGTTTGGGTATATCGTTGCAAGCAGTAGATCGCGTCGGGCGGTCTATGGCCTCGATTCCGGTTTCGCGTGTGCAAGAACTGGCGAGAGCGATTCACGGATAACAGCGACGGACAAGGCAGCAGGCGAAGCGCTTGTAACAGGCTGCTAGTAGATGCATGGCACGGATGCGGCGGGCCGAAACAGGGCACAGCCGCTGCCGCAGATGCTGTTAGCCGCCGGCCGAAGCCGCCGCCGAAGCTGCCGCCGCTGAAGCCCGCCGCCGCCGAAGCTTGCCGCAGCACAAGCGAAGCTAGGCAAATCCGCCGACGCAAGGCCGCCGCAGCG
>Ga0163217_1018939_pt1 | contig 11559 bp, 17 predicted proteins | sample SynspAceP_FD_185933 | JGI IMG/M metagenome (GOLD analysis project Ga0163217, IMG submission 185933) | Saline lake microbial communities from Ace Lake in Antarctica - Synechococcus sp. Ace-P (PacBio error correction) | ecosystem: Environmental > Aquatic > Non-marine Saline and Alkaline > Saline ... | reverse complement strand
AATCACAAACCCATACATGACCCTCACAAATCTCCCGTAATTCCCCAGTATTACAATCTCTACCTCCTAACCTAACGAAAGTTGCGATCTCTTACAGCCTCCCGTCTGCATCTCTATCACACGATAGCCTGTCAAAGGCAAAACAATCTCAAACAAACCTGATGCACGGCTGAAACACCAATCCGCCGCGGGTGAACCTCAACGACAGCACGCCAAGCCAACCACCGGATTCCATAACCAATGGACACCACCGTAATGGGTCGTCATCGCCTTAGATATACATCTTGCAAGTGCTTCAGCATCCATGCCCAAAAAACACTTTTTAAGTGACGACCAAACAGCATCAGCAAGAATGGCCCGTCCACAACCGTGGCATCAGACATCTCCGTCTTTCCAGGAATCCCGTGACAGATTTCAGATATCGAAGCAAATACCTACCGGGACAGATCCAAAAGACAATGACGATCCCCCAGACCATTGCCGATCTGAACCTCGAAGTGGGTCACTTCTCCAGTGCGTCCATCTGGAATGGCGCCAGCCAGGAGACTCCTTGTGATCATCTTATGTCGCGCCTAGCAAGCGAGAAATGGTTTTACCGGTATCTCTCTTAAAGATAAATGTGCGTTCTGACGATCACTTACCCCAAGGCAGCCCAACCATCTGCGATCTTGGACAGACATCCTACACGAGTTCCGCCAACCCAGCGCTTCGTTTTTCAGGACACCCATCCAGGCCCTGAATCGCTTCCCCTCTATGAGCGCGCGGAATGAACCGCCCGAAACCGAAGTGTCAACGACGGCACCCGACCGGCGAACCTATGGCGCAGGGAACTATCCGCCAGAGCCGTTCTGCAGCTTGCCGAATACCCAACAGCGCCATCCTGGCAAACCCTGCACGATCTGAAGTCTTCAGGGCTTCCAAATGATACCCCCGCACCCTTCCCGCCCGGACAGCGCAACCTTTACATCAAAAAACCTGACGCGCGCACCAAGATCTACCTCTCCTATGTCATGTTGAAGGCGCATACTTACGATGCTGACATCCACTTTCTCGCCAAGGATGTGAGATTCTCCTTTTGACCATGAAAGGGTCTGGCTTCTATCTTCACGTCGAACATTCAAAAGGCGAGACGTGAAAAAGTACTCGATGTCAATCCCATGGGATTCAAATACCAGCCCATGACCCACATTCACTCCACTATCTGTGTTTTAGGGATTCGTTGATTGAATCACGGCAAAGCAGTATACATGACGTGCACATTGCCAACGCGCAGCGGGCCTCCTCATGCCATTAAGATCCAAAGAAGGTATTGCTACACGGGCGACCAAGCCTACCTGCTGTGAGTTTCGCCGTGAGGTCGTATCAACCGGAAATTGGTTATATTCCAAATGCCTGCTGCCACCCTGCCGCCAACGCTCCATTTCGACCAATAATGCCACAGCACTAGGTGCTTAGAAGCTCTATCCTCTGCTCCTTCAATTCTTTGAAAAGACTTTCCTAATTAAATTCTTCAAGGCTTACTTCCACCCGGTCTACCAATTATCTGTACAATAGGGGATGCTGAAATATGATCGTTTGGCGCAGCATGACAGACGCCAGACCAATATCGCAATGCCCATCCTGTAGTACGATGGATCAGATTTTACGCCCCGATACACTGTCTGGGCCATTCAGGCTCATAGTCAAACAAAAATTACCAACAGCTGTCCCGCAAACCAAACAGGAACCATCAAGTCACCCAGAACTTCCGCGAAAAAAACACCACCGTCCATGATGCGTAACGACGTACTAGCTGCTCTGCCTCTAACCACCTTGAGAAACTCTGGCATCACATCATCAGAAATTCTCAGTTGGCCCAGTGGACACGATTCCACCCCCGTTGCAGAGCTAGTAATAGTTTGACGCCTGAAACAGTAAGATTTTGTTCCAAACCAGCAAAACACTATCCCTGTTTCTTCATGAGCTTACGGCAATCTCTAATTCTTGAAATGCATGGGAAGGCTGGATACCCATTCAGTTCGGCTTCATCAAGCAAAAGCAATGTTCGCTTCCCAAAAGGCTCTGTCAAGCATAACTTGCTCTGCTGCCGCCACTGAAGCACCACCTTTACCGTCCTAGAAATTTTCAGACATGGGAATACGTCAACACAATCGATCGACGTGTGCCATTCTAACCTAACCCCCAGGCAACCTCTTCATATCCCAGCAACAGATTTCCTACGTCACCTGGGGAATATATCTCGCCCCAGGAAATCATATCCAATCCTGATCTGCTCGACGAATAGGGTTGACTTCTGTAAGCTTTGATCACCATATAGGGGATCGAACCGAACGTGCTTCAGAAGCCCGATGATTTTTTAAGAAATGTTGTCTGCCAAACGCCATTTCGCCGAATCAAATCCAAAAACCATTTGGGCTTCTGGAACGAAAGATCTACATCGCAAATAGGCTTGACCAGTTAATAAAACATAATCATTTACCTTAAGAAGTTGATGTGTCATGCTGCGTGAGTGACAGTCCAATAGTGGATTCTAAGTATCAGTCTTCTCTTCCCAAATAGACTTTCATATCACCCTTGGATCTTTCTTTGACTTCATCAAAGACCTCTGTGAGAATGGCCGGGGATCTGTCACAATCAAAGTCAATCTCTGATGAATCTCCATGTCACTTCAATCACCACAAACAGTAATGCATCACCCGCCATGATTAAATCAATTCCAGCTGTGCGTAGGTTTCTTCATCGGTAGGCCACCCCACTGCTCATCGAGAAGCAGCACTTCTGAGCTTGGCCAAAGCTGGCAATTCAAGGCCACTGTTCTGCCATGAGAGCAACCCTGCCTGGTCCGGGCAAAGGAGCCAGGCCACAACTCATTCAGCCGATGACCTCATCCTTGCCGCCATTGCAAGGATATCAAGCACAGCCTTAATCGTTCTTCGCGTACACAGCCAATTCAAGGGTTCGAAGCACTGTCAGATTGTCAAAAACCTGTTGTTGCGAACTTTCGCGAATTTCTCCCCCACATACCGCCCAAACCAACGATTTGCCCCTTAGTTCACTGTTCCTTTAGTCGGACGTACCTTCGCCAGATTCACATCGAGAAACGTCTCTTCCAGCCCACCATTGCCCCAATGATCACTGACCCTCTCCTTTGATCAAGCTTGAGAGAAAGATCCGGTCATTGAGCATAAAAGCCATCAAAGCTGACGACTACACAGTCAATTCAAAAAGGCTTTTCAAACGCCATGGCATAGCGTCGACAACGTTGAGGGTGAGAGAAACTACATGGCAAAAAGGATCATAGTTGATCGCAAATGTGCTCCGGTATTGGGCCCCTAAGGCAGAGAATCGGTTGGATGTCTACAAACCTCCTGCAGGGCTTTCGATCTGCCATTCGATTTTGGATATTCGGCTTTCTGGGCAATCCCGAAAGAGCTACAAGCCTGCGCAAACCGCCCGGTGATAACCCATTCCGTAGATGCCATCAGGCATCAAGACACTACCAAAGGATGAAACCAAACCCCCTTGGACATACAAACCATAGCTTCTGGCCAAGGCCTCACCAAGCTCCAGTAATTACCGAGAACGCCCCAATGATTCGTCCCACCGAGAACCCCCTGCCCCCTGCGGACCCAGATCCACCATTCAATCGAGGAATGAACCGACATGAACTGAGGCGAGCACGATGCCTGTTGGACGGGTATTAAATGAGCTCCTCTGAAACACCGTCAAAGGCCACCGGAGCAACAATAAAACAATGGCTTGAAGGCACGGATTAAAAACCCCAGCAAAATCTAAATCTTTTCTCATCCGTCCCTGATCGCAACCAAAAGCAATCGCCAAACGCCTTCTGAAATATCTCAATATAGAAAAGCAACAGCAGCACATTAATACCGTTAATCGATTAAAGACCAGAGTTTCAATATCACTTAGATCCAACCACAAACACCTGTATTTTTAATTCATAGGGTTGGTGGTGAGCCCGTTGGAACCATTAATTAGCTTGCTGGCCCATTAAAGAATGAAAAAAACACCATCAGGCGCTTGGGATGATGGGAGAAATAAAACACCCTGATCTATTCTTAAAAAAACCAAGTAATCCAAACTACTCCTGCAACCAATGCGGAATCAGAGACAGCGCAAGCCAGTGTTAATGAAGGAGAAATTAAATCGCTGCCAAAAGAATGTGCAACTCACTAACCTCCAAACGTTCTCAAAGAAATTTGGATCCATTACCGCCTTGTTGGCTCGGCCGAGTTCAAGGCGTGAAGTACATCCGCCGCTGCATAACCTCCCCAAGGCAAAGATTACCTTGGCCAAGCTAGCAACCTTGTATAAGCCCCAAAAATCAAATCAATCGCCAAGGGCCGTGAGCCAGGGGCAAAATACCGTCCCAAAAAGATTCAGCCGAAAATCACTGAAATCGCCGGTAAGACGAAAAGCGCAATGGCAAGAGGATCCAGAAACCAGGCTTGAAGAAGCTATCATTGCTAACAGTTCTCCAAGGAATCTATGACAACAGTAAAACAGCATTTACCAATAACTCAAGCATTGACCTGAACGTCCTTGAGAACATCCCATTCGGCTTTAAACTGCAGAAAGACGATAATAAAAGATGAAGCACCACAACCAACGACATACTGTAGTGGCAAAGAATTCAAACCACCCCTTTAAGCCCCGCAGTTGGGAAACCATCAGATGGAGCCCAATCGACAAACATGATGAATGATGCCCAGCATGATGAAGCCAGCACCGTCCGAGCAAGATGCCACAAACGCCCCCAAGCACAATCACATAAACAGGAACATATAAGCCCTACCAGGTTCGGACCCACCGAACCCAACGACTAATCGCAGCACCCGACAACCGGCAAACCAGAACCAAGCCCGAAGTTAATGCTTCACACCGATCATCTGGAATTCCCAGCACAATTTCTCATCTGCCTGTTCTGCTGGACCGCCCTAATCCGCAACCCCATTCACTCTACTGAAAACCAAAAACACCGATGAGCAAAAAAGATTGATAGAAGAATAATAGAAACCCGCAATACCAGGCCAACTCAACATTACCGATCTCCCCACTCCTTTCACCATTTCGCTGACATCCAGGTTTCGAAACCAAAACCACGGACTGGGAGATGCTGCCGCACCGAGACATAGTTGTGGACAACCAATAAGCCAATCCCAGAGTAAAAAAACCCACACAAACCATTGAATATGAAATACGCTTTATCACCAATCTTTTGCCATAAACTTACTTCCAATCAACCCGAATCCGACTGGCCCCAGATGCCAATTCAAGCATGACGTTGAGATGTCTGCGATCAAAACTGAATCAGCAACCAAAGCTACACCCCATCCAGACAATGTCAAGAGCTGCCCGTAAGCTTTCTATCAGTCCCTCCAGCAAACACCCCACAACCATGCACTTGATAACTGAACGCAAGATTTCAACGCCACGGTAAACAGTTCGAAAATCCCGCCCAGTGGCCTTGAAACAGATTTTGAACCACAAAAATGACATAGCACCCAACATCATCCAGCTCACGGGCGAATTGATGACCAACCCATCAAGCCAAAGACACATGGCCAATCCAAGTTAACCGGCCAAAAGCAGCACTAGGCAATTTGCTGAGGCCACTAAAATTTGTAGAAAAAAAAGTTCCACGACGAAGACTGATAGTGGCGAAGGGGGTCGCTTCTTAACAAGCGACGATGATGCATCACCTGTGTAGGAAAATGTGTAGGAAAGCTGGAGCTTCCCCCACCTGCGCGAATCCAGTTCAAATGATCTGACCTGGGATCCCGTTACTAGGAAAGATCAGATGACGCCACTGATGCTCTACTGCTGGCTCTACATGCTCACTGAATCATTGAAGCTACCGCGCTTTATCACATCCAGAACTTCTGCCCGCATCAGGACGATCCATGGGTCCAATACACAGTGTCAGCCCTTGTTCAGCACAAAACTGATTCCAGGAATGCGCGTGGATCCGTCCCTTGTCCTGTAGAATCTTCACTGGCCCTGGGTCACTTCCCATCCTCAACCCGTTCGACGTGTATGGTTCGGAACATCCAAATTTCACCCTGGGAGCATCGAAGTGATTGCCAATCATAGGTCTCTCTGACCTCTTCGAGATCGTTCTAATGCCGCTTTTTCACGCATTCTATCCAATGTAAAACCATTGTAGCCGACTCCCAGTTCGCCCACCACCGGTCGTCACCGTAGGCGGCTGATATCTTCTACGAACTCTTACTGTCCAGCTCATGAATAATCCCAGTCCCTATTGCACTTAATTCAGGCCCACTCGACCGGAAATTCTCCTCACGACAAACGAATATCTTCTACTGTCTAATCAAGCCCCACCCTTGAACGCAACAGTAACTGAACACCGTTCAAGTTATACCGCCCTCAGAAATACTCCCTTATCTCATGACGGATCAAACCTCCTGTGCCGAGATATAATCTCACCAACAAACTCACACAAGAGCTTTCATCTCTCTTATGATCGTGCTCTTGACTATCTACCAAACCATAACCTCTCCAGACTCGCCTAGTTCCATCAGCCACTGCACCGCACTAGGCCTGCTGGTCAACGGCCTGTAAAAAATTTTTCAACTTCCGACCCTCATATAATCGTAGAAGCAGGTTTTCCTAATACAACCGCAACACGGCCTTAGCTGCTTTCCAAGTCCAACCACCAAAACAACGTTGACTCGAAGACCCATTTCTATTCTCGTGCAGGGCACAGTCTAAGCACCTCGATGACCGAACATCTGAATCGAATCTCCGACGTACCGACCACCCTCATGATTTCTACATCCATCTCCTCAACTTCCTTGATTTGTTCAAATTGCCATCGTTCCCTCAGAATGAATTTCAACCTGTTCACCATCAAAATCTTGCTTCCGTCCCACACAGCAGAATAAATCCGAAAAATCGGCAAATCTGCGAAATGTCGTAAATGAAACCATTCTTTAAAATATGAAACGCCGCAATGCTCCTGGAGTGAAACTAGGACAGCTTAGCTTAGTCACAAGCACAAATCAGCAGGCACAGCCCAAGTCAGAACCCGCTTCCAGCACTTTGTCATGACAGGATGATTCGTTTCCACCAGAAACCCAACCTCTCAACCCCCCCACTCGGCAAGTTGTGAACACCCATCGGACCCCACGATGCCCCGTGTCGCTGCATCACCATCGCCCACCATGACAACGATTGTATCACCAACATCGGAACGGTAATGCCAGACGCCCTTGCCGGATTTGTCCCACGCTACATCCGATCACATAATCGAACCACCACCTACTGCCGCAGCTGGCCCGCCCTTTCAACCACACCACCAATCTGTTAAATCTCCTCTCACCCCCCGTTATCACTCCCCGATGCCTTCACCGTCTGTTCACCCCCGATCCCTCTCTCAGTCACCAGCGGAGAATGCATCCTCCTGTAATCGTTTACCACGCCAGCTGGCAGCCGCTCCCACCGCCAGAGGCGCTCACCAACTGTTCGACCCCCCACCCCGCCACGCCGACGCATTCTCAGAGTGTCTTCAAACGGACGTCATGTTGCGCCTTCCAACGCTGGACAATTCTAACTGCGAACCGCTCCACCTGCCGACAAGACCGTCACTGGAACACTTATAGACCCGCTCCACTGCACCCTAATCAACGCCCCCGTCCAGACGCCGATCAATCCGACACTCGCCCCCGCCCCAATTACGCCAGCGACTGAACCTTGCCTTGGTCGAGTAACACCACCCCGCGTCACGTGCCACCCAGCTTGTACCTCCACAACTCCACTGCCCACTTCAACACAGCCAGCCCAAGCCCCCCGCACAGCCGTGCTTGTTAACTGTACCAGCCCAGTTCGCAACAACGCAGCACGACCCCATTCTGCCTCGCCCCACCCGCGGCTCCCACACACCAGCCCATCAGATCGAACCCCCTGCCTCCCCTTGACACCATTCTGCTTCACTCTCCCTCGACATCAGCACCACTGGCAAACCCAGCGGCCGCCTCGACGCGATCCACCCTCTCGACTCCCAACACTGGCCAGATCCCACCTTATCCGTGCTCACCACCTCCACCCTCGAAACGACCCCCACGTCAACCGCTACAGCTCACAGCGCAGCCCGCCCACTCATGGAATTGGAATAAATTGAAGCTGGTCGCTCTAGCGCCATCGGCAACTTCTATCCTTCGTACGACCACCCCGTGCAGCAGGCTCTTCGACACCGATCTGAACATCGCGCGCCCTCCCACTCATCCCACGCTATGCCCATGATATCGCCTCAGAGCACGATCTCTCGCACCGCACACGCTCCGCCCTCCACTATCACCAGGCCACCCTGCCCGCCAAATTCGGGCCCACCCCGCCCAATCAAAAGTCCCCAGGCACTGCCCTCCCAAGCTGCTGCCTCAGCCGCCAGCCAGTCCGTAAAACAGCCACTACCGCTCACAAGCCAAGCTTTTCATCAACCATCACGACCAGACTCCTCACGCCGTCCGACAACACTCCCACGCTAGCTCACCTAAGCCACGCTCTGGCCAATGGTTCCCTTCTACTCCACCAACTCGCTGGACATCGCCCCATGACCCCCTTCCCACCGCCTCTCCACCACCAACACCAAGCTCCCCCCTTCGCTCGCCTTCTGCTCACCACGCAAACCAACTCGACCACACAGCAACCACCGCACACTAAATCAGGAAGCCTTGCCCACAGCCCTGGCGAATCCCTGCGCCACACGCCTGCACTGTGGCAAAGCTTCATCCAGCTACTCCTCCCAGCCTCCATCACCATCTGCCCAGAAGCTATGGCTTCGTCGGTTCCGCTCGCCGGGTCGCGACTCCCAGACTCCTTTCCGACAATCGGCGACTTAGTCCCCAGTGAACTTGATTTCCCGACTTCACAGCTCCGTGACTCCCCGCCCCCTAAGTGCTGCCCAGCGCGACGCCGAAAACCCCCACTGCGCCCTTGGCTATCGCGAGGGACGCTATTCGACCAATCGAGCTGCGCACGCCTTTAGCGCCATGCCGTCTTCGCCACCCGTATTCCAGTTTCTGCGCCCGGCTCCTCCCAAGCGCTTGCTGAGCTGCGCACTATCCGAAGCCGCTCGACGAATGTCTCCTCGCCTCATCAGCCTTGCCCCTACCAGGCCCTTCCACCAGCCCCGCCTTCTTCACAAGATCTGCCCGTCACCGGATCCCCTGCCGCACCGTCTCCCGTGTCCATTCCAGGAGGCCCACTATACTCATCGCTCTTCAGTCCGTCTATACCCCTCTGTCAACCCAGCACTCCCCTACCTGCTCAACGCCTAGCTCGAACCTCTGTTACCACAGCGCATAACCACATCCCGATCGAACAAATCCCCAGTTGCAATCGCCGATTGGTTCGACCAATCACGCCACCCCACGCTCGAGATCCAGACCCCCAACAATCACCTGAAAAAAGCTCCGTCTACACCACCACACGTAAGTCCTCAGGTAATGTCAGCAAAACTTCGAGTGCATACCCTTATCAATATAAACGGTCCGCCTGAAAATCCGCCCCATAACATACGTGTCGCCCTATGAGCCACCATCCATCTGTCCTCACCGACCTCACCACCTTGACTGTCTCAAACACCCCCCCCACCCCCCCAAAAATCAACACTCTTCCCCCTGACTGGCCCTGCCCAGCCCGCAGTCTCCAAACCAGATCCACCGGTCCCCTCAAAGAGATCGTCGACGTCACTCCTCACCTACTCTCAAAGCCAACCGACACTAAGATCACCGAACAACCGCGTCCACTGAATCGGCCGACCCCGTCCATCCTCACGGTTTCCGCACATCAACAGAGTTTCAACTCTCCCCCACCCCGAAAACAGCACTCACCAAAACCTCAGCATCAATCCAGTCGCCGCATGCAGGGCCAACCTACAGGAATCCTCACCATGCTTCTCAACTCTGACAAACGTTCTCAAGCCAACTCTTATCCGGCATGAGTTCTCCGCCCATCACATCACGCTGGGCCACTACCCGTAACAAGATACCCTAAGTCCTTTACCTGATCGATTGGCACGGAACCTGCTTAACAACCTCACATCCGACTCCCAGTTATACGCTGCGCTCCTGAATCTCATCAGGCTCCCCCTGCACGCAACTCCCGGCCTGAGGCAACGATGTCCAACAACCACTCCAACACGCATCATCACCTCGTTAATCTACAGCGAATCTCCCTCAATCCCAAAGCCCATCCAACGCCTCGCCCCGCCGCACCCACCCCGCCCACCTCATTCTCTCGCCTAAAACCCAGCTCCCTTCCATCATCCCCTCATCTTCCTCCCCTACACCATCACGCTGAACCCTCACAGCCACATTACCTCACCTTCAGGAGATCAATTTCCACGAGCCAGACTAGCCCATCTCCTCTCCTCCCCTCACTTCCCTTCCGTTTCCCACTTGAACCTACCGCATATCGGCCGGCACGACCTTCATCCTCAGGCTCACTGGATTATCCTTGATGTAGCCCTCCCTGCCCACAGCCCGCCACATCTCAGTTGCTACTTGTATTAAATTCTCTACCAATCCCGGCATCACACAACCACCAACCAGCACGCTATCACCGATCAAGCATCATCTCCACCTCTATCTCCCCCGCCACAACCGCACTCACAGTCCACGAATACACCAAGCACTCCCAGCGGGTCATCCCATCACTTAACACCCTCCTATCGCATCGCATCGCCAACACATGCACATTACTGGCCCCCAGCCACACAGCACCACAACGCAACCTACTTCCACCAGTAGCACGTCTCTCATCAGCGCACACACTATGCCAGCCACACCATGCATCCAGACCACCACGCAGCCACCACCCACGCCCCCGCAAACCCCCACATCACCATTGACCATGAAATCAGCACAGTTCCAAACTCAAGCATCACCAAGAATAACACAACCCTCATCATCACCCCCACACATAATACAAACCCACCACCCGAAGCCATCCCGGAGCCAACGCTGGACCCGTCCCCATCCCCACCCCGCCCACCGCCAACAGCCACCACCACCCCCCCCCCCCATCGCAGTACCCCACCCACCGCCGCCACACAGCCACAGCTGTAAATCAGCCTGAATGCCGGCTTTACGTAGCTTTCTTCTAGTCGCAAGCGCAATTTAGCATTCACCGTACCCATAACACCACCGAACTACACACCACCAACCAGCTCACACCCAACCACCACATCAGCCTCTTCACCCGGAGCGCCAGCGCACTCAGTCATCCAGGAAAACCCGCCAGCCACGTCCGCTGACCGCCATCCTGATCGTATGCATCCCAGGAACCGCCACCATCAGCACTAGGGCCCGCACCAGCGCAGCCCGCATCTGATAAACAAACAAAAAATGAAGACCGATCACCCGCATCCAGCCCCATCACCACCTTATCGACCACTCATCGCAGCACCAAGCCACAAGTCCCCATCGCTCGCCCATGCGTTTCACTCTCCCAGAACCTTCTTTACCATGTTGGTATTCTTGTTTTTTTTCCCCTTTTTTTTTTCCTTTTTCATAATCC
>Ga0163217_1012583_pt1 | contig 11559 bp, 8 predicted proteins | sample SynspAceP_FD_185933 | JGI IMG/M metagenome (GOLD analysis project Ga0163217, IMG submission 185933) | Saline lake microbial communities from Ace Lake in Antarctica - Synechococcus sp. Ace-P (PacBio error correction) | ecosystem: Environmental > Aquatic > Non-marine Saline and Alkaline > Saline ... | reverse complement strand
GCTGTTTATCAGCACGCTGAGATGGTTCCTTATTGAAAAATTTAAATAGACCAGGATGACCTTCTTTTTTTGATCGAAGAGGTCGCACCGATATGGGATTGGTATTTTCGTTGGTAGAGATTAGTCAAGCGTAGAGAATCGTATTTCAGGAGCAACTTGATACTTTGAAAATAAATCTCAAAACCCATCCCATTTCCAAGGAAAATCCCTCCAGTAGTGCACTAATTCTTCGATGTTGCCTCATCCTGGCTTTTGTACGGAAGTTATAACTTGCTCCCCTACCAATACATTCGTGTATTATTGATCGAAATGGACGATACTTGAAGAGAAGTGAGCAATTCACATCAAGGTGCTTCAGATTTTATAATGGCTATTAGACCTGGTTTGGATCGCAGAATACCTGGCAGCGCATTATCTAATGTATTGAATAGTTATTTTCAGTTTGATACTCATAAAACCACTCGGCGTAAATAGCAGTAACCTGATCATGGAAACTCAACAATTCCAGGTAAACCTAAGGAAAATCCTGGAGAAAATTGGGAATATCCCTCTAACGGTAGGGGCAATACAGCTTGAGTAGAAAGAAATGAATCAGCTTATTTTAATCGATAGCCGAAGTATGGCCCTGCCAAGAAGAATCCATAGAAAGGGTCGGTCAATCAGAGCCAGATGTGCTCGTTTCAAGCCGAAAAGTCCTTGACCAAGCGAAAACCTGCTATAAGGCTAAAGGCTAATTCCCACAGGATTACTTACCCGTGTGCTAGATGAGCCTTATTCAAAAGTGAAGTGATTTGCATAGCGTTGCGGTAAAGCCGACTTTTTTCAAGACCCAGGAATTCTTCCCCATCGGAAAGCCTGTACGGATTCAGGAAGATAAGTAATAAGCAAGAATTTTCTTTGGATACTAGTTCCCCATTTGAGCAAAATAGTATTTGAATAAAAATGAATAAGCCTGCTTCATTGGAGTGGCAGTTGGCCTTGCTAAACTCAAGCAATTACTGCCTTTCACCAGCTTCAATTAACTCGATACATTCTACAAACCTTTTTCTAGCATTTTCAAAGTTCCTGACTCCAAAATGAAAACATGACTGCATTCAAAACTATTAATCCTCAAAAAAGTAATCTCCTGAATCTCCAAGTGCAAATCAATAATTATGATCCAGTCCACGCTTCTTCATTTTTTTTCTTTCCCTCGCTAGCATTCCTTCGGAGATATCCACTCCGATGATTTATCGGGTTGAGAGCCCAATGGCCTCAATTGCAAAATCTCCCGTGCCGGTGCAATGTCGAGGATCAATTTCGGTTTTGATCTTCTTTCAGAAGCTTAATAGCCTTTTGTCGCAAATAATATCGATCCCCAAACTCAACGACGTGGTTAGAGGAGGTGCATATTTCGGCTGATGTTGTTAAAGCCATTATTCAGCACTTGAAGCTTTTTTTGAGTCTTTTTTATCTTTGTATTGGAACAACTACTGACATTCACGAACGGTCTTTGAAGGCACAATAAACTCAAGAACCTGAGGAAAGGAAAAATGTTCTGCCCGGAGTTATTTAAGAACTCTTTCCGCTTAAAAATTGTACTTTACATTCCCAAATCCTCAATTCATGATTATAAAGCAGCATTTGGTCATCATGTTAATTCCAACCCCAGGAATTGCCCAAAACCAGATTACGTGCAAGAGACTAGCATTTATCGGAACGATTCCAATGTGCGCAAAGCAAGGTTCCAGCTGAATCAATTTGCTAGTTCGACAAAAAGGGACTAGCTAAAACCTCCCAAAAAAACCGGGAAAAACACAATTGATCAATCATTTGTGATCAATGAATCGCTGGTTATTTGGTTGATCTTCCAGGTACGGTTTTCGCAAAATAACCTTAAAGTAAGCAAGGCTGGGAAAGTTATGATAATACCTATCTTACCAAGCGAGAAAACTCTGTGGGTTTTTTTCGTGATATGACAGGCGATTAGAAGCCACAATCAATCGATCTTGAATTTTACTTTGGTGCCGTACCGAGCGTCTCTCACCGACTGCAATAGTATATTTACAAAGCATATAACACAGTCCAAATTCAAAAAAACTGATCTCAACATCGACCTCCCTAAGAAAATTGAGGATTCTTTCGAAGAGGAACCAGACTTTACTTGTGGGACAGTGCTGAGGCTGGAACGGTAAAGCGAATTGACAAGCTTTTATCGAAACGTTAGTTCGTTAGAATTACGAAACTGGGAAATGAATTTAAGAGATACTCTTATATTTGCAACCGGCAAAAATTTAAAATAAAATGGATATTCAAAGAATTAGCAACCGTAGCTGGTAAGCCCGGTATCAAAGTACTCAAGCTACAAGAAGTGGGGTCATCTTAGAAAGTCTGGATGAAGAATTCGAAATTACGTAGCCGGAAGTCTCAGCGAAGTATCCAATACTTAGCGATATCAGTATTATATACCCTACTGAAGCAGGTGCAGACCATTAAGTCGGGTGAATGCAAAAGATCGAGAAGAAGTTTGCAGGAGATTAGGATTAGATTCTAATCCAGACTGATGCTGAACTCCGGCATTCATAACATGTTACTTCACCGAAGTGGACGAAGCTCGATTTTATACCTCCGATATCAAAAAATAATTTCTTCTGGTCATTCTTCTAATTAGAGCCAACCCAGAGACACTTGCTGAATCAGTTGAAGCGAAAAAAGAAGAAGAAAAAATAATCAAACCCCCGATTTAGGGGGCTTTTTTCATTACAGCTTATGAGTGAAACACCTCAAAGGACACATTCCGTATCCTTAAAAAAGGATTTTGAATGTGCGTGAATTGGAAAAAGACTTCGAAGAAAACAGCCTATACTGATTTCTTTCCAAACGATAAGCCAGCTTCCTTGACCGGGAGTTTGAGCGATTGCTCCCAAATTGCTATCGAATCGGATTTAGAGCAGGAAAAGTCAAAAAAAAAATCCTCCACGTAATCCCGACGGACAGAGTTTCACTGGACTTAGGCCAGAGCACTTTGGAAAGACAAAAGCTAAAAATGAGATCGAAGAAAGATATTCTATAGATTTGGGTACTTAGCGGTAAACAATTCAATTTTTCTCATTCTCAATTATAAAATTCTTTTCCCCATGGCAAATCCCATCTGGATCATGACCTCAGCCTTTGATACGCTGGATCTCGATCAGCCTTACACAAAGCATTAGAAATCGGCGTTCAAGGCTTTAGCCTTGCCGTTTTAGAAAAGAATGGCTCGCGCAATGGATTGTTGTAGCTACGCACCTAGACTATGAGACTTTTTGGTTCGAGGAGCAAAAGCACTCTGGATAAATTCAATGCCGGCAAACATCTGAAACTATCCATCGGCGCTTTGAGAATCTATTGTGAGGATCCGAGCATCGAATCAAAAATTCAAAACCAGTCTGCTCCGGATTATCCGAATGAGGCTACCTCATGAGGAGCATGAAAATTGATGTGAAAGTCGGAACGTCTGTAGCGCTACAACCATTGAAACTAGGTACTCAAGAGGTGGATTGAAAAAGAACCTACTCGAATATCAAGAAGTCTTTACTCCAATCATTCAACTTTGCGGCAGATCTTGGGAGTCACCGTGCTCTACGAAAAACATGCCCCATGGAAGGCTGGAGAAGTTCGGGTCATTTCGGACCTTCAATAATCTTCCAGTGTCTTGGCTGCTTCGAAAAACTCATGTACGAACTCATCCTTCTCCAATCACGGTGAAATCTATGACCTTCTCATTGATGTTTAGGCAGCATACGGGATCCCATAGCTGTCAGTTCAGCATACACGACATGAACCGACTGGAAACGATCACGTCAAATCAACAAGAATTTTTCCTGATCCTTACTGGGGAATATGTACCCTATGCAGGAAGTTCGTAGAGAATTGGTGGAAAAAAGGAATTAGCTCCAGGCAAAAGTCCTTGGGAATAGACCACCATTCGAGCTACACTTCCAGGCTTTGGGTTTGGGAGATTCTATGGATTGGAGCGTCATTTGCTCAATACACTCAAGAAAATGGATTATACGACCATTCGAATCGAGAATGAGGCGGGCACTATCTAAGCAAAACTGGAAAAATGGGAGCAAATCGTCCAAGGTGGTAAGCTGCCGCTTAAAAAATCTCGCTCATTTACTTTATGAAATTGGGGATGCTAATGTTGGCAATCCCCAAGGAAACAAAAAAAACTTTTGGGGAATTTTATTGGGGGGGGAAAAAATTTTTTTCGTCAGGAATATCCTTTAGTGACCATGGATTTACTTACCTAAGCCAACAAGAACTCTTATTTGAAAAGAAAAGCCAAGAATACGTATCTTAAGGAAAATAGTTCTATCTTAGAATGAAAATTGACGTTTGAGCCACTTAAGCATTAATGTTTGACCCAAAGTGTTCAACGCTATTTTAGAGAAGGTTAGAATTTCCACATGGACCAATCCTACACCTAACATCTTTTCAGACTTATTTCTTCTTTCTTCATAGCCTTGACATCGCAGCAGATTTTGAGTGCCAGTTCGCAGCTTCCGACAGGCCAGCTGATCACAGCGCTCATTTCAATATTCCCTGCATGGCACTATTTACCCAGAGAATTTGGGCTTATATTTCAAGATGAAGCGGGATGTAAACGGCAACCAGAAGATTCAGGATTTTTTTATTTTTTATCTTTTTTATCTTAAACCCTTTTCTGCACCCCAAACCAACCTTTCTTCGACCGATCCATTACATAGTTTGCTGTCCGAATAGATCTGAACGGAAATTCGTATTGCAAATTCTTGGAGCGCTCGGTATTACCGCCAAAAACTCATCTGTTATTGGTCGTAAGCGAAAAGCCCTCGCTAATTCTTTTTCTAATGGCCCCCAAATTTTAACACAGCTCCTAGGCCGCCCCGGCCCCGGGATTGCCTTTGGCTGCGCCATCTTGTCTTTAAATCGTAAGCTCATGGGTCAAGAAATAAAAATCGAGTTAAAGAATGGATTGCATTAAGATAACTTCCGCAGGAAAAGACATTTTGATTTAAAATTTTCACTGCAAATTGAAAGGCAAAATAATTCCAAAATTCTTCTCAAAAAACATCCAGGCCGGTTTTACCCAGCTTTCGCTCCAGCCAGTTCGTCTTGTTAAGCACAGCATAGACAAAGATCAAATTCAACAAAATCCGATTCGCATATCTGACCTGCTCCAAATTCTGCTTTCAGTGTCAAAATAGTAGTACAAGGTCCAGCTCCACAGCGATCAAAGGAAAAGCAATCGGAACGATCGAAGCTCCTGTGGTTAGTAGTAGCTCGGATATCAGCCTTAAATTATCTCAGATCCCCAAGAATTCATCTCGGGCGCCGATCGCAACAACATGCATCAATGCTCCCGCGATAGCAAAGTCTTCTACTCCAATACCAAAAGATTGAGGATTGATTTTCCAGCCAACAAGAACACAATCATGGGAGCCGCAAGCAAGAGTTGCCTTTTCGACTGAAATATGACCCACCTTATTTTCGCCAAAATTGATCACAAGCGTATGGAACCGAGGATATATCGATCACTGAAAAAAGAATCGGGAAACGGCAAAATCTCTTTGAAATCAATTCATGCCGCAAAAAGCTAGAATTAATCCTATCCGTTAGTGAGATTGAAAAAAAGCAATTCAGAAGTCGGAAATAAGAAGCTTAAAACCTGCTCTGCGAATATAAATCTTGGGTAGTCGCTGATGTTTCAGTGCCTCGGCAATGAAAGAAGTCAAAAAGAAATATAGCACTAAACCTTTGAGACTATTCTCATACCTCGAAAGTTTAGTGCTATAAATGAGGAATTCTTTAGGTATGAAAAGACCAAAGGTTAATAAATTACTCAAAAAACTCAATCCAACTTTATCCATTTCGGCATTCGTGATGCGGGAGAGGAAATTCGCAATTCGAAAACTGGTCGCTTCAATGGTCCATAGCCACGTACCAATTCCAATTCCAGCGCCCTTGGTTCCACTTTTCCACTTTCGTACGATAATGTCCTCAGCCCAGTCACACCCATCACAGTAGCTGCTCAACGTGTGGCCTCATTGGTCACGAGGCATTCGGAGTGATTTAGTCCTTGCAATGCAGTCTTCCAGCTTCCGCATTCGCTCTCGAGATTGGAAATCGACATTGCTGAATTCAAGGCATAGGCTTCAGACACACTTGAGTAAATAGCTCCCAAGTACGGTTTGGTGTTGTAGTGCGTCTGATAGTCCTCTTGAATTCTCGAGCATGGAAAATTTAAATGTTATAACCGCCCATTTTCTCCTTTTCGCGCGGTCTTCTATCGCCTTTGGGGGAAAGATCAAAACGCCAAACCTTGCAAGGAAGCCCCAAAACAGTTTGACCACTGATCCATACCAGATGTCAGCTATTGAAAAGTCAACTCAATTCTCATGAGGAGTGTATCCCACCAGCGATCATTTTTCTCGGGAAATTTATCTTTGACGCTTGAATTACTTTTCATCGAAACCTGAGAGGCATTTCGCTGTTTCATTTTGAGTGGAATCTGCATCAGATCAAAACTCTTCTGGATTTCCCAGATTCTTCAACGTCTAATCGCCTAGATCGCTCTCGATATTTCATGCCCTGCTCGCTGTGAATAAATATGCTGCGCAATGCAATCCATTTTATTTTGCCAAATTCGATCCAGAATAAATATGAAGCTCGCTGATTCTACAAGTCGGATTGGGAAGATAATCCAATTTTCAGTTGAGAGAAGTAAAATTAAAAGTGAATTAATCCTCCGCATATGGAAGTTTTGACGATCAACGATTCTGTCTCCTGATACACGTTTTCATAAAAGGTTCGCTGCGGGTGGATTTGCCACTGAGGACCCTCATTAAAAAGCATCGTAAATAAGTTAGAAAGGGCATCATGTACTTAGATGGCCAGGTGCAAAGTGATCATAGTCTGAGTTTTAAAGAAAATATTTGGATAACAAGCTCGCATAGCTTTCAAGCCTACAAGCCAGAAATCAATACCTAACAGATTTGAAATAATGCTTGATGGCGAAACTTTCTCGCTTATAAATATTCGAAAATATAATCTCGAGGTCGGTGTCGTCACTCCTGCGATAGCATCGAGATCGCGACGGAGACCGGAGGTATGCGTAATAGGCCTCCGGCATTCAGCAGAATGGCCATTAAAAATTGAAAAACCAGACTTCATGAATCTTAGTTAATCAATTCGCCTCTACATTACTTTGAAAGTTAATGAATTTCAACTGCTGGAAATTGGTTTTTTTTAATTCTTCCAAATAGTCTTCAAAAGACGTGCTTCCATAGACTTCCGGCTCACGCTTTCCGAGTAGAGATTGAGATTTGGGACGTTGATGATCTGGATTTTTCAACCTGTTTAGGCTTAGGTTCGAAGCTTAAAGTTAAAGGATTTAGGGTTATTAAGAGGAAGGTTGGTTGCTAGATAGTTGAAAATGTGAAAAGTTGTTAAAGTTAAAGGTAGGTAAAGAGGAATCCTTCTACTTATCACTTTCCAACCTTATAACCGGAATGCAAAAAAATCTGGGAAAATCACATTAAGCAATTTCGTCATTACCTCAAGCTCGAGCGCTCACTCAGCCGCCAAACTCCATCGAAGCCTTTTACACAAGCGATGGAGAAGCTTGCGAAAATTCGAAGAAAATTTCCCTGAAAAAAAATCCACTCAATTAGAGCGTTGAGGCATCTAAGACGATTTATCAATGACTGCCAAACTTGAAAATTCACGATTCTATACTCAGGGCTTAGAAATTACCTCGGGACCAAAGCTTTTTACAAATACTTGATGTATGAAGATCTTATTCTGAAGATCCTGCCCAACTCCTTGAAGCGCCCAAACTGGCAGAAAAAACTTCCGGACACCATTGAGTTTCAAAGACAATCGAGCAACTTTTGGAGGCCATACTCTTGCGAGCCCAGAGTGCCAGCGGACATCGAGCTATGCTGGAAAGTGCTTTACATTCTGGCTCGGGTGTCGAACTCACCGATGGAAAAAAAGGCAAATCTTTGAAGATCATAGGGTTTCTGCCGCGTCGGTGGGAACAAGCCAATAAAGAGCGATTAAGTAACCAATTGGAAAAAGACCCTTGAAATATCTGAATATTTATCGGGAGGACAGTCCGCATGCATCAGACCATTTCCAAAGGGACATGAGGACATTTGTCTTTCCTTCAACCGGAAGAGGCCAAGAACTTACTCCGTAAGATACTCTTGATCATCAAAAAAAAAACTTGCAGAACAAGCTGGAATTGAGAAAATGATAAGTTCCCCATACTTTCCGCCATCCTGCGACCCACCTGCATCGAAGGTGGAGGCAGATTTAGAGCCGTTCAGGAAAAATGCTTGGCCATGAAAAGCATTACGACAACGGAGATTTACACGCATTGGGACAGCAGTTACTTAAGGGCAGTTGCTGACGGAATTTCATCCGAGGGAAATGAAAAAAAAATAAGATTTAAGATATAAGATGTATAATTTCGACTTAGATTTTTAATTTTCATTTACAGTTATGACAAACCCGCAAAGATTGATCTCGCCTTGCTTTTTCTTTGAGTTTTCTTCAGGAGGCTATTTCGGAGGGTATTTCAAATCAAATTGATAATTACGTCACTCGATTCTTGTCTTGCCATCTTTCTTCAACTGATAGCATTCATTGTTTGGCTAAGCAATTGGTCAAGAATATTCGAACAATCGGCGAATCCTCTTAACTGAATAGTATACCAAATTTGAGACTTATAATATACGCCTGATTGGAGGAATCCTCACTTCCTGCACCTCAACAAAAGTCATTCTCGTGTTAAGGCCATATTTGCCTTTTCAAGTCGGATGGCATCCTACTATTGCTCGGCTTGGATAGATCCTATTTGTGCTGTGGAGCAAACTTCTGAGCACAAACGAATTAGAACGAAAATCTATAAGCTATCCTCCAAGAACAAGGCTTAAAAAAGTTGAACTCTATGACCAAATGGATTAGAACTTCTTTCGCAGGAATCAAGGACTTAAACGATCAGGCTCAACGGCAACAAGTAAATTCAAAGCTGGGCTACTCTTAGTCTTTTTGGGCTTTCGCCTGAACTTCTCGAGACACAGCGAGGGCTGGGTACTAAACCGAATCCACAGGAGTATATGAAATTGAATCCCTCAATAGGATATGGAATTCTGCGGCTATGCGAGGTTGACTTTGATTGAAAAAACCCAAAAAACGGGCACAAAATCGTTTCTGTATAATTCAGTTGACCAACAGCTATTCAAAAGCTGGGGAATGTCGGACAAGAAGGCGAGCCAGACCTATTGGAACTTCACACGTAAGTCTTCGCTATACAAAACAGTGACCACCCGAAAAGCGTCAAATTTATGGTAGAAGACTGCGGTTTGCTAACTCTTTCTATATTTTGGAAGTAGATTATGAGAAAATACTCGATTCCCTTTTTAAGAAGATGAAAGTTTAAAGCTTAGCAAGGCAATCATTAAAAAAAAATCCTAGGATCCTCCAAAAACCAAATTTCGTTTCCCAAAGAAAAATACAACTTAATTAAAATCACACAGTTCTTAATCTCCCAATCTCTAGTCTCTCATCTTCCTTCGCTTCAAAAAATCACTGATGATCAATCACACCCAACCGGAGTCACAAGTTTACATTTTAAAATTCATCGCAGCGCAAGCAAGTCCGGGGATAGTATCCAACTCGGCGAGAGGGAATAAGACATGCTCTTCATGAAAAAAGGAAACCTCAGGCACGAGTAGTATTAAATTCGAGTCACATTCACATTCGCTACTTCGAAGTTAGCCCAAAACCACTCATGGGATTGTCCACATTTCGGATATTACCCGCGATCGGTGCCGGGGCGTATCAAAGTACGGAGCCGATATATGTTGACACTCACGCACCTTTTCGCAGTAGTCAGTAGGATGATTTGCTGTGCTCGTTTGTCTGCCACCATTAAAGTAATGCACTGAGAAAAGGATTGATCCACCATCGCTCAGCTACGACCTGCGTGGAAAACGCCCCGGCCGATTCAATAAATCCCCATTCAAACAGGGGTAATCGTTTGCATCCGGAAAGCAAAAACTATAACAATCACAGGGCCCGTATAAAAGGATTAGGGAAAAAAAGTTAAATCCCAATTAATAAGCGTATCAATCTACATCCATCCGCAAATAAAATAGCCAACGATTGCTCGGGCAGGTAACTCTGTTTGTATCTATAAAAGCGGTTTCTGGCTGATCCTTGAAAATACTTCGATCAAAAGCTATAGCTGAGTTTATCAGTTCTATCAATTCAAGTAAATACTTCCGATCTGAAAGCGGATAAGACCTCCCCTTCCACGTTCAATTGTCGATATTGATAGGCTCATTCACAGATTTCCATCACCGAAGCTTGTCCATCATTTAACGTGTCCCGGTTCAATCAGTGCTGAGCTCCAGCTATTAACCCAGTTCACTTTTCAGGACTTAACTTGAGCTCCGAAAATGGGCGAGGCAAGTCATTGATCACGAAAATACATTTCCAGAAAGTAAACGCTTCCTCGATTCTGCCAGAAGTCGTCTCAGATAAGATACACGTATTGAGCTTCACTTACATTTAGTGATTCGGACGGAGGGCGATTAGTGTTTCGACACACGAATCAATGGGAGCAAAAATCAATTTTTCCACAACAAGACCCTAGCATAACCACCCAGAATCAAACAAATTATCTTATATAGACCCATTGCCAACTGGAATCTGCCCCCTGCCTCACTGAACTCCTTGCTTACTCATCATTAACTCCTCCAAATTGTATTTACTGTATGTAATCGATGGGAAGATCGATCCCAAGATTGCCAATCGGATACGGACCGTAATTGTGTTGGAATCACCATCCTTTGCAAAAAAAATCGAATAGGCATTCCGCCTGCCAAGAGAATTATAAATGCTTAAAATTTAAGCTATTCTCCTTTTTGGAAAAGGACCTTTTTCCTACCGGTGTAAGAGATGTCGACCCGGAAATAATCCGGGGATACGATACTCGTTTCGACCGGCTGTATTCAGCCCACGATCAAACCTCCCAAAACATAACTGAGTTAACGCATTGATCGGGTCCTTCCCGTGCATAATTGACGCTGAAATTTAAATAGGTCCTCCGCCGGTACATTTATTTTGCTCAGGATAAAGTTTATCTTCATGGGGGCTTGTCATAGTTAGAAGAAAAAAAACCATGCGGCCTCCATTGATTTCTCTTCAGGGAAAAAGAGCACTTAGCGGTCCTAAAAAATGAGGCCGCGAGTACGAGTTACGTATACCGGCCAACCAGGCCCCAGCAGGCACTCCCAAGGTTCTTTTTGAATTAGGAAAATTCCCTTCCGTAGGCCTTCCATTTCACCAGAAATCAATCAGTTCGATTATGTGGTTTCAAAAAAAGGAATTCTGGGCAAAAAAATCTTCGATACTCCACCTGATTCGCCGTCATTCGGTAGATAGAAAAAAGCCATCTACTGAAAATTCCAGGTATTGTCTTTAGAAGTTTGCGGGGAAAAAAGTAAGCCCAAGCGAAAAAAAAAATTTTTCTCTCTTGTCGGG
>Ga0163217_1055249_pt1 | contig 11561 bp, 9 predicted proteins | sample SynspAceP_FD_185933 | JGI IMG/M metagenome (GOLD analysis project Ga0163217, IMG submission 185933) | Saline lake microbial communities from Ace Lake in Antarctica - Synechococcus sp. Ace-P (PacBio error correction) | ecosystem: Environmental > Aquatic > Non-marine Saline and Alkaline > Saline ... | reverse complement strand
TCTCCACATTTGCATGGTATATTCAAAACTCTAATCAGCATCTGTCCGCTTCATAGTCTTCCAATTCAAAAGCCTATATACGTTCAATAGCCTACACACACAACAAAGGACCAATAACTGAAATATATAACAGCCCCGTATTTCTTGATTTAAATCTGGCCTTAGCGATTCTCTTTAAGTTCCATGAAATTATCATTTTAATGTTACGCAAGCCTAATTTAATATATTATAATTTTAATCTGTTTAAAACTTTTGTAAAAAAATACAAATAAATTTAAACAGGTCATTGGGAATCCAAACATCGCTTTCATTTGTCTACCTATAGCCAAAATTAGTACTAACGACGGCAGATGATACATCAATTGTCACTGTACAAGTCTTTACAACTCTTAAGAAACCAGTGCAAACTAAGTTGCATCTCTCTTCAAATCGAAATACCCTCTCCAAAAAATACTCAAATTAAATGCTAATTTCATTTCCGCACTATAGTTGAATAGTTTTTCAGGAGAAAATGTACTTCACTATAAAACTTCCAAACCCAATGCCCCGGAACTATTTGCCAAACGTCCAGCAAATCAGGATCTCTATTGCATAGTAGCTACACCTTTTGCAACACTTCAATAATTATACATGAAACGACAGCGTAAGTAATTATTTTGCAGCAATACTTTTCCCAAGGAAAACATTTCTGCGATTAAATTCCCTTAAAAGACAAACAACCTAAAACGGTAAACCCAAAATAAAAAGTAAAATGCACTAGCTTTGTCCAAATGCGGGGATTTAACATAGAAGGAATTATGCTTTCTTCCTTAAAAGAAACAAAGCTGAGGATGCTGTAACAAACACCACCCAGCCTATAAATATCATTGTTAAAATAAAATACTTTTTACGCCACCACAAGTCTTTGTATGTTCAGCGTTCCCCTAATAAGCCCTCTTATTTCAGAAAGTATTACTTTAATTTAATTTTTTAATGATCCAACCGTCACCATAAGGATCGGTATTCACCTTTCGGGGTTTCATCCTCTAGCGCTTCATTGAAAAAGCTACTATTTCCCCACTTTAAAAGGAAGAAACAGATCAGAAACCGTTTTAACAGCGCCTCAAACAGTTCCAACCACACTAGTCACATATGGGCAGAGGAGGCTTCAGTCACAACAGGAGGTCTCACTCACTATTATACTCAGCATAGACAATATCGCCAAAGTCCCCTCCTCTGGAGTCAAATAAATCTCACTTAGGTTAAATCACCACGACGAGAACATAGGCGTGCGTATCAGCACTCTTATTTATGACAGATGTAGGGTCTTTTGATGTACTAATTACGTGAATTTGGTATTATGTCAATTATCGTCTCAATTTGTTCAAGAAAAAATATGAAGGCAGAATGTAAAGAGTATCATATATTCTGTTAATCAAAAACTCCTTCTTAACTATTCCTTCAAACTTATCCTAGTGCTAGCTAGCAAAAATTATTAGTCCTTCGTTTCTCCCTTGCACGCAGCATTAGTTGGTCGTAAGATTGCTTCCGATAATGACCTATAGAGGATAATACGTACGATATAGTTTATCGAAAAGATGCGCGAGATAAGTGGCGCAATCTCTCGACAAGCATGGATATACTTTTTGTGAACATACTCTGACATGCTGGAAATTGTATCGTCATAGGAGAGGAATAAAATGCCGCAACAGTGTTAAACTTTTTGCTCCCAAGATCGTTATGCTATTGACTAGCGGACTATATGAACTGGACACTCAAACTTTTGGTACACATGACAGAGTAATTTGCAATTGTATTATCAATTCAGTCGACTAGTGTTTCTCTTTATAATCCGTCAGAATCTGGATCTTATACTACTGAGTTACCGTCGGCTCTTAACGTGTGATTTCTAAGAAGATTCGCTCTATCCAGATCCTATTGCGTATCTATAAATGCGCGCTTCTCGAAAATAGACTTGAGGCAAAAATTTCCAACAGTCACTCTGACAGAGACATGATAAACCCCAATCTACTAACGCGCGTATACTTCAATGTTACGCAATTATAGTATCTCCGTGAGACTCAATATCAAGAGCAAATATCAGATGACTGTAAGAGTGAATGTCGTATTCTCCAGATCTCATCTCTCGCCCTATCAGAGAGCATAAGAGCGAACTTATTGCATTCGAAAGTCTACCCGCATATGGAGATAATCTGAATCGTTCAGCAAGCACAGCTATATTTCCTATACCTTGTAACTCGGTGAAGCATGCGTAGTATCCGCGGATGGAAACCAACTAATAGAGGCTCACCTACAACGCATAATAGGAATCAACTTGGTACAGTCTGTTACAATTTACATGTGAATGAGAGTTAGTATACATAAGTTACTCGTAACAGAAAGAAGGCAGCCAAAAATAACCAATGAGCCTAAAGAAATAACACGTTAAAACTTTCTACTGCAAAGGAATTGCGCAACTCAATAACCAGTGAATATTTAATGTTCCAGTGGAATGGGGAAACCTTCCCAAAGAACGAATACAAGAGTCTGCGACCTAGTTCAGATCTTTCCCGGTAATTCAGGCAGCAATAACAGAAAAGCGAAGATGGCCAAGAAACAATCGGTTTGATGTGTCTTTGATGCCATTATGCTTTATCGGGAAGAACGACTCCCACTCATTCCATACCCAGCACCAGTATCACTGGTCTCTTTATGCACGAACACCGAATTCTAGTGCCAGCGCTGAAGTCCCGTATTCTTGCTTGAAGTTTACAAAATTGGATGCAAGAGAAATAAGAATTCGGATCTGATGACTAAAGACGCGATGCCAGATCATCTAAGTAGAGAATGATACACTAGAATGAGGCGCCAATATATGTTAGATCGCAAGGCAAACTTCAGGCATACTTCGTCAAAATCGTTGGCTAATATGCGCGCATTAATCACACAAGTTAGATCCCTGATAACTCGAAAGAAAGTGCCATGATCCGTCACACAAAGAAGTCGAATCCAAGTTAAATCGGCGATGCGGCGTAGACTGTGTGGCCAGTGTATAAATATTGCCTGCTTGATAGAGGTATTGCACTCGTCCAGTACTCAGTGCTTGGTTAGAACTCTGAAGAGTGGTGAGTCGATAATCACACCAACTCCGGCTTGACGCCCAACTCACGCTAACCATCGAGTAGGGAGCCAGTGGAGCTCCAAAACACCGACCAATAGTCCCGTAATAATGCAACACCTGACTACACGAAGACGACATAACCCAGATAGTTGAGATATTGCCGAGAACCTACCTTGAAAACCACACCTACAAAGACACAAAGTATTACCCTGCAATACCATTACCACGTATTCTGACTATTAAGTAAACAAAGTTCTACCTTATTCAACACATGTTAGCACAAATACTGTAATAAAGAAGCAATATACTAACCGGCCCTGCCGTGTGCTCGGAGCTATTTTAATATTCAGTGTATACCTACATTCCTCTGCGCTCGACGACCCACTCCTTGTGTGTGCATCTAGAACGAACAGAATTTTAAGCAGAGCATAATTCGTGTAGTTCTTTCGGTCTCCCCCATCCTATGAAAAATTGCTTTAGAGATTGTGTTTCGCAATGCATAAGCGAAGCCGTTAATATGGGCTACTCGCAATATCGTGACACTGTCATAAATGAATCTGCGATTATAGCCACTATAACACGACAAACAGAGCATCCCCTCCCTGTTCCAATCAAAACCTTATCGCTATAGATGTACTGGGCACTTTAATAAACCAACTGTGATATAGCCAGGAAATTTTGCTGATAATGTCAATTTATCCATTTATGTCAATTGCGTATCTCTCTGCAGAATGCTCTGATTGGCTCTCCCACTCAACATCGTCCACAGTCCCAAGCCTGTTATACAGTAGGCGCTGATAAATCGCGAATTCCACCTCTCATCACCACTAAATTTTCCTTAAAACATACATTCTATTAGAAGCCGTAAATTAAACTCAAGGATTTGATTATGAGAGGACAATATAACGCTGATGAGACATAACTGCAATAAAAAAGATAGTTCATTATGCTAGTAAAAAATGGAGTCTAATTTCGACCCTGGGTTCAAAAAACAATCCTGACTATTTGTTGACTCTAAAAGATCTGTTCAACACTCAATATTCCGGAATTGAAGCAGACACCAACTGAAGTGCACAGAGAGTACATTCAAATTTACATCATTATCAACATTCAAAATACTACCGGAACACAAAGGATCATCAATTTCAAAAGATACCACAGATGTACCCGCGCTTCCATTCCATGAGACTTGTGTACACGGTAATCGCACCACAATTTGACTTTAAGTTCATCGAATTCTCAGAACATATCGCAATGGCTTCAACCATACATTATAGGTAATGAATTGGAAAGTAAAGTATTTTATCTGTAATATCGTAAACGATAGCTCGGCTATACTTCCCTCTTAAATCCTACTGACCCCTATAAAGTAATACTGAGTATCTTTGTATTGAATCTTCTCCTTTGCTAGCTCTAATAAGCCTCAGCATCTTCAGGGGTCTATACGCAGAACTGCAATTACGGTCCTCAATATTCAAAAGGTATCAAATCATAACACATGGATCGAATTCCGAGTATCTCACTCGCCTCGCGCAAATTACCCGCAATTAAAGGCAGTGTGTAAAATAACCATTTGAAACAACGTTGTCCAATAATTCACACATTGTGACTACACGTCATATAATATATAGCTCTTACCCTGCACCGCTTTGTGAGCATCCTTGAATTCAAGTGGCATACACAATATCCAGAAAACTTTACTACCATAGACTTGCCGGAAATAACACCGGCGAAAAATCTGCATATCCATATCCAAGCTCAATCGATCTGCCCAACCCCCGTTATAATCCATCCAATCGGAGAAGTGCGCCAATTCTATTAAACACAACACCCTCAGCCTCCTGGAGCGATGGAAAGGTAATCAATCGTTCTGTAACAGCCGACAAACACTTCTAATACTTCAGAAGATTACCAATACGAATAACCCATACGACAACATACCCAGTGTTCTAGTCAATTCCGCTATACAACTGATACCACTACCCCATTGTCTATTCGTAATAATTAAGGGTGCTTAGGCGTCATGAGCTAGCAATTCCTGCAGATAATATCCACCATAGATAAAATCTGCCACAGGATAGAATCCAATAATCATCCTTACCGTCGAGCCACAAACCTTCAACTGATCCAGAACTGTGTAACCAGATAAGAGCGCGTTAATATGCAAAGGGAAACTCATATCTGATACTCAGATATGTTAGGAGATAAATTCGACGAACGCCCAATCTATAAAAACACTACAGAACAAGGGAGCTCGTCGTGCTATAATCGTTCATACAATTCTCTTACATGCTGACATAAACATTTTCAACCTTTATACTTGACCTAATATCCAATATCACTTTAAATAACCCTCTAAAATCACCGGGTTACCAATCTCAGATCACAAAAGACAAAGACTGCTCATTCTGCCTAATTTTATGTATTGTGTTATGTCAATCTTTCTCGCTGACACCAGTGGGCAACTACGTTATAGGCTAGGAGTGCGGGCTGGCATTTCTTCAAATAAACGGCATGACATCCACTATATATGTACCAACATCATCCTCGTAGAGTCTCCGATCACCTGGGCTCGTCAAAGCTGAGTTACAGACGTTACGCGGAGACTCATCCATAGTGGACAGTCGATCTCGCGCAGGCGCACTAACATGTTCCAGAGATGTTGCAAAATGACAAGATGCCCATTACAATAAATGATTACAGCAGAACAAATCAACCTGGTAAGATACGATTCTCATAAGCTTAATGAGATCTAAAAATCGGTTATTCCTCCCTTGGCATCCGCTAAAATCTGACAAAGGGTATTCTTGTTATTGAATCCAACGCTCGTCAAGGTTATTTCCATTTTTGCAAAGACCTTGTAACCCCTTCTTTATATCCGTTAACATTACTTATCATTGATAGTTTGTCCCGGCTTTATATTGATACGGTATTCAAAGTACTGTTACCGTATTCATGGTACCATCCCTATTCTATATCCTCTACATCTGGCAAGGTAAGTTGAGCCTCTGTCCCCGAATTGCCTCAATTGAACGCGGCGAGAGTTACCATCTGCGGTTATTAAAATTTAAATATCGTTCAATATGCTCCCCTTCCCTGTTTCAAAGGAAATACTCATAATTATCCAGAGCAGGATTCCTCCGCCGGACCATTATAAGTTATTTCCCCCCTTCAAATGTATAAGTAGGCTTCATCGGATCAGATTAAACCGTCAAAAACCAATATTCCTGTAAAAACCCTCTATTGTTCTTGATCGGCATCAAAAAGCATAACAAAGATTTGGTTGCTGAAACCTTGCCCCCAATTTGTTTTATGGTAAGATCGTTAGAAAACCGGATTACTGGAAGTTCCATTCTCATATTGCTTCCTCTCCATCAGGTAAAGATATCCTCTTGAAATATTTCCAAGGTTGATTACCAAAATCACCAGCACTTGTGGCAATGCCATCAACGTAGGGGTCCAACCCAAAATTGAACGTATTCCACGTTGGACTGCTCAAAATTGGTACTACTTAGGGACCTCATTATCCCAGCCCACTTTATCCTGCGGCTGTTCTGGCCGTGAAATCTGGGTTTGGCATTATTAGGGGCCCCTTTTTGCATTTGGAATAGGTATGCAATATCCAAGGATTTTTGTGCTTAAAGGTCTGTTCCTTGCGGAACATCCTGATTAAAAACATCCTGTATAGATGATTCTTCTTTAGTTTCGTTCGTAGATATATATTATATTTAGTTGCTGACGGACGTTTGGTTGGAATAAAAAATGGGATCTACGGTTATACCATGCCATTTTAAGCCCTTCCGTATCCAGATTCACAAACTGTATTGCCGGTCATGTACTTCAAGGGTGGACTAGCCTATAGACATCCTAGAAAAGATCGAATATCGATTAAGGATTGGGGCCCCTCAAAGTTCGTCCAAAATAGGTAGTTGTTTTCACCCTGAAAATCCAGCATTTCTTTGTGAACCGGGACTTAAAATGCGACTTTCGGCCCCTTACCGATAAATTGGAAGGAACATCAGTATCTTATTGTTTGGTTTAATTTATTGCCAATTCTTGGTCAAAAAAGGAACTTCGGGTCGAGAAATTACTATTTAACCAAAAATCGGTATTGTTTACAGGGCTCCTATCCCATAATTGGACTTTCTGTGTCAATGGCTTTTCCGTTCAATTCAATTAAAGTACCCCCAAAACAAAGTTCTTATTGAATTGATTGCTCAACATTTACTCCTGTAAACGTCTTGTTTGTTGCCAAAAACGGCATTATTTTCAACGGAAATATTGATAGGTGTATTGGAAGCTCCAAACTTGGATCCAAATTATTTTGAAACTGTTTACCGGATTGATAGTTTTACGGTGTAATCTATACCTTCCTGAAGCTGTCTACCGCCGGCCGTAAACCCTTACCGAAACCTCTAGGCACATTAAAGGCCCGATGGGAATACCATTGGTGCCTTGAAGATTATAATTACCTTTTTAAATGAATATTTATTTTTTCAAGCATCCTGTTGCTGCCGCTCCGTAGGAAGTGGCTTACATATTCTTAAATTACGTACTTCTTCTAGATTCGCTCTCTACGTATCCGCTGATCATTATCCACATCATAAGTTCCGCCCCCCAAGTGAGGTCAAACAAGAACTCCCAAAAGGTTCCTCTTTAGTTGAAAATGATACTTACCAGTTTGCGGATCTATAGTAATACCGGGGAACATTAATCAAAAAAACCATCACCCCCCATTCTTTGCAGGTCATTATAGGCATTAAACCTATCCAAATTAAACACATCCAACAAAACCTTTCCTCCAAAGGGCTTAGGGGTCGTGGGCCAAACCAGACCCAACACCGATTCCGCCAGCTGGTAATATAATTTTCGGGGAGTTGGGTTTCGGTATATAAATATTTTTAATTGAATCTTCCTGACTTAATTGATATGCCTCCAGTGGAATAAATATTCTCTTTCATTAAGTCCCAGATAGGTCCACAACATTGGTAATATTTACCTTTAGCAATTTAGAATTAAGGTATTTGTTGTTTACCGGGAATTTCTGCACCTGGCGACACCGTTAGTGGCGTCAACCTCCATTGGCAAAAACTCCCCAACCTGATAGACCTCGCCGTTAAAGGTATATTGAAATGAAACCCTAAAACCTCATCATTGCTTAATCTTTGGTTCAAGTGAAATATTCCCAAATTGCGCGTTAAAGGTTAAAATTCGCGTCCTTGTTCCAGTTTTCGCGCATTTTCCAAAATAGGCATAATCCAAATCCCTGATTTACAGTAATATCCCGGCACGTTAAAACCAGTCTGAACGGTAGCATATTCTCGAATATTTGTGTGTTTAGGGCACCTCCAGCCCCTATTTGGCAAGGGATTGTAGTCGTTGCATATTTCCTAGGAAATTTCCAGCAGTAGAAGCATTTAAAAGACCAGGCTGGATCTCCATTGTTTGTCCTTATTCTTCGTCTTTTCTGCTCGCACCTCTCCAAATTCTTGGATGGCAAACCACATTTTCTAACATTTAGGTGTTTGCTTGAACTTTTCCTTTAAATTTTTGGGGTTTGGTTTCAAAAAAAAACCCCCCCAAACTTCCAACACTGGTAATTCGACCTGAACATCCCAATATTTGATAATTTACAAAGGCCGCATCAAATTGTCCCTAAAGTTTAATGTGCTAGAAAAAAGGTTGTTTGTCCTCATCGTAATCCTGGGCCCTAAGTTCAAAGTATTCACCGTTCCCCCGCCTTGTGCAACCAACTGTATTGTTGTTGATCTTGTTCTGAAAAAACTGCACGAACACTAGGTCTTGCGAATTGCAATTCTGTTTTTACCACCAAATAGGACTCGTTGCTGCCAGTAATCAACGAAACTATTCAGCGGCATACTAACATTACCGACTTTCAATTTTTTTCTCTGAAAAGAATATCATCCTCTGAGGGAGTATAATCCAATTTTACCAAATTTCTGAAAAATCGAAAGTGGCCTCCGTATCGTAATTGGCGGTAACCTGTAAAAACGTTCCCCTAATTTTACCCAAAACATACTTTAAGCTTATACGTTGATCAAAACAAAGGAAAGATTTTGGTACGTTTTTGGGGACCAGGAAGGATTATCGTTTTTTGCCAAATGACACCTAAGTCCATGCCACAAGAACCTTGGGGAATTTATTCATAGTATTTCTCCAAAAACACATTTTTCAAAAAAACTATTGTTTCACAAATAAAAGTGGGCAATAAATTTTTTCGAGGCCTCTTCACTTCCTTCCTTTTTACCAGAAAAAGCATCAATTTTTTCCTTAAAAATAGGATTTTTCATGCCTTCTCGGCGCACCCAACTCCAAATACTGGGTAGGTGTAAAGTATAATGGGATAACTAATATCAAAACTCCAACACTAACGGAATTAAAATATATCTATCCAGATTGGGGTCATAAAGTATATTTGGAAACGATACTTTCTGGGTTTTCCATTTTCAATTCTCCCCCAAAGCCCACACCGGTTTGCAGCGTGTCGTTTCCTGCTTCGATTAACATCTTCCGCCTCTGTTTTCCTGTGCCAAAAGGAAGATTTCCGTTGTGCCAAGAAAATAAGAGTAGGAAGTAAGCTTAAATAATGATTTAAGATTTAAATTTTTGCCCTGTTTTTTCAAACTTTGTTATAAATTTTTAAAGCGCAAATTTTATAATTGTCCTCTACGCTTTAGTTCCAGGGATCTTATGGCCAAACTACTTTATCCACAACTTTTTTCAGCTTGTTTGCGGACAAATCCAAGTACCTCTAATGCAAGATAACGCTTCATCTTTGTTTGTATTGTTTGCATGGAAGCCGAAAGTTCATCTTAAATCATAGGACTTTTAAAACCTTGTCTTTTAGGTCCAAAAAATTACGCGTTGGCCGGTTTGGCACCAATTCCCTTTATCCCCTGAATAGTTGGGACACTCCAGTTTGCAAATGGCATCCCTTATTTGTTCCCGGAGAAAGGAAGACAACATAGTTTCTTGCTATACTTTGAGCCTATTCCTTGAAAGGATTAAACAGCAATCTAATATCTCACGTTCGGACTTTTCGGAAAATCCGAAACAAAGTATGGAAATCCTCCTTTGACCTGAAGATGGTATACCAACTGTACGCTCTTCCGAGTCTCCATTTTTGAAAATGTGTGCAACGAAATATTTACAAAAATATCCCACTCCTTGCGCACTCGGATTACAGATGGGTTGGATTTTTTCAACAAAGCTTTCCTTTTTAAATGGGTAATCATTAATCTATTTTCGTTATTTAAGCTTAGGAACTTCTTGGAAAAATTGGGGCTTTTTTCATTATTTTATTTTCTGGATTTTGCATTTTTCTTCTTTTCTCTTCTTGGGCATCAATAACAGCAACAGCGGTCATATTTGACCATCTCGTCTAAACCACCCCTTTTTTGCCCCCCCCCCTTTAATGAAAGGATATGTTACAAGAACCGTCTTAAAACCTACCATAATTGTACCTATGGGAATCTGCTGATTTAAGTTTCTTTCAGCAACTATAAAGGTAATGTTGGCCGACTCCAAGTTGGGAAGATTTAAGTATTTTTTTAACTTTTTTTTACCCGCCATTGGAAAAAAGGAAAATTTCCCTTGGCTGCAATCCTTATTCAATGGCAAATTCAATCTGTTAAACTCCACCATCAAACCAGTAAATCCGGGATGGGAAAAGGGGCGTGCAATATTTCACCGTTCTCTAACTTTTGTAGCCCGCGGATTGGGAGGAAGAACCAAAAAATTTGGCATTAGGACAAATAAGGCCAATAAAACAGGAGTAAAACCAAAAAAAAAGTGGTAAGCCACAGTTTGCGCGTCATCTTTTGCTAGTTTTCTGCAATTCCTCTGCACTGGGGGTCTTATTGATAGAGGTGGTCCGCATAAAAAAATAATGGGCCCCCTTTTCGGTTATTCATTAATATTAACGGGTAGATTAACCTTCTTAAAACATTGGCCAGCTCTTTCCTATACTCGAAACACCGGGCTTTTACCACTGGTAGGATATGCTTCCGGGGAATATCCTGAAAATTCATTTCCATCGGCATCGCCCTCCAATAACCATCATTTGCCTGCAAAAAATAGGTTGCGTTTCCTTCATTCTTTTGCCGTTGCCCCGAACAGGCTTTACGGCCCACTACGTTGTCTATTCTTCAAAAGTAATTTTTGGCCGCATTAATGATTTTTCTTTTATTCATTGGCTCAATTCTGCATTGTGAGTCTATTAACAAAGAATATCCGGCATCGAATTCGAGGCTCCTTCATTCAATTCTGCTATTTAAATCAACTTTTTATTTTTCCCCCCAATAAAAAAAATTGGGGTTTTTTTGGCAATTCCCTTTCTCATAGGGGCCCCCCAATTTTTGGGGGCCCCGCTTTAAGGGGGGGACCCAATTTCCCAAAAAAAAAAAAAAAAAAATTTTTTTTAAATCCCCTCCCCTAGTTT